>Ga0265295_1004360_pt1 | contig 19132 bp, 19 predicted proteins | sample Munlansysbiofilm_FD_192503 | JGI IMG/M metagenome (GOLD analysis project Ga0265295, IMG submission 192503) | Leachate microbial communities from a municipal landfill in Southern Ontario, Canada - Methane capture system biofilm | ecosystem: Engineered > Solid waste > Landfill > Unclassified ... | reverse complement strand
CGAACCCAATATCGCCATTATCGCCGACAAATACGGGCTGGACAGCCCCGAGGGGCGCGGCGTCATGGCGACCTATCTGATGGGCACCTTGTTCGGCGCGGTGACGGTGTCGATGCTGGCCAGCGTGATCGGTTCGCTCGATCTGTTCCATCCCTATGCGCTGGCCATGGGCGCAGGCGTGGGCAGCGGCAGCATGATGGCAGCGGCTACCGGCTCCATCGTCGTGCTCTATCCCGACATGGAAAACGAGGTCCGAGCCTATGCCGGTGCGGCGAATCTGATGTCCAGTGTTTTGGGCATCTACATCTACATGTTCTTCTCGCTGCCTTTCGCGTCGAAGATGTACGCCGTCTTTAGCCGTCTGTTCGGAAAAACCGCCGCGCCCGAAACCGACGCCAAGCAGGAGCGCGTGCCATGAGCAGATCCATCGAAATGCTGGCCCTGTTTTTTCTGTGCGGCCTGATCATCGCTGCGGGCAACACGGTCGGCTATAAGGCTGCTTTTGCCGATTCGCTGGCCGGCGTGCTGATCATTGCCGCGATCGCATCGGCCGGTTTTCTGATCGCCAAGCTGCCGGGGTTCAAGAAGCTGCCGATGATCTTCTGGGTGTCGGTGGTGGCGATTTTCGTTTCGACGCCGCTGTTTCCCTGGGCGTCCGAACTTCTTGCCGCGACCAAGAATATCCGGTTCCTGGCGGTTTGTACCCCGATTCTGGCTTATGCCGGTCTGGCGGTAGGCAAGGATCTGGAGATGTTCAAGAAAATATCCTGGCGCATCGTGCCGGTCGCGCTGGCCGTCTTCGCGGGCACATTCCTGTTCGCGACGCTGATCGCTCAGGCCACTCTGCGTTGGGAAGGCGTGATCCCCTAGGGAAGAACGGCTTTCCGGACTGACGCCGGAAAGCCCGATCCCGGCGAGGATGACGGGGTTCCCGTCTGCCGGACCTCGGCCGAAGGTTAATGATGGATGTTCCTGGCGCCGATGGCCGGAGTGAGCAAGAAAAAGAGGGAGAAAAATCCATGGATGCTGAACTAAAGAAGGCCGTGGCGGCGGTCGAGCAGGACGTCATCCGTTGGCGCCGCCATCTCCATGCCCATCCCGAGTTGACGTTCCACGAGGTCGAAACGGCGGCCTACATCCGGGATCAATTATCGGGTTTCGAGAATCTCACCATCTTCCAACTGACGCCGAACAGCGTTCAGGCTTTGCTCAAGGGTGCTCGCCCGGGTCCCCGCATCGCTCTGCGTGCCGATATCGACGCCCTGGCGATCGAGGAGAAGAGCGGGGAACCGTTTTCCTCGCAAAAGCCCGGCGTCATGCATGCGTGCGGACATGATTCTCACGCGGCCATGCTGATGGGGGCGGCGAAGGTTCTGGCGGCCATGCCGGAACGGATTTCGGGCGAGGTGCTGTTCATTTTCCAGCATGCCGAGGAAATTCCTCCGGGCGGGGCGCAAGAACTGGTGGAGCTGGGCGTCCTGGATGGCGTTTCGATGATTTTCGGCATGCATGTCTGGCCGGTCTACCCGGCAGGATCGGTCACGATACGGCCCGGCGTGTTCTGCGCGTCGAGCGACAATTTCGACATCGTCATCAAGGGGCGCGGCGCGCATGGATCGGCTCCGCATTTGTCCATAGACCCGATCATCGTTGGTGCGGAATTCGTCTCGGCCCTGCAAAGCGTCGTCGCGCGCAAGATCGACCCGCAGATCGCGCCGGTGGTGACGGTGGCCACCTTCAAGGCAGGCGACAGCTACAACATTATCCCGGACTCGGCCACACTGGCCGGGACGATCCGCACTCATGACAAGCAGATCCGGGAAACGGCAGCGGCGTTCCTGGAGCAGATTCTGGCCGGAATCTGCGCGGCCCACGGCGCGGAATACGCCTTGACATGGACGCGCGGCTTTTCTGTCGGCATCAATGATGAGAATGCCTATGCGGCGGCGGCCGACGCGGTGCGCAATCTGGGGAACGGCACGGTTCTGGAGTTTATGCCTGCGCCGATGTTCGCGGCCGAGGATTTTTCAGCCTATCTGGAGCATGCCCCCGGCTGCTTCATGTTCCTGGGTGCGCGGAACGAGGCTGCCGGTGCGGTTCACGGGTTGCATACGCCGCAATTCAAGCTGGACGAAGCCATCATGCAGACCGGTGTCGCGTTGCATGTTGGTGTGGTTCACACGCTGTTGATGGGATAAGGGGCGGCGGTTCTGCCGCCGCATCCCGTCCCCCGGTTTCCAGGGCCGCTCGTGAAAGGGACGCCGCCATGTACAGTGTCTGCGACATGTTCAAGATCGGAATCGGCCCGTCCAGCTCGCATACCGTCGGGCCGATGGTCGCGGGGGGGCTGTTCATCCAGGAACTGGAAAAGCGGGGGATCCTGGACCAGACGACCCGCCTGCGGGCCGATATTCATGGATCCTTGTCCCTGACCGGCCCAGGACATCATACGGATGTCGCCATTATCATGGGGCTGGCGGGTGCCAAGCCGGAAAGCGTCGATATCGCCGCCATTCCGGAGTTTGTCGGCGCCGTGCGACGCAGTGGACGCCTCCCCTTGGCCGGAGGCCGCCACGAAGTCGATTTTCCTGCCGGCGCCGGACTGGTTTTCCATGACGAAGCCTTGCCCCTGCATGAAAACGGTCTGGTGTTGCATGCCTTTGCGGGCGAGGAAGAACTCCTGACCCGCACCTATTATTCGGTCGGGGGTGGCTTCGTCGTCGACGCGGAGCATTTCTTCGACAAGGCGGAAAGTGCCGCTTTCCTGCCCTATCCGTTCCGCAACGCCGCCGATCTCCTCGGACACTGCGCCGCGTCGGGCCTGACTTTGCCCGAGATTGTGCTTGAAAACGAGCTGGCCTGGCGTAGCCGCGAGCAGATCGAGGCTTATTTCGCCGCCCTCTGGCGGACCATGCAAGACTGCATCGCGCGAGGCGTCGGGACGAAGGGGATTCTGCCCGGCCCGCTCGCCGTGCCGCGCCGGGCGGCGGTTCTGAACGAGGCGCTGTCTCGTCCGGGGATCGATGACCCAATGCGCGCCATCGACTGGATCAACATGGTGGCTTTGGCCGTAAGCGAGGAGAACGCGGCCGGAGGTCGGGTCGTAACGGCGCCGACCAACGGGGCCTGCGGCATCATTCCGGCGGTTCTCGCCTATCACGACCGGTTCGTGGCGGCGCTGGACGGAGAGAGGCTTCGGCGGTTTTTCCTTACGGCCGGCGTGATCGGAACACTCTACAAGATGAACGCCTCGATCTCCGGGGCCGAGGTCGGCTGCCAGGGCGAGGTCGGCGTCGCCTGTTCGATGGCCGCGGCGGGGTTGGCCGAACTGATGGGAGCCGGGCCGGAACGGGTTTGCATCGCTGCCGAGATCGGGATGGAGCATAATCTGGGACTGACCTGCGATCCGGTCGCGGGTCAGGTCCAGGTGCCTTGCATCGAGCGCAACGCCATGGCGGCGGTCAAGGCTGTCAATGCCGCGCGTATGGCGCTGCAACGCGATAGCATGCCCTGCGTGTCGCTCGATACGGTGATCGAGACGATGTACGAAACCGGCCGCGACATGAGCGTCAAATACCGCGAGACATCCTGCGGCGGTCTTGCCGTCAAGGTCGGCGGCGGTTTCGCCAGGATTTCGCCGCCTTGCTGTTGATCCGGACGATACCGGCCGAAGCAGTGTCGCCGCTCCGGCCGGTATCGGGACGTCACGGCGTCGGGATGGCGTCGGGCCCTTTTCCCGTTCGCTGTTCCAGCTTGTCCGCCTTGTTCCAGCCGACAGCGTAATAGACGGCGAGCAAAAGGACGATCCAGAGCGGTCCGACGATCATGGCGATGCGCGTCGAGCCGTCGAGGCACAACACGACATAAATGAACGCCATGAAGGCCAGCCCGATATAGTTGGTGTAAGGGAACCAGGGCGACGGATATTTCAGTCCGGCGATCTGTTCCGCGGTCATCTGTTTGCGCGCCTTGATCTGGATGACGAAAATCGTGCCCCAGATCCATACGCCGGCGAAGGTGGCGACGCTGGTGACGATGATGAACACCTGTTCGGGCAGCACGTAATTCAACAGCACGCCGACCATCATGACGGCCGAGGAGGCGACGATGCCTCGTGCGGGCACCCTGTGCGAACTGACGGAGTCGAAACAGGCGGGGCCGCGTTTTTGCCGCGCCAGATTGTAGAGCATGCGGCCATTGCTGAAGATGCCGCTGTTGCAGGATGACAGGGCGGCGGTCAGGACGACGAAATTGATGAAGGCCGCGGCCTTGTCGATGCCCAGATTCTCAAAGGTCAGGACGAAAGGGCTGCCCTTGGAGCCGATCTCGTTCCAGGGGAAAATGCTCATGATCACGAAAAGCGCGCCGATATAGAAAATCAGGATCCGCCACAGCACCTTGTTGATGGCGCTGGGGATCGTGCGCTCGGGGTTGGCAGCTTCGCCGGCGGTGACGCCGACCAGCTCGATGCCGACAAAGGCGAACATGACCATGCTTAAGGCCAGCACCACCCCGCTGATTCCGTTGGGCATGAATCCGCCCTGCAGCGCGTAGAGATTGGAGACGCCGGTGGGAACGCCGTCATGGCCCAGGCCGAACAGGATGATGCCGGCGCCTAAGGCGATCATGGTCAGGATGACGGCGACCTTGATCATGGCGAACCAGAATTCGAATTCGCCGAACAGATTGACCGCGATCAGATTGATGGTGGTCATGCAGACCAGCGCCGCCAGGGCGGGGATCCATTGCGGCAGGTCGGGCCACCAAAAGGTGCAATAGACGCCGACGGCGGTAATTTCAGCCATGCCGGTTACGACCCACATGAACCAGTAGGTCCATCCGGTGATATAGCCGGCCTTGGCGCCCATGAACATGTTGGCATAGGCGCTGAATGAACCCGAAACCGGGTACTGGACGGCGATTTCGCCCAAGGAGCGCATCATGAAATAAAGGACGAGACCGCCGGCCAGATAGGACAGCATAAGCGCCGGTCCGGCGGTTTTGATCGCGGTGCTGGAACCTAAGAACAGGCCGACGCCGATGGCGCCGCCGACGGCGATGAGCTGGATGTGGCGGTCTTCCAGACCGCGTTTAAGATGTTCGTCCGTTTCGGATGAATTTTTTGGGTTGGTCATAGGGGTCCCCCTGCGGCCTCGTCCGAAGCAGGTCCGGGCGCAGCCTTTTTTTGTCTGTCGTTGGGTCGCCGATCCGTCTGATTGCACAAGACCGAGGGGCGGTTGCCCATGCCGTGGCGGCGATCGGGAGCAAGGCCGCCCATAGGGGAAAGCCTTGTCCAGCGCGCCCCGACGCCGGATGCGGAAAAGGCGGACGCCCTACGTTCCGATCAGGTCGGAGACGCCTCCATCGGGCAAATTTCGCCTTCATCCCGGTCGGTTTCACGGGCAGGGTGACCGATCTTCCGCGCAAGACCGGTTCCGGTCAACACGCCATCAGTCGGTATGACGCGCCGGTTGGTCGCCGTCAGGTCAGGGAAGGGTGGGCCGGACCCGGTTTCAGCCCATGCAGGAAGAGCCCTAACATGCGCTGGGTCGGGGCTGCCGCTTCGGCCGTTCCGGCGTGGCGGATCGCGGCTTTGGCCCCCCACAGGGCGGCCAGGATGAAATCGGCGGCTTCGACGCAATCGATCTCAGGCGCTACGTCGCCCAGCGCCTGGGCGCGCCGGAGAGTGGCAGCGATGCGCGCCACGGCGTCATGGCGAAAGGAGTCGATGGCGGCGCGCGTGCGCGGGCTGACCCCGGCATCGGCCATGATGGCGTTCAGCATCAGGCAACCCCAGTTACCGGCGGGCCCCAGCCGTTCCGGGTGGGCGTAGACGCCGATCAAGGCTTCGAGATCGGCGATCCCGCCATCCTGCAGATGTTTTTCGTAAAGCGTCCGAGTCGCGCTGATATAGCGTTCGAGCGCGGCTTCGAATAGCCGCTCCTTGTCGCCGAACAGATTATAAAGGCTCATCCGGGCGACACCGGTCGCCTGCTCGATGTCGCTCAGACTCGTCCCCTCGTAGCCTTTGCGCCAAAAGAGGAAAAGCGTCTCCCGCAGGATGTCGTCCGGATCGAAGGTTCGCGGTCTCGCCATGCGCGTTCATCGTCATCAAAGGGTTCAAAGGCCGCTGTTTAGCGGGTCAGGGCGTTCCGTCCCAGGGTCCGGGTGCCGTCCGCGCCCAGGGGCGGCGGTACGGCCACGCCGCGCTGGCAGCCGGGCCGGGCCGCCATCCGGTCGATCCATCGCGCCAGATGGTCCAGCCCGTCGACGGAAACGCGCGGCCATTTATAGCCGCGGACCCAGGGCCACAGGGCGATGTCGGCGATACTGAAGGTGTCGCAAACATAATCGTGTCCGTCCAGGCGGTGGTTCAGCACCTCGTAAAGACGGCGGGTCTCGTTCTGATAGCGCCGGATCACCGCAGGCAGATTTTCCTCGAAATAACGCACGAAAACATTGGCTTGACCCTGCATCGGTCCGACGCCGCCGACCTGGAACATCAGCCATTGCACGACCTCGGAACGCGCTTTGGCGTCGCGGGGCAGGAAGCGCCCGGTTTTTTCGGCCAGATAGAGCAAGATCGCCCCCGATTCCATGATCGGAAATCCGCCCGCCTCGCGGTCGATCAGGGTGGGGATCTTGCCGTTGGGGTTCAAGCGCAGATAGGCGGGGTCCTTCTGTTCACCGCTGGCGAGATCGACGGGGTGGACGTCATAGGCGATGCCGAGCTCCTCAAGCATGATCGATATCTTGAAGCCGTTCGGCGTCGCGGCGGTATAGAGCTGGTAAGGTGCTTCAGATGGACCCGCCATGGTTCAGGCCTTGGCGCTGGGCCGGGTTGACAGATCAGCGTGCCAGCGTTTGAGCGCGGCCGCGTCTTCGGGCACCGGCTCCTTTATGGCGCGGGCGAAATCGACGCTGACCAGGGCGGTGATGTCGGCCACGCTGAAACGCTTGCCGGCGACGAAGGGACTGTCACCGAGACGGCGGTTCAGGTCGGCGAAAAACTGGCGAACCCTGAGACGGCCTCGTTCGGCCAGAGCCGGAATCTGTTCGTAACGGACCGGCCCGGTCAGGGCTCGGCCCTGGAACCCTTTGGAGCTGTTGCGGAAGCATTCGGCGACGGCCTCGAAACCGTTCATTTCCATCTCGCGCTGCCACATGGCGATCACGGCGCGTTCCTCGGGCGTCTCGCCGGTCAGGCGGGGACCGGGAAAGACCTCGTCGAGATAAAGGCTGATGGACGTCGAATCGAGCAGCCTGACGCCATCGTCGAGTTCGAGCACCGGCACTGTCCGGTGCGGGTTGATGGCGGTGAAGCCGCCGCCGAAATGCTCGCCCTTGCCGAGATCGACCTGGATGGTCTCGATGACGATATTTTTCTCCGCCATCAGAATACGCACCCGGCGCGGGCTGGGTGCGGTATGGCAATCATAGAATTTCATTCTTTTCCCCTCTTGATCGGGTTGGCTCGGCTAAGGCTATAGTTTTTTACCGATCAGTCAATAATGGATGAGGCGTCGGCAGAGGCGTCAATGGGAAAAGAACAACCTTCCCCCTTTGCGTTCCGGGCCGACATGCGCTATAGGAACGGTTCCTAGCGGGGCAATGCCTCGTTTGCATCCAGCGCACCCGTAGCTCAGCTGGATAGAGCGCTGCCCTCCGAAGGCAGAGGCCACAAGTTCGAATCTTGTCGGGTGCGCCATTCTCTTCAATAGGTAACGACATGACCGGACGGCGGCATGGGTCGCCTTTGTCTTCTCGTCCGATTGCGGTCGGGGAGGGCGGGATGGTTTTGTTCTGTTCTTGGCGACCTGGGCGCGATAGCCTGACCGTATTTCTCGTTTAAGTAGAGAGACGGAACAGGGAGAGGACGCATGGGCCGGTGGGTTGCTGCGTGGGCGTTGCTTCTGGTTTTGCTCTGGCCGGAATCGGGTAGGACCGGAGACAATGTGCGGGTATCCACTCTTGAGCTGGAGCCGTTCGTCATCGACACCGGCGGATCCCTGTCCGGTTTCAGCATTGATCTTTGGGACGAAATTGCGGCCCGGCTCGGCATTGAGACCAGCTATCACACGGAGCAGGACGTCGCAGGGCTGTTTGATTCCTTGCGTAACGGAACCGCCGATGCCGCTGTTTCCGGGTTGTTCTACAGTGTGGAGCGCGACCAGGAGTTCGATTTTTCCTATCCCATCATCCAGACGGGTTTGCGCATCATGGTGCGCGAGACAGGGGGAATCGATGCGCCCAATTGGTTGCAGGGGCTTATGGCCCTGCTGTTTTCCAAAGCCAGCCTGATCTGGGTCGGCATCGCATTGGTTCTCATTCTTTTCGCCGCCCATGTGGTTTGGCTGCTGGAATATCTGGAAAATGAGACGCCGGCTCTGCGCGAGAAATACATTCCCGGTATTTTCCGGGCGATGTATTGGGCCGCGACGACACTGATGGGTCAGAGCGGCGAACAGGGGCCGCGCCAATGGCTGGCGCGAATGCTGACGGTGTTCTGGATGTTTGTCGGCATCATCTTCATCGCCTCCTACACCGCGCAATTGACGATGATGCTGACGGTGCAACGCATCCACGGCACCATCGACGGGCCTGAGGATCTGATCGGCAAACGGGTCGCCACTTTGGCCGGCAGTTCGGCGATTCCCTATCTTCGGCAGCGCGGCGCGGTGGTCGCGGAATTCCCTCAGAATGAGGAAGTTTACCGGGCGCTTTTGGACGGACGGGCGGATGCCGTCGTCCAAGGGGCGGCAGGATTGGAATATTACGCTACCCATCAGGGGCGGGGTTTGGTCCGAATGGTTGGGACGCAATTCAACGAGAACGGCGTGGGTTTTGCTTTTCCCCTGCAGAGTCCCTTGCGCAAAAAGGTGGATACGATTCTGCTGGGCATGCGGGAGGATGGAAGCTACCAGCGGATTTTTGAACGCTGGTTCGGCTTGGAGTGAGGGACGAAACGGTTGTTGGGGCTTGGGATTGCTTTGCCGGGGCTAGTGATGCCATGATCACCGCCCATCGCGTTGCATAATAAGGAAGGACGTCGTTTCGTGGACGCAAAGCAAGGAGAGAATCGCTGGTTTGGTCTGTTGCCGACGCATGAGGCCTCGCGCCTGTCGGGGGCGGAGTTTCTGCAAGGGTCGATCGAGGGTATCTATCCGGAGCCGCCTTTTATGGAGATTTCGGGTATCCGGCTGATTTCCGCCGCCGATGGGCGTTCGGTGCTGGAGGCGACTCCTTCTGCGCAATTCTACAATCCCCTGGGGATCGTCCATGGCGGATGGGCGGCGCTGGTGCTGGACACGGTCATGGGCAGCGCCATGTTTTCGGTGTTGCCCAAGGGGCAGTCCGCCGTGACCATCGACATGAACACCTCCTATATCCGCGCCATCCGGGAAGAGATGGGGCCCTTACGCGGAGAAGGGGTGGTCTTGAATGCCGGTAGCCGGGTCATCCGCGCCGAAGGCCGGCTGTTCGATTCGAAAGGCCGGCTTTTGGTCTATGCGACCGAGAACGCCATGGTCACCGAAATCGCGGAGATGCGGCAGGACTGATCGGCGCGAAAAGCGCCTTTGCAGGGGCGGTTTACGGTGCCCGGAACAATTTCCCCGGATTGAACAGCCCCTGCGGATCGAGCGCTTGCTTGATTTTCAGCATCACTCCGACGGCGCCGCCCATTTCCTCGGCCAGGAAATCGATGCGGCCATAACCGATGCCATGTTCGCCGGTGCAGGTGCCGCCGGCGGCGATGGCGCGCCGCGTGATGCGGTCATTGATCGCCTCGGCTTCGGCCATTTGCTCCGGATCGCTGGGATCGACCAGGACCGCCACATGGAAATTGCCGTCGCCGACATGGCCGACGACCCCGCCCCGGAAGGACGAGGCGGCAATATCGGCTTCCGCCGCCAGGATGCATTCGCTCAAACGCGAACGCGGCACGCAACTATCCATGGACAGCACCTGGCGGCCGGGATGCATCGAGGAAATGGCGTAGAACGCCTTGTGGCGGGCCGCCCATAGGGCGTTGCCTTCCTCGGCGTCGGCGGTCCAGCGGAAATCCTGCCCGCCGAGATCGAGCGCGATCGCCTCCAAATCCTCGGCCTGGCTTTGAATGGCCATGGGTGCGCCGTGCAGCTCGAAAAACAGGGTGGGCGCGGCGCGGTAGGAAAGTCCGGTGAAGCGGTTCACCGCCTCCATCACCGCTTCATCGAGGAATTCGACCCGGGCCAGGGGCAGTCCTGCCTGCAAGGTCGCGGTCACGGTTTCGACCGCAGCCGCCACCGAGGGGAAGGCCGCAACCGCCGAGGTCACCGCTTCGGGGATGCCGTGCAGCTTCAAAGTAAGTCGGGTGATGATGCCCAGCGTGCCTTCAGAGCCGGTGAACAGCCGGGTCAGATCGTAGCCGGCCGAGGATTTCGCCGCGCGCGAGGCGGTGCGGATGATCGATCCGTCGGCAAGGACGACCTCGAGCGCGACGATATTGTCGCGCATCGAGCCGTAGCGGACCGTGCTGGTGCCCGAAGCGCGGGTCGCGGCCATGCCGCCCAGGGTGGATTCGGCCCCCGGATCGACGGGGAAAAACAGGCCGGTGTCGCGCAGATAGGCGTTGAGCTGTTTGCGGGTCACGCCCGGTTCGACCGTGGCCTGCATATCTTCCGGAGCAACCGAGACGATTCCCGTCATCAGGCTGAGATCGACGCAGACCCCGCCTTTCAACGCCGCGACATGGCCTTCGAGCGATGTGCCCGCGCCGAAGGGGATGATCGGCACGCCCTCGGCGGCGCAGGCCTTGACGATGGCGCTGACCTCTTCGGTGGATTGGGCGAACACCACCGCGTCGGGTGGGGCGGGTGGATAGAAGCCTTCGCCCTTGCCATGCTGTTCGCAAAGAACGGCTGCTCTGGAAAAACGATCCCCGAACCGGGTGGCGAGATGATGGGCGAGAGAATCGGGCAAAGACATGGTCGGAGGATCTTCGAGATTAGGGGTGGCCGGTGCGTCAGGGTGCCCAAAGAAGGGTGAAAGAGCAAGGCGGTTGCGCCGGTTCGGATCGGGTGGAAGGGTGGCAGAGTAAGCACGGAAGAGAAATTTTATAACCAGAAAATGGAGCATATTTCCAAATTAGGCCGATTTGTTGTATAATAAATTCAACAAATAATTTTGCGCATTTATTGCGATGCGGCGACACGCTCCGAAGCACAGTAAAGAGCGAGCAATAAAATTGCGTGCAGGCTATGTTGTGATCGTTTCAAGATAGGGTTTGAAAATGATCGTGAACGGTGAAGAAAAATCACTACAAAGTAGCGTGTCTGTTTCAGACTATCTTATTTCCAATAAATACAATGCCAATGCCGTTGTTGTTGAAATCAACGGGCGGATCGTCCCCAAGGGCGATTACGGCAAGATTATTCTTTCAGATTCAGATGCCATCGAAGTCCTGGCGTTTATCGGCGGGGGCTGAAGGCGGCTGTCGTATGGCTGGATGAGATTGGAAAAAGGCGGGGTCGAAAAAGATGAGGACGGAAGACGGACCAGACGATCTGGTGATTGGCGGGCATGTTTTCCGCTCGCGTTTCATCCTGGGGTCGGGGAAATTCTCCCTGGAAAAGATGCGGGAGGTGATCGAGAACGCAGGTGTGGAAATGGCCACCATGGCCTTGCGCCGCGCCAATGTCGGCGGCGCGGAAAATATCCTCGATTACGTGCCATCCGGCATCACCTTGCTGCCGAACACCTCGGGCGCGCGGACAGCCGAGGAGGCGGTGCGCATCGCAAGATTGGCGCGGGAGCTGAACTGCGGCGATTTCGTCAAGATCGAGGTCATCCACGATTCGCGCTATCTGCTGCCGGATAATTACGAAACCATCCGGGCCACCGAGATCCTGGCTCGGGAAGGGTTCGTGGTTCTGCCCTATATGTATCCCGACCTCAACGCGGCGCGCGCGATGCGTGACGCCGGGGCGGCGGCGATCATGCCTTTGGGTGCGCCGATCGGCAGCAACCGGGGTCTTCTGACTCGCGATTTCATTCAGATTCTGGTCGATGAGATCGATTTGCCGATCATCGTCGATGCCGGCATCGGACGTCCTTCGCAGGCTTGCGAGGCGATGGAGATGGGGGTGGCGGCGATCATGGCCAACACCGCCATCGCTACCGCCGTCGATGTCGGGCTGATGGCGCGCGCCTTCAGGCTGGCGATCGAATCGGGCCGCGCCGCCTATCGGGCCGGGCTGGGGCGGCGTCTGGAAGGACGTGCCGAGGCATCGAGCCCCTTGACCGGCTTTTTGCAGGGGTGAGCGCGATGCGGGCGAAAACCGATCATATGCGCTATGGCCGCCATATGGAGGTCATAGAATCAGACATCATGGGCCGGGTGTTGGAGGCGATGGGGCGTTATGACGCTCATCGCTATGACGCGGCGGATGTCGAACGGGCCTTGGGCCGATCCGTTCTGACAATCGAGGATTTCGGGGCGCTGCTGTCGCCCGCCGCCCAGGCGTTCCTGGAACCGATGGCGGCGCGGGCGCGGCACGAGACACAGCGGATGTTCGGCAATGCCGTGTCGATGTTCACACCGCTCTATATCTCGAATTTCTGTGAAAATATGTGCGTCTATTGCGGCTTCAACTGTCGCAACGCGATCCGCCGCGCCCGTCTGGACATGGAGGCGATCGAGGCTGAACTGAAGGCGATCGCCGCGACCGGACTGCAGGACATTCTGCTGCTGACGGGCGAGTCGCGCTCCAAATCGGGGGTGGCCTATATCGGCGACGCCGTGCGATTGGCGGCGCGCTATTTCAATCTGGTCGGGGTCGAGATCTATCCCCTGAACACCGACGAATACGCCCATCTGCACGCCTGCGGTGCGGATTATGTCTGCGTCTATCAGGAAACCTACGATACCGACCGTTATGAAGAGGTTCATCCGCGCGGCTCGAAGCGGATTTATCCCTACCGCTTCGATGCTCAGGAGCGTGCGTTGAAAGGCGGGATGCGCGGCGTTGCCTTCGGCGCTTTGTTGGGTTTGGCCGATTTCCGCAAGGACGCTTTCGCCACCGGGCTGCACGCGCATCTGGTCCAGAAGAAATATCCCCATGCGGAGATATCCTTCTCGCCGCCGCGTTTACGGCCCTATATCAACAATGCCGACGAGAATCCGCGTGATGTGCACGAGCCGCAGCTTCTTCAGGTGATGCTGGCCTATCGTTTGTTCATGCCCTTTGCCGGCTTGACCATCTCGACCCGCGAGCGGGCCGGATTCCGCGATCATGTCATCGGTCTGTGCGCGACCAAGATTTCCGCCGGCGTACGGGTCGATATCGGCGGCCATACCGGCGAGGAGCAGGGCGATGGGCAGTTCGAGATTTCCGATTCCCGCAGCGTCGCAGAGGTGCATGCGATGATCCTGAAGCGTGGGTTGCAGCCGGTCTATACCGACTATGTGCGGGTGTGACCGGGCATGACCGGCCGGGTGATCTTTGTCACCCGCCGTCAATCCTGTGGAGAGGATTTTCTGGCGCGGATCGCGCGGCTGGCGGCGGCCCGTCCCGAGGCGATCCTGCTGAGGGAAAAGGACCTAGGGCCTGAGGACTATGAAAATCTGGCCCGGTCCTGCCGTGACATCTGCGCCGCTTATGGGGCCGCCTTGATTCTGCACAGCCATGCCGCGGCGGCCCGGCGGCTTGGCGTCGGTGCGCTTCACTTACCGATGACAATGCTGCCGCCGCGAAGAGACTCGTTGCCGGGGATCGCCCGGATCGGCTGTTCGGTGCATAGCCGCGATGAAGCGGTCCGGGCCGAGGATTGGGGCGCCGCTTACCTGATCGCGGGGCATATCTTTGCCACGGATAGCAAGGCGGGACGACCGCCCAGGGGTGTGGATTTCCTGGCCGATGTTTGCCGGTCGGTATCGATTCCGGTTTTCGCCATCGGCGGGCTGACGCCGGAACGAATGCCCGCTATCTTGAATGCCGGGGCGGCGGGAGCCTGCGTGATGTCGCAGGCGATGACCGCCGCCGATCCGGCGGTGTTGCTGTCCGCCTTGGCCGGCCGGACCGGCCGGCCAACGTCAGGGAGTGTTTGAACCGATGAAACTTTATTATTCCGCGACCTCGCCTTATGTCCGCAAGGTCATGGTTGTCGCGCTCGAAACCGGTCTCGACTCCCGGATCGAGCAGATTCCCACCGATGCCTGGGCCGATGGCAGCGATATCGTCCGCGGCAATCCGCTGGGCAAGGTGCCGGCTTTGATCACCGATGGCGGCGAACATCTCTATGATTCGCCGGTCATCTGCGAATATCTCGATTCCTTGCATGACGGCGCGCGCCTGTTCCCGGCGTCGGGCGGTGCGCGTTGGACCGCTTTGCGCCGCCAGGCTTTGGGCGACGGCATCATGGACGCGGCGCTCCTGCTTCGGGTCGAAACCGCCCGGCGTCCCGAAGAGGTGCGCTGGGAATCCTGGATCGTCCGCCAGAAAGCGGCCTTGACCCGTTCACTCGATCTGCTGGAAGAGGAAGCGTCCGATCTGGCCGCGCCCTTCACCATCGGATCGCTTACCATCGCCTGCGCCCTGGGCTTTCTTGATTTCCGCTTCGACGATTTCGGCTGGCGGAAGGGGCGTCCGGCCTTGGCCGGGGTCTATGAAACCCTGGCGGTGCGCCCCTCGTTGCAGGCGACCCGTCCGGTCGGCTGACGGCCTGTCAGGCGTGGGTCTTGGGGCGGGTCCAACGGGCGCGAAGCCCGCGCCAAGATACCAGGTCTCCGGCTCCCAAGGCCGCACCGCCGATGATCAAAAGTGCGGCGAGCGCCACCTGTTCGGTGAGCTCGCCGTCGCCATGCAGGATCAGCAGGCCGATGGAGACCAACGGTCCGCCATAAGCCAGCGTGCCCAAGGCGCGGATGTTGCCATGCTTGCAGCCGTAATCCCAGACGAAGAAAGCGGCGCCCAAAGGGCCCAGCCCCAGGGCCAGGATCGCTACCCATTGTCCAGGTTGCGGCCAGACCCAGCTTTCGAACAACAGATGGCTAATTAACGCCAGGATCGCGGTCGCGCCGCAGAATCCGCCGACGGCGTCGCTGGGCACATTTCGATAGCGCCGGTTCAGGACGGAATAGAGCGCCCAGATGATGCTGCAGGCGACCGCAGAGGCATAGCCCAGGGCGAAGGCCGGATCGAAAGCGGCGTTTTGCCCGCCGCCCAGGACCAGCAGGGCGGCCCCGCCCAGTCCGGCCAGCGCGCCGGCGATATGGCGGGGACGCAAGGGCTCGTCGCGGACCAGCAGCGCCGAAAACAGGACGATCAGGAGCGGCCAAAGATAGTTGAGCAGCGTGGTTTCGACCGGCGGCGCGATTTTGAGCGCGGTGAAATAAAGGAAGTGATAGCCGAACAGCCCGGTTACGGACAAAGCCCAAGCGCCCACCGGCTGGCGCAGCCGGGTCAGCGGGGATTCGCCTCGGATCCGCCAGCGTCCCAGCGCCAGCAGCGCCGCCAGGGAGAAGGTCATCGCCACCAGTTGGAAGGGAGGCACGGCTCCGGTCAGCCGGGTGAGCAGGGCCTGGCAGGACCAGAGCAGAAGGGCGATAGCCCCGATCAAGGTGGCGCGGGACGAGGGCGGCATGAACAAAAGGCCTTAAAAGCGAAACCCCCGCCCGGACGATCCGGGCGGGGGCATCTCGCATCCTTTCTCCACCGAAGTTCGGGGAGATAAAGACATAACAACCGTGCTTAGCGTTCGACGGTCAGGGCAACGCCCATGCCGCCGCCGATGCACAGGGTGGCCAGACCCTTCTTGGCGTCGCGCTTGATCATCTCGTGCAGCAGGGTGACGAGGACGCGGTTGCCCGACGCGCCGATGGGATGGCCGATGGCGATGGCGCCGCCATTGACGTTGACCTTCGAAGTGTCCCAGCCCAGTTCGCGGTTGACGGCGATGGCCTGGGCGGCGAACGCCTCATTGGCTTCGATCAGGTCGAGATCGGCGGGGGTCCAGCCGGCCTTCTTCAGCGCCAGGCGCGAAGACGGGATCGGGCCGGTGCCCATAATCTTGGGATCGACGCCGGCCTGGCCGAACGAAACGATGCGGGCGATCGGCTTCAGGCCCCGCTTGGCGGCTTCCTTGGCGCTCATCACCAGCACGGCGGACGCGCCGTCATTGATGCCCGAAGCGTTGCCGGCCGTCACGGTGCCGTCCTTGAGGAAGGCGGGCTTCAGCTTGGCGACGCTTTCGAGGGTGGTGCCGAACTTGACATACTCGTCGGTGTCGAAGGTCTTCTCTTCCTTCTTCACCTTGATGGTGATGGGAGTGATTTCGTCCTTGAAGCGGCCCGACTTGATGGCGGCCTCGGCCTTCTGCTGGGACCCGACGGCGAAAGCGTCCTGGTCTTCGCGGGTGATGCCGAACTTCTTGGCCACGTTCTCGGCGGTCACGCCAATGTGATACTGGTTATAGACGTCCCACAGGCCGTCCTTGATCATGGTGTCGACCATCTCGGCATTGCCCATGCGCACGCCGTGGCGCAACAGCATGGAGTGCGGCGCGTTGGTCATGCTTTCCTGACCGCCGGCAACGATGATCGTGGCGTCGCCGGAGCGGATCGCCTGGGCCGCCTGGGCGACCGAGCGCAGGCCCGAACCGCAGACCTGGTTGATGGCGATGGCGGGCACTTCCTCGGGCACACCGGCGGCGAGGGACGCCTGCCGGGCGCCGTTCTGGCCGATACCGGCGGTCAGGACCTGGCCCATGATGACTTCCGACAGATCGGCGGGATTGACGTTGGCGCGCTTCAGGACTTCGCGAATGACGAAAGATCCGAGCTGGGCGCCAGAGAATTGGGTCAGGCTGCCGTTGAAAGATCCGACGGCAAGGCGGGTGGCGGCTACAATGACGACATCATCCATTTCACTGTTCTCCATAAGATATTCAGTATTTCTTTAAAGTGGACGTGGCCTTGGCACCCTGTTGTATGATTTTTGTTCTCATTTATTTTTATTTTATGTTGTTTGCCCGGTGATCCACCGTGCAAGGTATCCGTAACAATTCGTTCTGGCTCGCGTTCCTACGACCATGCCGATATGTCCGGCGGTGGTAACCCTTTTTCGGGCGTGAGGCAACCCATCGGCCAAAGCCAAGGCCGACGCCGGCGGGACAAGCCGGTCCCCCGACGGAATCAAGACCAGGGCCGGTTTGACGAACCGGCCGGGGTCGATGGTGGTTCCCGCCACGCGCCATTCTCCTCGCCCTGTCGTATTGCCGGCATACCAGCCGAACAGGCTTTGCCGGGCGACCTTGGCGGTCAGGGGCACGCCGTCGTTCAGCCAGTCTTCCAGCAAGATGAAGTCCCGCGCCTTGCGGCTGTCCGGCGCCATGGCGGCGAAGGACCGGAATTTCCGTGGAACATTGCCGGTATCGACTAGGGTAAAGAAGATTTGTAACAGATCGACGGGCAAAAAACCGAAAATTTCCAAAGCATCGTCGATCGGCTGGCGCAACCGCTCCAGGATGCGCGCCTGTGTCGAGTCGGGGCGATGGAAATCCCAGGGCGTGGCCAGCAAGGCGAGCCCCAGAATATCGGGCTGGCGTAGAATGCCCAGGGCCAAAGCCAGCAGACCGCCCATGCAATAGCCGACCAGGACCGGCGGTCCCGCCCGCGCCGCCACCGCGTCAAGCAGGGCGGAAAGACGTAAGATATAGGCATCGAGATCGAAATCGGCCTCGGTTTCGCCCGGCGCATCCCAATCGACCAGGAAGGGCCTCAATCCCTTCTCCGCCAGCGCCCGCGCCAGGCTGCGCCGGGGCGACAGGTCGAGGATGTAGGCGCGGTTGATCAGCGAAGGAATGAGCAGCACCGGCTGGCCGGTTGCTCCGGGCAGGGAATAATCCAAAAGCCGGGTCGTGCCCGTCTGCAAGATGATTGGGGCGTCCGGCAAAGTGCGGTGGATGGCCGAATGGCGATATCGGTCGATTCCGGTCAGGAAACCGTCCATGCGCCGGGCATATTCCTTTTCCAGCGCGTGGGCGAAGGAGTCAGGATCGGCGGCGGCGAGGTCGCGTTTCAGCCGTTCCGCTTCCGGCTGCAAATGCGGTTTCCAGCCGAACGATCCGTTCCTCAAGCTCGGCCAGGCGGCGCGCGAGCTCGTCACGCTCATCATTTCCGCCGCCAGATGCAGGGGCAGGGGACGCGGTCCCGTCCGCGTCGGTCCGGGCGGAATGGGGGTGGGCTTCTCGTCCATCGGCTTCCGTTCGTGCTGTGCCAGCGGCGGCGCTTTCAGCCATGGCCTGGAATCCGCGCGTCATCAGGGCATAGGTCCGCGCCGCAGCATCGGCCAGACCTGGGTCGTTGACCAGCGCGGTTACCTGTTGTTGCCAAAGGTCCAAATAACGGCGGGCCAGGAGGTCCAAATCCGGCGTATCGTCCATGGTCCGGATTATAGCCCAGACGGGAACGTCTTGCCAGCGGTGCGCCCATCCGGAAGGGTTACTTCCCCGCCGGCCCTCGTGTCGGCGCTTGACGAAAGCGGCGTCCGACCCAAGATTAAAAGACGAAGGTGGTGCCCATTCGTTCCCGGGACCGCCGGTCAAGGGTGCCGATCTTTAATCCCATGGGCCCAAGACCGTGCTCGCTCTTTTCGAGGAGGACGTTCGCACATGACTCGTCTATCGCTTTTCAATAGCCCGCTTCTGCTTGGTTTCGATCATTTCGAGCGGGTTTTCGACCGAATCTCCAAGACCTCCGCCGAAGGCTATCCGCCTTACAACATCGAGCAGACGGCGAAAGGAGGGTTGCGCATTACCTTGGCCGTGGCCGGTTTCTCGATGGACGCGCTTCAGGTGCTGATCGAGGACAATCAGCTCATCATCCGCGGCCAGCAGGCCGACGATGACGCCGAGCGGGTCTTCCTCCATCGCGGCATCGCCTCACGCCAATTCCAACGCAGCTTTTTGCTGGCCGAAGGTATCGAGGTCCGCAACGCGACGCTCGATAACGGACTGCTTCACATCGATCTCGAACGACCCCAGCCCGAAAACCGGGTGAAAACGATCAAGATCGGCAGTTCCGCCCGGAAAGCGAGCGTTTCGGAATTGTCGCTGAAGGCAAAGGAAACAGCGGAGTAACCGCCAGGGATTT
>Ga0265295_1004359_pt1 | contig 19133 bp, 13 predicted proteins | sample Munlansysbiofilm_FD_192503 | JGI IMG/M metagenome (GOLD analysis project Ga0265295, IMG submission 192503) | Leachate microbial communities from a municipal landfill in Southern Ontario, Canada - Methane capture system biofilm | ecosystem: Engineered > Solid waste > Landfill > Unclassified ... | reverse complement strand
GAAGTCCAGGAAGAAACAATCAAAATGTGCCCTGACTGCCAGGGTTATGTAACCATAGACTCGCGTGCTCACAGAAGCATAAACGACACAAGGATATTCGGAGTTTCAGTCCCTATCTATGCATGCAGTCGCTGCCAGGCAGAAGCGGAGGAGGAATACAAAAAGAGACTCAAATCTCCAGAATATGAATATGTCTATCTTCAGGATAAGAAAGCAGATGAATACAGGGCATACAATATGAGAACAAAACAGGAGATAGTCTACTGAAAAACCGTTTAAAGACGCCTGTAATAAAGGCCTGCAATAATTTTAAATAATTTTTTTAGAATAAATTTCTTTTTTTAGAATAAATTTCTTTTTTTAGAATAGATTTCTTTTTATTACTGTATGTTACTTTTCTTCTTTTTTCTGCACTACAATGTATGCATAGCTCTCTATATCTTTTATTCTTTTTTATTTTAATGTTTATTCGAATTCAATCAAAAACACTTAAAATATATTAATTTTTCTCTTTTAAATTTAATTTATTTTGTTAACGCCGCATATTATCTCCAAATTTATGATTAACTTCACTCTGCAGTATAATTCTCATATATTCAATGCTATAATCTTTAATCTTTATATCAATTGTAATTGAATGCTGATTCCGTCAATATTCTGCTGGATATCCTGTTAATTTTGTCATGGAATGCAGTCTGAATCTTATATCAGTTTTATTTCAATAAAATAACTTCACTCTGCGTAGTCCTATAACTTTATCTCCTCCTGAAAATATTAATTATCACCAATATGTTTATATTGTATTCGCAGTTAATGTCTAACTAATTGTAGGAAGTATCTTTGAAAAATTTCTTCTATGACGGGAGGAATTAGAATAAACAGAATAAGAATTTTAATACTAGCCACTCTCATATTAACATTGAGCTCCTGTGCAGGGGCAGCGGCTGATATTTATGTTAATTCTACGGATTCAATACAGGCTGCTGTTACCGCTGCGAATCAGGGCGATGTTATTATCGTTGACCCCGGAACGTATACGGAAAATGTCGATATAAACGGAAAAACTAACCTTTTAATCAAGTCTTCCGCAGATCCGGCAGATACGGTGATCGCACCTGCTGACGTGAACAAAGATGTAATCACTATACGGAACAGTAATACCATAACAATTCAAGGATTGAATATTACTGGAGCAGGAAACGACAAAGCAGGCATTTATGTGTATAAAAGTAACAACTGTAAAGTTGAGAACAACATATTACACAATGATGCCCTGGGGATATATCTGAAGGGTTCGGATTATACTCTGGTGCGCAATAACATAGCCACCAAAAACAATAACCCAGGCACGGGCAGAGCTATCAATATTGAACAGTCCAATTACACTGATGTTTTGAGCAACAGTGTCTTGAATCAGAGATATGGAATTTATGTTTCTGATTCCAGAGCTAACAGGGTATTGGAAAATACTGTAAACCTGAGTAGAGACAATGGTATACACGTGCAGTATGCAACAAATATTACTGTCGAAAATAACAGATTAAACTCAAATGGAATGTACGGGATAATTCTGTCAAACTCAAACGAAAACTTCCTGAGAAGTAATAATGTGTTTAACAGTACCAATAATAGTATTGAGGTTTATACTTCTTCAGGAAATGAAATCTTAAATAATATAATTTCTGACAGCTCTATAGACACGCTCACTCATGGAATTCACCTGAACACTGCATATAATAATGTCCTGAGAAACAATACTGTTTCAAAAAACGACTATGGAATAGCCATGATATATTCCAACAACAATAATGTTGTCAACAATACTGCATCCGATAATAATAGGGGCATTTACCTGGCTTATACGTCAAGCGCAAACACGGTTTCAGGAAATAAGGTGCATTCAAGCTTAAATGGCGGCATAGTTCTCCAGAACTGCAGTAACAACAATATTATCAGCAATGAAGCAACACTGAATACCGGCGGCAGTACCACCAATGGTATTATTCTCGGGGGCGCCAGCAACAATAACGTGTCCAATAATATCGCTTCCGAAAACCGCAGAGGTATTTATATAACCTCAGGATCCAGCGGAAATAAGGTTTCAGGCAATACCTTGAATTCAAATACAGGCCACGGTATTTATCTTGAAAATGCAGGTACCGATAATAACCTTAGCAGCAATGTTGCCAGTTCAAATGGTGTTTACGGGATTTACCTTGTGAATTCGAACAACACCGCCCTGTTCAACAATATCGCTACAGGCAATTCTAAAGGTATCTATGTAATGACTTCAAACGGGAACACTATCTCCGAAAATGAGGTATATAATAATAATGTAGATGTTGATAACTCAAATGGGATAATGATCTCGCTTTCCAGCAACAACAAAGTTTCAGGAAATAAGGCTTATAATAATCCGTATGGAATTTCTTTGAATTCCTCAACAAACAATAATATCTCAAGCAATCGTGTATATCTGAACAGCAGGGCCGGTGTGTACTTATGCCGTCAGAGTACTCGTAACCTTATTTTCAATAACTACCTGAATAATTCAGTGAATGCGGACAACAATAACAATCTGAGTACCTGGAACGTAACAAAAACTTCAGGTAGAAACATTGCAGGTGGGTCCAATATCGGAGGAAACTACTGGGCTGATCCTGTACAGTATAATGACCACTCCCAGATATACAAAAATAATGATGCAGACGGGGACGGCATTATTGATATCATATATGAAGGAGATCAATTAACAGACTATCTCCCGCTTTTAGAAGTTTACCTTGTGCTTCCTGAGGCGGACTTCAGCACCAACGTTACCCAGGGATATGCTCCTCTTACAGTCGAGTTTACCGACCTTTCACAAAATGCAATCGGATGGAACTGGGACTTCGGAGACGGGGCCAGTTCACCCGAAAAGAATACAACGCATACTTACTCGACAGCAGGAAACTATACAGTTACCCTGAGAGCAAATAACCTGAATGGTACAGCTTCAAAGACTGCTGCCATAGCTGTACTGCAGCCTGAACAGGAAGGAAATGGAAGTGCAGTTCTTCCTGTAGCAGACTTTACAGCTAATGTTACCATGGGATACTACCCTCTTACGGTGCTCTTTACTGACACTTCCCAGAACTCGGTATCAAGGAGCTGGGACGTTAATGGTGACGGAGTAGAGGACTCAAATGAAACAAGCTTTGTTTATACGTACAACTACAGAGGGACTTACCCAGCTAAACTGACTGCTTTCAATGCAAACGGCACAGCTGAAAAAACCGCTACAATAACTGTAGATAAAAAGAGCAGTGGCGGAAGCAGTGGTGGCGGTGGCGGTGGAGGTTCACCTGAGCCTGCAAAGAACGTCGAAGTAAAAGAACTCTCACAGGTATTCATTTCCAATGGAAAAGCCATAAAGTTTGATTTCGCCAAGAATGCAACCTGTGTTTGTTATGTAGGCTTTGATTCCAAGAAGACCGTCGGCAAGACCACCACGATTGCCGAGCAGTTGAAAAACAAATCCACACTTGTCTCCAACCTTTCAGATGGAGAGGTCTACAGGTATTTCAATGTCTGGGTTGGAAATAGCGGGTTTGCAAGCTCAAGTAACATCGAGAATCCCGAAATCGGTTTCAAGGTTGATAAATCCTGGGTCACAGACAAAAATATAGATCAGGATTCAATCACTCTTAACAGGTACAGCGACAAAAAATGGGAACAGATCCCGGCCAGCCTGCTGAAAGAAGACAGCAAATACCTGTACTTTACAGCCGATGTTCCGGGATATACTTTCTTCGCGATAACCGGTAAAGCAAACACTTCTCCTGAAAAGACTGTAACTGAAACAGAGGCTGATAAGCCTGCAAATGAGCCTGTCAACTCTGATGACCTTCCAGGAGATGCGGGATTGGAACCTGCTCCGGAATCCGATAAGAAAGAAAACACAGCCATGCCGGGTTTTGAAATTGTTTGCGGAATAGTAAGCCTTTCCGCGGCATTCATGTACAGGCGGAAGTAAAAAACTGAAACGGAAATATAGCAGATTTAATATCAAAAATGACGGATGGAGGTTTTAATCTTCATCCCGTTTTATTTTATTTTTTGTGCATTTTCACATTTTTTGTTTCTGTTTTTCACTTACTTATTTTTATCCTGCTTTTACTCTCTTCCTTTTTCTTCATATTGTTTCACCCTCACTTTCTAACTCATATTTCTGACTTATCTTGCTTCAAAATCTTCTTTTCATAGGGAATAGGAGAAAAATATCTTAAATCTGAAAGTGAATAAATTTCAGTGAGACAGGGTATTATTCAGGAGCGTGCCTGCCTGTGATAAATAAAATATAAGGCTGGTTCGTGAAGGAGCAACTGTTAGATTGTTATTATGAAAGCTGGTTTCAAACATTGAAAAAGAGAAGGTATGGAATTTACTTAAACAGACTCGAATCGATTTCCTTTTCTTTATGCACTTTTATCGCTATTATTCTGACATTATTTTCTAATAGATTTATATTATTTCATGTTTATTTCAACATGGGATATATAAATCTAAATAATAAATAACATCTGACGTGGGGGATGAACATAAACAGAGTATTTGCTCTATTTTTAGCCTTAGTGGTCTTTTCATCAGCTTTGGGTATAGGAGCTGCAGCTGAAATTACTGTCCAGCCCGGACAATCGATACAGGACGTGTTGAATAGCTCAGTCTCGGGTGATGAGATTATCATAAGCCCTGGAAACTATGCTGACAATCTCAGGATAACGACAGGTGATATTACTGTCAGGTCGGCTTCCGGGAATCCTGAAGATACGATAGTGACAGCGGCCAGTCCGGCTGAAGATGTTTTTTATGTTGAAGCCAGCAACGTAACAATTACAGGGCTCGGCATAAATGGTGCAGGATATGACCGTGCCGGCGTTTATCTGATAAGATCAAATAACTGTATTATTGAAAATAACGAATTTTTAAATAACGCTCTCGGAATATACCTCAAGAACTCTACGTATAACCTTATTCTTAATAATACGGCAGTAGAAGGTAAGCGAGCGGTCAATGTTGAGAGGTCAAACTATAATACAATCTCAGGAAATAATGTTTCAGACCAGAGGTTCGGGATCTATTTCCTTATATCAGAAGCGAACATAGCTTCGAATAATCAGGTAAGTGGGAGCGTCGACCATGGAATTGTCCTCGAAAGTTGCAGTGATACCAGCCTTGTGAACAATACTGTAAGCTCAAATGAGGATAACGGCATTCACATAGTTGGTTCGACCAACAACAGCCTTACAGGAAATACAGCGGATTCAAACCTTGTCTATGGGATCTATCTGAGGGATTCAAACGGCAACAACCTTACAGACAACAAAGCATTAAACAACAGCAGAGGTATTTTCCTGTTAAGGTCGGGCGAAAGTGAACTGTCGGGTAATGAAGTTTCAAACAACAGAAACGGCATTCTGCTAACGTCTGCAGGAAACAGCAGTATACTGTATAGCACGGTTTTACAGAACAATGTCTCCGGAATATCTTTACTTAATTCCACTTACTGCAATATCAGTGAGAATGTGCTTTCCGGCAATACACTCGGAATAGACCTTGCTTTCTCAAGCAACAGTACAATTGTCAATAACAACATTCAGGAAGGAGGAAGAGGCCTTAACCTTCAGGACTCGAATTACAATATACTCGTAAACAATACAGCTTTGAAAAACAGGTATGGAGCCTACCTGCTGCGCTCTGGCTGGAATGTGTTCTCCAATAATATAGCAAGCGAAAGCGATGACCACGGTATCGTCCTGGAGAACTCAAGCAACAGTAACGAACTTAGCGGCAACACAGCAGACTCTAACCGCGCTTATGGCATATACCTCACAGGTTCAAATAATAACGATATCAGTAACAATAAAGTATCCGAAAATTCAAGGGGTATTTACCTTATGACGTCTAACGGGAACGCCCTTTTGAATAATACGGTGTTGAATAATGGAGAATATGCAATTCTGTTGGCGTATTCATCAGGTAACGATATCCTGGAAAACGAGGCTTCGAGCAGCAACAGGGGTATTCACCTGAGCACCTCCGATGACAACACGCTTTCAGGCAATAATATTGTCTCAAACGGTGTTTCCGGCTTACATATGACTTCTACAAGCAACAATAATACCTTCTTTAACAACTATCTAAACAATAATGTTAATGCGGATGTTAAGCAGGGCAGTGTCGGAAATGTCTGGAATACAACAAAAACCAAAGGCACAAGCATAACAGGCGGACCATATCTGGGGGGCAATTTCTGGGGAAAACCTGATGGGACAGGCTTCTCTCAGACAACAGCCGATTCCGATGTAGACGGTATTGCCGATGGGGAGTTTAATATTTCAAACAGCGGCTATGCGGACTATCTTCCTCTTGTAGCTGTTTCCGATACAGAGCAGCCCGTAATTCCTGAAAATTTAACGGATGACGAGCCGGAAATGCCAGAAAATGAAACGGAAACGAATATTAACACAACAGAAACTAACACAACGGAAACAACTATCAGCGAGACAGAAACGGATACTTACGAAAACGAGACTGCATAAAAAAATCCGCTCAAAAAATGAAAAATAATGAAAAATATACCGGGCATGAAGTTCAGTTTACAGCCTGAAACTGGACGATTCAACCGAATTAAAGAAGACTGGATGGAGGAATAATTCCTTCATCTTAATTTTTCTTTTATTTATTGCCTGCAGGAAGTCAGAGATTATGAATACTCAGTCTTGCCGGCTGTAATGGAATGAAGTTACTCCTCTTCCTGTTTTCTATTTTTTGTTTAATGGTAGCTTCTTTGTGAAATGTCGGAAATCGGACAGTGTCTTGATGGTGGAATTGCAATCCCCGGATCAAAGAAACCCTGTTAAAAAGTACTCCGAATCATTTACAGGTAACTGCGCCGTTTTCAATTTGATTTATATCTATTTTATATGTTAATTTATATTAATCAAGTGCTAATTTAAACAAGTTTATTTATATTAGGTGTAAGGTTTTTCATTATTATCAATCATACTGTCTTTGCAGGAGAAGTTACAATAAACAGATTAATTATTTTACTTGCAGCTTTTTTTGTTCTTCTGTCAATTACCGGCACAGGAACTGCAGCTGAGATTTTTGTCCAGAAAGGAGATTCATTGCAGGAAGCTGTAAACAGTGCGCTTCCAGGTGACGTGATTATCGTAAAGCCAGGCAGTTATTACGATCACGTTACTGTAACAACGAATAACCTTGTAATAAGGTCAGAATCAGGCAACCCTGAGGATACTGTAATCGAGGGTTACAACCCGACTGCCGATGTGTTCACGATAGAGGCAGATAATATAACACTTGAAGGGTTCACGATTATGGGAGCCGGAGCTAATTGTTCGGGCTTATGCCTTCATGGGTGCACTAATTGCCTTATTGACAGCAATACATTTTTTAATGACTTCAGGGGAATATACCTGAAATCCTCTTTGAATAATGATATTTTAAATAATATAGTTATCAAAGGTGGCAGAGGGATCAGTATTGAGGAGTCTAACCACAACTCAGTTTCAAAAAATAAAGTTTCTGAATGTGGGTATGGGATCAATCTCCTGAACTCGAAGGATAACAGGATTTCTAAAAATACAGTTGCTGGAAACAAAGATTACGGCATCCTGGTCCAGTCTTCTGACAGCAATACGTTTTCCAGAAATAATGCTTCTGAAAACGGCAGAGGCATTCACATAGGAAACTCTGACGGCAACACACTTTCCAATAACAAGATTTCTTTAAACGAGGTTCACGGTCTTTTTGTCTGTCCGAAAAGCGATAAGAATCTCGTTTATAACAACTATTTCAGTAACACCCTGAATGTAGAGGCAAATAACGGAACTTCAAATGTTTACCATAAGTCCAGGACTAAAGGTGAAAATATCGTAGGCGGGCCTTACATCGGAGGAAATTACTGGGCAACACCCGAAGGGTCAGGCTTTTCGGAAACGGCAGCTGATAACAATGGAGACGGCATTGCTGATGAGAAATACCTTTTTGAAACCAGTGATTACTTTGATCCTTTGCCTCTTATAGCTTACAAGCCCCCGGAACCTGTCCTTCCAACAGCAAACCTGAGCATCAATACTCCGGAGGATTATGCCCCGCTTTCTGTACAGTTCACTGACCTTTCGGAAAACGCAACTTCAAGAACCTGGGACTTTGAAAACGATGGCGTCATTGATTCCCCGGATGAGACCCCGGTTTATACATACCCTTCTCCGGGAACCTATACCGTTAATTTGACCGCAGCCTGTGAGAACGGCACGGACACGAAACTTATAACAATAAATGTCGGGGAAAATAATGTAGCTGAGATACAGCCGGAATCAGCCCCAGGCGAGGAAAGCATGAGCACTACAGGCTCACAGGCAGAGCAGAACTCCGAACAGGAAGGGATCAGCTCTATTCCTGGCTTTGAAATGCTTTACGGGATATTCTGTCTGCTTGCTATATTCCTGTATAAAGAAAGCACAAAATAATAGTAAATGAGAATAAGCAGCTTCATAAGGAAAATATAACAGTATAAATTGAAGTTTCATAAGGATAAGGATAACAGTATAAATCGAAGCTTCATAAGGATACGGATTACAGTATATAAAAAATGAAGCTTCATAAGGAAAAAGCTTCATACGAAAAACAGTAGAGTGAATCTTTCATCTGGAGGGATCCTGATAAAGCCCTGGAAAGCCTTTGAGATGCATGCAGAAGAATACGATGCCTGGTATGAGAAATACAAACCTGCATATGAGTCTGAGCTTCTTGCCCTGAAGACCTTTACTCCTGAGAATCCGGAAAACCTTAAGGCTCTTGAGGTCGGGGCCGGAACAGGCAGGTTTGCAGCTTCTCTCGGGCTTTCTTACGGACTCGAACCTGCAAGGGCAATGGCAGAGATTGCAGAAAAAAGAGGCATCCAGATGGTACTCGGGGTTGCAGAAACCCTCCCTTTCAAAAGACAGAGTTTTGATCTTGTTTTGATCGTGGCTTCACTCTCCCTTTTTAAAGACCCGGTACAGGCACTCCGCGAGGCTGCAGGTGTCCTTAAGCCTGGCGGACAGATTGTTATAGGGATACTTGACAGAGACAGCTTGCACGGAGATTTTTACGAGTCGAGGAAAAAAGAGGGTAGGTTTTCTTCAGAGGCTAAATTTTTCTCAGCCGCAGAAGTGTCGGGATGGCTTACAGGTCTCGGGTTCAAAGAAATTAAAATCTGCCAGACACTCTATATGCAGCCTGAAAAAATAGAACATATAGAACTTCCGCAAAAGGGGTCCGGCACAGGAAGTTTTGCTGTGATTTCAGCCAGAATATAAATGAACGAATGATAAACATTTCTGCATCAGACTGGCAGTAACGGCTTATTATGGTGGTTAAGGTTAATCGTCAAAGATAGATTTTAAGGCAGTGTGCCTAATTTGCTGTAAATTTGAAGTCAATTTTTTGTGTATTATGGGAAAATTGATTTCCCTATATGGAATTTTCTACCAAAGAACTTCTTGAGATTTGTGATTTTACAGAACTTATGTTACACTGTCGATTTTTTTAAGATCAACTTTCTACTTAAGATCAACCTGTTACTTTATTTTGCTCTGAATTTCACTCAATCTCTTTTTTCCGATTTCAATTAATTTCATCAGTTTACTGTATTCGTTCTCTGAGACCATGCTTCCCGGGGTTAAAGTTTTCACGTTACTTCCTTCAGAGTAAAGCAGAATTCCGTTCCAGGCTGCAAAATGTGAACCTGACAGGTACTCGCAGGGCAGTTCCCATCTGGATTTTACGTTTTCAAAGCCGTCAAAGATATAAAAAACAGTTCCGTTTTTCAGGGTCCGGGTAAATCTAAGGAATACATCAGCCATGCTTTCATCCTTATGCCAGAGAAAAAACTGAAAGGGAAGAAGATAAATAAGAAAAAAATCTCCGTTTTTAAGTTCCCTTTAAAGGCTTTTTTGTTTCTTAAGCCTGTCAAGAGACAATTAAAACCCGAGCAGTTAAAGCCCAAGTTCAGTCAGTTTTTGCCCTTTCGCACTGGTAACGGTCACGGAGATGTCTTTAAATTTAGGAATTCCCGTACCGCCGGTTTCGTCCGAGACAAGCATATTTGACCATGGGCTTTTAGGCATATACGCAATGCCTCTGTGAGAGGGCTCATATCCTGATTCTTCGGCTTTGACCACAACCGTTCCGAAAGAGTTTTTCAGGATTACGGTTTCACCTTTTTTCACATTCAACTGCTTGAGGTCGGCAGAGTCCATTTTTATTACGGCAGAGCGGTCCCTGTACTCTTTCCCGAACCGGTTTTCAATCATGGCTTTGTCCTGAAAGATATCCCTGTAGGTTACAATCTTTACCTTTATTTCAGGGGCTTTAAGAAAAGATCCGAAATCCATCAGAGAGCCTCCATTATCTTTTTGAGAACTGTTTCATCCGAAGGGCGTTTTGTCTCAACGGCAGGCTTAAAGTCAACCTTCACCCCGTCCATACGTATTGCACTTCCTCCTGACTCTACTCCATCGATTGCAGTGCTGATGTAAACTTTTGCATTTCTGGATGTGAGGGTTTCACAGGGGTCGAGCACGATCACGGGGACTTCAAGCAGGTTTTTTGCAATAGACCTGGGAAGGATTGAGAACGGGTCCGAACCAATGATAAGTGCGGCATCAACTGTTTTTTCTTTAAGAGATTCAACGACAGAATATTCCGGCCCGTGTTTCACAGTCCCGTCTTCAAATTTTACACTGTTCACGTACCCGGTTTCCTTAAAGAGGTTTTCATTAAAGCCCCGTGTATTGTACTGTCTTATCATGGGTACGAGATGGAAGTTTGCTTTTTCGTTCAGGGCGTTCATGAGCCGGATAAGAGGTTCGAGGTTATCCAGAGAATAAACAAGACCACGCCCTACGAAAACTACGCCGAATTTTGCTCCTTTGAGGATATTTGCCAGCTCAAGGATTCTCTTGGGGGGGAAGTTGTAAGAGGTTTTTGGGAGCTTTCCGGCAAGCGCTGCAATAAGGGCGTCAATAAACTCGGCATCTCCTCCAGGAGGGATCTGGAAGAAATAATTCCCACAGATCTTTGCAGTATGTGACTTCCGGACATCTATGCAAATTGCAGTCCTCTCTTCTTCCCAGCCTCTCTGCTTTTCAGTCCCCCTGGGGAAATAGGCGTATTTAGAAAGTTGACGCGGGTGAGAGTCCGAAGGGTCTGTTCCCCAGAAAATAGAAACATCAGCTTTGTTCCTTACATCATCAAGAGTGCAGACCTTGGTTTTGTTGTTAAGGAGAGCTTCAATTACTTCACCAAGGCTAAATGAAGAAGCATCATCCAGAGTTGCACTGGTTTTTTTTGCAAGCTCGATCGCAAGTTTCTGGGCTTCGTTGCTGGAAGTCCCAAGCCCGAAAATAAGAGGGTTTTTTGCATTCTTCAGGATAGTTGCAGCCTCGCTGATAGCAGTTGTTTCGTCTACGGGTTTATTGTCTACCAGGAAAGCGGCACTTTCCTTCCCGTCTTTCATGTGGGCTACCCCTATCCTGCAGGCAGTATAGACTTTATTTATTTTATTATTTTCAACATCTACTTCTATGTCATCGCAGAGCATCCCGCAGCCTGTGCATACGTAATAGTTTTTCTCCATCCTCTCGCCTCACACAAACTCGATTGCCTCTACAGGGCAGGTCACTATACAGCCATTACAGAGGATCTTGTTCTTCCCGAATCTGCGGCACTCCCCCAGGTTCTGGGCTTTCACAACTCCATCTTCAACAGTCAGGACAAGCCTGCCAGGATTCGTTGGGGCTTTTCCCGAGCCCACTCCGTAGGGGTCATTTGCTACATTCGGAGGGCAGGCAACCACACAGTTCCCGCAACCAAAACAGAGGTCTTCATGAACTATAAGTCCGGTTTCGGTTGCTCCTTCCGAAGGCTTGAAAATCTCGCTGAGTTTTTCATAACTTTCTTTATATTTGGGTTCCTCTTTCAGGGGCGGGCAGTCCTCTGGTGTCAGCTCGCGGGCCATAAGGGCAACTGCAAAAGCCATACATGAAGTTTTTCCACATTTTTTGCAGTTAGTCTTTGGAAGCATCTGATAGAGTTCCATTGCATTTGTCATTCCAGGTCACCCTTGAGTCAAATTTGTGATTTAATTTATCTTGAATTTAATTATATTAAAGAGGATGGCAGATTAGCCATATGTCATTATCGTCACACAGGCATATGGGGTTAACCGAATATTTCCTCTCTAAGAAGGTCCGGTTTGAAGGAAGCGCTGCTTGATAACATCAGGTGTTTAAATTCCTGCATATCATGCTTTAATATATTTAGTTAAAGAGATGAATGTAATCTACCTTAAACTATTGCTTTTTAATTCTCAATGTTAATCTTAATTTACAGTGTTAACTGTTTCCAGAAACCTGGGAATAATACTAAAGTTCACACTTTCTGCAGGCTGAAAGACAGTACTATGATGTGAGTGAATGATTTGAGCGGCTGAAAGAAAGGAAAAACTTTCAGGTATTTCCTCTCCCGCCTTCTCCAGCTGTATTTGACACCTGCTTTCCGAGAATGTCTGATATAGCAGCGGATCAGGAAGGCTTAAAGAAAAGTTCGCAGTGACAGTTCCCGTCTTTTTCAATTTCATCCTTATGGTATACGCAGGGGCAAACTATTTTCTTGTCCTCGCTCTCATCCCCGGTTACTATCCTGCAGGGGCAATAACGCCTGCCGAACCTTTCTACCCTTGAAGCGAGCCCGTCAAGGACGTAGTCAAGGGCTTCTTTGTCCGGATTAAGCTTGAAGCCTGCCTTGTTTGCATATTTTTCTGTCCATTCGTACATCTTATCTTTTAATTCATCGTGTTCACTCATGTAGAATTCCCTCCTGTTTTTGTAGGAGTGATACTGGTTATTTACAGGATCTCGTATACGTAAGTATAGTTCTATGGTCAGGAATATTTTTGTTCTTACAATTGCTATATATTTAACTGTTCAAAGCTCCTTAAATACTATTTCAATCTATTCCCAAAGGAGTTTCCCTCATATACGAGAAATTATTTGATAACATTCGGTACTGATTGATCGATTACGAATTAAGTTCTCAAACTATAAATCAATTAGTAAGCGGTATAAAAGCTATTGAGCTGTGCTCCTTATTTATTCAGGTTCACCGGAAGCTTATACGTAAAGCTTGAGAATAATAGGAAAGTTAATATAGATATATTTATAATATTTGTAACATAAATGGCATCTATAATATATAAATCATGTTTTACATATCTTGAAATTATCACGGAAACCGCCGGAAAAATTACTTAAAACTACTGCTTCTCTTTCCATTATTATAAGGCGCAGGTCAAAGGGTTCCATAACTTTTACAAATAAAGGTTTTGATTTTGTATAAAACGGCTACATATTTATCCTGTTTGAGAGAAAATTTATATTGAGATTTATAAACCGAAATCATACTTACTGAAAAGCCAGAAAGAAAGCTTTTCCAAGATGTGCAGATAATTTGCTGGGCCAGAACTGTTCAGTGACTATTTTTCTGCACGGCTGTTAACCCTGCAGAATATGCTGTGGGACCAGAATTTTGAACTTTTAACTTACAAATTATATTATAATCATATAACAAAATATATGCCATAGGTCAAACTCTAGGACTATTCATGGATATCAGGAGTAAACAAGCATGAGAATCGGAGTCTACGTTTGCCATTGCGGACTGAATATTGCAGGAGTAATTGATGTTTCAGCCCTTGAAGAAATGGCAGGTGAACTGGAAGATGTGGTGCTTGCCCGGGAAGTACAGTTTCTATGTTCCGATTCCGGACAGGAAGGCATCATAAAGGACATAAAAGATAATAAAATCGACAGGGTTGTGATAGCAGCCTGTTCCCCAAGGCTGCACGAAAAAACATTCAGGCATGTCATGGAAAAAGCTGACCTCAACCCTTACCTTATGGAAATGGTAAACATAAGGGAGCAGTGCTCCTGGGTACACGCGGATGACCCCCAGATGGCGACCCAGAAGGCTTTTGACCTGATAAGGATGGGAGTTGCAAAAGCCCGTTTCCTTAGGGAATTGAGTGCGACAAGCTCTAAAGCCAGCAGAAATGTCCTTATCATAGGCGGAGGAGTTGCAGGAATAGAAGCCGCCTTAAACCTCGCAGAAGCCGGCTTTCCCGTAACCATGGTAGAAAGGGAATCCACAATCGGGGGCAAAATGGCTCTTATGAATGAGGTATTCCCCACAAACGACTGTTCTATCTGCGTGCTTGCCCCCAAAATGACTGAAGTTCAGAACCACCCCAACATTACTCTTTATACATATTCTGAGGTCACAGATATCTCAGGTTCCGTTGGAAAATTCCATGTTAGGGTCACACGCAAACCCAGGTTCGTTCTTGAAGACAAATGTAAAGGCTGTGTTGACCTTTGCTCAGAGGTCTGTCCCGTAGAAATAGAAAACCCCATGAACTATGGGATTGGGAAGTCCAGGGCAATCTATATGCCAATTCCGCAGTCAGTCCCGCAGGTAGTACTTATAGATCCTGACCACTGTGTGGGCTGCGGGCTCTGCCAGCTTGCATGTCCTGCAGAGGCTGTGGACTACGAGCAGAAACCCGAAGAAATAGAGTTCGAAGCAGGGGCAGTGATTGTTTCAACAGGCTACCAGCTCTTTGATGCTTCCCGGAAAAAAGAGTACGGGTTTGGAAAATACCCTGATGTCATAACGAATATGCAGCTTGAAAGGATGCTGAACTCTGCGGGACCCACAGGTGGGAGAGTCCTTGTGCCTTCAACAGGTCAGCCTCCAGAGAGTGTCGCATTTATTCAGTGTGTCGGGTCAAGGGACAAAACCGTAGGCAACGAACACTGTTCAAGAGTCTGCTGCATGGCAGCCCTTAAAAATTCCCAGATGGTTAAGGAACGCTACCCTGGTACTGATATCACGATCCACTATATAGATATCCGGGCTGCAGGGGAGATGTATGAAGAATATTACGCCAGGACGCAGGGGATGGGTGTGGACTTCATCCGGGGAAAGGTCGCTGAGGTCTACGCCGGCGAAGACGGAAGGCCTGTTGTCCGCTACGAAAATACTCTTGAGTCCAGAGTTGAAGAAGAAGCTCACGACCTTGTTGTGCTTTCCACAGGGTACGAGCCGAGCAAAGCCGCAGAAGGAATTGGCAGGATGCTTAACCTTGCCCGGCGCCCTGACCGCTTTTTTGCAAGCGCACACCCGAAAATGCGCCCTGTTGATGCGCCGGTGAGCGGAGTCTTCCTTGCGGGCTGCGCTTCGGGACCCAAAGAGATCCAGGTTTCCATAGCCCAGGGCAGTGCCTGTGCTTCCAAAGTTATGCAGCTCCTGGGCACGGGAGAACTTGAAGCTGACCCCATGGGTGCACATGTTGACCCTGATAAATGTATAGGCTGCAGGACATGTGTTGAAGTCTGCAAGTTCGGAAAGATAAGCATTGTCGATAAAAAGGCTGTCGTTGACGAGGTTTCGTGCTACGGCTGCGGTGACTGCAGTGCTGCATGCCCGGTAGGTGCAATCCAGATGCGGAACTTTGAAAATGAGCAGATTCTTGCGCAGGTCAGAGCTGCGACAGCTCATAAGTCCCAGTGCCCCTTTGTTGTCGCTTTTCTCTGCAACTGGTGCAGTTATGCCTGTGCAGACCTTACCGGAATGTCCAGGATACATTACCCGACAAACATCAGAGTTATCCGTACCATGTGTTCTGCCAGGATAAACCCGGAGTTCGTCCTTGAAGCCCTCAAAGGCGGAGCTGACGGTGTGCTTGTTGCGGGCTGCAGGATGGACGAATGCCATTATATTCATGGAAATTTTGATGCGAAAAAGCGCATGGACGTTTTAAAAGAGATCATAAAGGAAATAGGGCTTGACCCGAAAAGGCTCAGGACACTCTGGATCTCGGCTGCAGAAGGAGAACGTTTCTCGAACACGATTACCGAGTTTGTAAAGGAACTTGAAGAAATAGGGCCCATAGGGAGTGAACTCAAACGGGAATACACCGCAACCGGACTCGAGGAGGTGGCTAAATGAGCGAGAAACTTCCGGAACATCCCGGAGAATGTCCCGAAAAATGCCCGGACCAGGAAATTCACGTATGTAACGGGTGCTGTGGTACCGGAGAAGGAGAAGAGCCTGAAATAGGAGAAAACGAGGTTTCGGGTCCGGATTCTGAAGATTTAGAATTTGAAGAGCCTGAAGCTGCAGTTTCCGGGGACAGCGAGGGTGAGGAACAGGAAAAGATCACGGTCACAACCAGTATGGACATTCAGGGAACTCATTTCATTTACACTCAGGCTACTGAGAAGTCCCTCAAAATCCTCGATTACGATTACAAGCGTTGCAATGGCTGCGGTATCTGTGCGGAAATCTGCCCTACAAAAGCCCTTGAAATGGGGCCGCTGCATGAGATCGCAACCGGGCTTGATGCCCCTGCCGTGATGATGGACCTTGAGAAATGTACATTCTGCAGGATGTGCTCAAACCTCTGCCCTGTGCATGCCATTTCTTTTGAAGCGGTCGGAGAGGTCCCTGATGAAAAACAGTACCCTAAATACGATACCTTTGTAAATATCAATGAAAAATGCCTGCCCTGCCTCCTCTGTGAAGGAGCCTGCCCGCAGGACGCAATAGAAGTGGAATTCACTTTTCCGAAAAAGGAAGAGATCGCTCCATTTAAAGAAGGTGTGGAAGGTGAGATTGAAATTGATCTCGAAAAATGCAACTTCTGCGGGATCTGTGCTAAATTCTGCGACGCGGTTATCCTGCTTGAGCGCGAACCCACTCCTGACAACCCTGTACCTTTTGAGCAGATCCTTGTTGATACTGACAGATGTGACTACTGTGTGCTCTGCCAGGATATCTGCCCTGAAGAAGCAATAAAGGTTAAAGGGGAACGCCCCTGTGAAGCCCCAGAGGTTGGAGGAAAAGTAAAAGTAGACGACCTGAAATGTACCCAGTGTGCCCGGTGCCAGGCTGTCTGTCCTTATGAAGCTGTTGACCTCCAGAAGCCCATGGAAGGGAAACTGAGCCTTATCGAGGTTAATTTGAAGGAATGCGATCCCCAGGGCTGCCGCGGCTGCTTTAATGTCTGCCCCTCGGATCTCTGGTACGTGCCGACAGACCCTGAAGATCCGCGCAAGATAGCTTTTGCCGAGGAGTACTGCATGTACTGCGGAGCCTGTGTGAAAGCCTGCCACCTTGATGCCATAAAGGTGGAAAGAACTGATGTCCACCACACCGAAATTCCTGATACTCCCTGGGCAACCCAGTGGAGGGATGCGATCGAGTCCCTGAAAACCGGCTCAAGAAAAGGAGTTGACCGCGCAGTCTTCAGGGAAACGGAAACCCTCAAAGCCCAGAAGTTTATGGGTATAGAGCCTCCGTGTACTGATGAAGAGGCGCTTGCAGCCGTGCAGGCAAAAATCGATTCTCTCATTCCTGTACTCAAAAGCGCAAAAGTCAGGAAGCTCTGGGAAACCGACTCCCCGGAAAATACTGCTGCAGCAGTTAAAAAGAAGATTGAGGGCTGAAAATCTGACGAAATCTGTAAGGTTCCGGATTTACTATCCTTTTCTAAATTTATTACATTTTTCTAAAAAATCTGCGACCGGGCTGAGAAGGCTGAAAAAATACTTTCTTACCCGGAAAGCCTGTTTTTAATCTCAGGTTTCAGAGCTCTCTTCCATTTATCCCGGTGCCCTGCAAAGAAAACAGAGGGATATTGAAGGTCAGAAAATAAAAGGGAAAATTAGAAAATAATGTTTGAAGAAACTATAAAGATAAGAAAGGTGTGTTACAGCCAGTGGCGCTGTTCAAGTCAGATAATTGCTTCCTGTCCCCTAAAAAGCGCTTTTATATTCAATCTCCAGATACACACTTTTCTATGTTCAATTTTCAGATACGCACTTTTCCTTTACAACCAGAACAGGTATCTTTGAGTGCCTGACCATATTTTCCGCAACGCTGCCCAGAAGGAGCCTGTCAAGTCCGGTTTTTCCCAGGCTGCCCATGACAATGATATCCATTTTTTCCTCTCTGGAATAGCGGATAAGTTCGGCTGCCGGATGCCCTTCAAGCAGGACAGGCTCTACCTTTACTCCTCCCATTTCACCTGTTCCTGCTACATAGTTTACAGCCTGGACACCTTCTTTTTTCAAAACTTCGCGCATTCTTTCCCAGTCCAGGTCTACCGCCATAGAAGAAAAATAATCCGTTGATACAACATAGACTGCGTAAACAGTCCCTCCGCTCAGGCGTGCTATTTCTATGGCATGATTGGCAGCCATCCTGGAACAGACAGAGCCATCGGTTGCAATCATTATTTTCTTAAAACTAACATTTCCCATGAAGAATCCCATTTACTTATTTCCCCGCAAGAAATATAACAGCATCGCGTCCGGTAAGTATGCAAAGCAGGCAAATTTTAATTCTGGAGCTTCTTTTGAAAATGATGTTAAAGAAAGCAAGAACAGTTATTTTCGGATGACCTGCGATCAGTTCAAAACTATACTTCTATATATGGGAAAAAATTATTGTATTAATTATGGCAGACTTTCTTGGGAATTTCCTATCCGCTTTGAAACAGAATATTCCATATTTAAAAGACCGCGACGTAAATTCTGAAATAATGCTGGGAATATTGATGCATTTATTCCTGGTCGTTTGCTTTATCGGTTTATTTGGTTTGTTAGTAATGAAGTTTATGTAATTTCAGTAAAATGCAGTCTCTATTCAACTGTTGTATAAAATATTCTATGAAATAATTTGAAAATCAACAATATTATCCTAAAATTTTAACAATTTTTAATCTTCTATTTTAACTCCAGACTTTTCCAATATTTTCGATCTTTTATTCTTATATAACATTCTGACTATTTCCAACTTTGTTTTTTGTTTCACTTCCTTTCATAAGCAAAATAAAAAATAAAGGTTAAAAATATAGGAGAAATTCAATTGCATGGAGAAGTTCAATTATATTGAGAAGTTCAATTATATTGAGAAGTTCAATTATATTGGGAATTCAATTATATTGGGAATTCAATTATATT
>Ga0265295_1004357_pt1 | contig 19139 bp, 21 predicted proteins | sample Munlansysbiofilm_FD_192503 | JGI IMG/M metagenome (GOLD analysis project Ga0265295, IMG submission 192503) | Leachate microbial communities from a municipal landfill in Southern Ontario, Canada - Methane capture system biofilm | ecosystem: Engineered > Solid waste > Landfill > Unclassified ... | reverse complement strand
GTAAAAATGGACTTTGGTTCTTTGCATATCGGACATCGCCAGGTAGGGAGAAGATCTTCAAAGGGGGTCCCCGGCGGAACGTTCTGTGTTGGATCCCCTTTCTCCGGATAATAATACCATCGGCAGGGATCACAGCGCCATATCCCTTCTTTTCTTGCCGTGCTCGAAACAACACGTTTCATGTTACATATGTTAGTCTTTTTAAGAGATGAGCCTTTCCAGATATGGATTACCCCTGCCAATACCAGGTGGATATAATATGCAGTCCGGTCATGCCACGAAGGTTTATCCAAAATAGCATGGATGCCGTGTTTTACTGTCTGGTAACTCAATTTTTCTCCAAAAATGTGTAATTATATGGGTTCTCCCTGGGTGCCTTCGTCCAGGGAAATGGTTCCTATCCACCGGCTGGTGTTGGCTACCGCATCAACCGCATCCTCCATGAGTGTCAGATTTTTAGGGGCGGTGAAGTCCCCATGATAATGATCAATCTGTTTTGTGGTTGTATTGCTTCGGACGGTAAGGACAGCAGATGGCATATCGGTGATATTGTATGCGGTGTATGCATCTTCAAAGTCAAAAAATCCACCACGAGCAATATGATGATAGAGATCCTGCACCAGGGTCGGGTCTGTATAACCAGAAGCATTCCCGATAGTTTCAACATACATATTTCCAACCCATGAAATAGTTCCATTCCCATAGAGCGTAACCGAATATATCGGACATGTCCCAAAACACATTCCACGTTCAAGACTAATCTCAATACTCTCATCCGGGTTATCTGATGCCTGTTCTGCAAGCCCTGTCTGGAAAAGGGTGCAAAAAAGCAGGATCCCGATACAGAAAATCTGATACCTGTTCATACGGTACATAGTCATATCAGGTAAAAAGAATTGAGGGTTTGAGTGTCAGAAAATGAGCGTTGATGCCGGGATATATGCGGATGGCGTGTTCACTTCAACAGGGCTGGTTTTTCCTGATATCTCATCAAGGAGCCGGTAAATTTCCTCGAGTTCATCCGGGTGGGATACCCTTGCCTCCTCATACCGGGAAATTGCGGTCTCAAGAGCACTTTTTGCTTCAGTGAAGCGGTTTAGATTATAGAGCACTCTTCCCTTCCCTGCATAGGATGCCCAGTTTGATGATGCGCCTTTTGCAGCGGAGATTGCCTTTGTGTATGCTTCAAGGGCGGAAAGATATTTTTTTTGGCTTTCAAGAGCGATACTGAGGCCGTACCAGGCATCAGATGATGTGGATTCCAACTGAGTTGCCATTTTAAATGCATTGTAGGCTTCCCGGTAATTTCCCCCCTCAAGTGCAGCAAACCCTGCGGAAATATAGTCCTGAAAATTCTGGGGGGCTTCTGTCGGGACCGGGGTGACACCGTAATCAAGAACCGTGCTCATAATATTTTGATCTATTTGTGCCAGTAGCCAGTTCGGAGCAGAAAAAAGGCTACCATGTGACCACCCGTCATCATATGGAATCATACCGGAGGGAACTGCTTCAGGGTTAAATAGAGACCCCGCGTATTGTGCCGGTGTGGATTCTGCAATCAGCATAAAACCGGATGACATGATTGCAGAGAGGAGAAGTACAGAGATAAGGGCAAAAGGTGACATACATCATTGATCTCATACGAGGGATAAATACATTCCCCTGAACAGGTTCTAAAAAAGAATTCTAAAAAAGGTGGTATATTATTCAGCTTTATTCAGGGCATTTTGTGCCGCGTCAGTTTCGCCAAGCATCTCCAGTGCCTCGGCAAGGTCGCGGTACATAGAGGAAAGTTCATCCGGCATTGATTCTCCTGCCTGTTCGTACTGGGAAATTGCCAGGTTCAATGCTTCCTTTGCGTTTTTAAACTGTTGGAGAGCGATGTACGCTCTTCCCTTTCCTGCATTCGGGCCCCAGCTTTCTTTAGGTTTTTTTGAATAGGTGGCGGCTTTGGAATATGCATCAATAGCAGAGAGGTATCGTCTCTGGTTTTCAAGGGAAAGCCCTCTTCCATACCAGGCGCCGGTTGAAGTCCCGTTCAGATCAATTGCTTTTTCAAATGACTTCTGTGCATCCCTGTAATTTCCACCTTCAAGATTTGCCCATCCTTCTTTCACAAAATCCATGTACGTTGGTGGTTTCTGGGTAGGTTCCACAGCTTTTGTCCCAAAATAATCCATTGTGCTCATTTCCCTGGACTCGTCGTCAAACTGTTCCAGCAGCCAGTTCGGAGCAGAAAAAAGGCTGCCATGTTGCCAGCCGTCATCTGTAGCCGTAACCCCTGCCGGAACCAGAAGCCCGGCAAGGATGAGGCTGATATACAATCCTTTGAAATTCATTGCTCATAGGTTACAAAAAGGAGAATAAATACATGTCAGGTGGTTCATTCCATTCATGAATGATTATGGAAGATTAATGCCCCCGTTCTTTTGATCTTCCTCGAACCGCTTCATCTCCTGTTCCCGAAGGTCTTTGCGTTTAATCTTGCCTGATATTGTCTTTGGAAGTTCTTTCACAAATTCTATCTTCCGGGGATATTTATAGGGAGCGGTGGAAGATTTGACGTACTCCTGTATGTCCCGGGCCAGTTTGTCTGAAGGTTCAATGCCGGTTTTCAGAACAATAAACGCTTTTACAACAAATCCGCGGATGATATCAGGCGAACCTATAACTGCTGCTTCCTGGACTGCCTGGTGCTCTATTACGACACTCTCTACTTCAAACGGGCCGATGCGGTATCCTGAAGCCTTGATAACATCATCATCGCGACCTACAAACCAGAAATATCCGTCACTATCTTTTATAGCCCGGTCGCCGGTATAGTAAAAACCTTTCCTGGAAGCATTTGCATTTGCTTCTTCATTGCCCCAGTATTCCATGAAGAACCCGATCGGGCGGGGATCAGTTTTTATTGCAATGGATCCCTCTTCTCCGGTTTTTACCGGGTTTCCATCTTCATCGTGAAGTTCGACAATCCATCCGGGGGAGGGTTTTCCCATCGAACCATACTTGGGTTCCATGCAGGGGAAGGTTCCAACGCAAAGAATGGTTTCAGTCTGGCCGTAACCCTCGTATATTTCGAGGCCCGTAGCATCTTTCCAGGCTTTAATGACTTCAGGATTTATGAGTTCGCCCGCACTCACGCAGTGCCGGAGCTCAGAAAAGTCATATTTTCGAAGGTCCGCCATTATCAACATCCGGTAGATGGTTGGTGGGGCACAAAAAGTGGTAATTCCGTACTTTTCAATGATTGGCAACAATTCAGTTGCATTGAACTTGCTACGATAATCATAGACGAAAACCGCCGCACCTTCAATCCACTGCCCGAATAACTTTCCCCATGCGGATTTTGCCCACCCGGTATCTGATACGGTAAAGTGCAGGTCATTATTCCTCACATCATGCCAGAATCGGGTGGTCACGATATGGCCAAGCGGGTATGCCTGGGAGTGAAGAACCATCTTTGGCTCTCCGGTGGTCCCTGATGAAAAGAAGATGACCATCGGATCGGTGGATTTTGTCTTTCGCATGCCCTTCAGGTTGATAATCCGGGATGAAACCGGTGCCGGATAGATCAGTTCACGCGGGTATGAAAGCCAGCCGTCAGATGTACCATCAACGACCATCCTTGTCTGAAGTGTCGGACAGATGTCCATAATCTCATCCACCTTATGGGCATTTTCCATGTCAGTGATGACCATCTTCGCTTCTGATATATTGATCCGGTATGCAAGATCCTTTGGCGTCAGCATCGTTGGGGCAGGGATATACACCGCTCCAATTTTGATAAGCGCCACCGTCATGAACCACCATTCCGGCACCCGGTGGAGCATGATAAGAACCCGGTCTCCCTTGGTTATCTTGTACTTGATCATCATATTGACGATCTCGTTCGATCTCATGGAGATGTCACGGAACGTGAAGAATTTCTCTGCCCCCTCCTGGTTTGTCCAGACCATTGCGATTTTATTCCGATCCTTTTTTGCCCAGGCATCTACCACATCAAACCCGAAATTGAAGTAATCCGGCACTTCTATCCGGAAATTTCGGTATGTCTCGTCATAATTTTGCATATTATGCCGGGGAGGAGCAGGGGAGTCATCTATGGTTGGGCTTGAGTTTCCGCAAGGATAAATTCCATATCCGGAGAGTTTACGGAGTTGTTTGGTGCATGCCTCATTTATCCAGTCAGAACGCGAAACCTGCCTGACAACGCATTCCTGATCCACCCGGTGGGTGAGATCATCATCCATTGTTATTGAAAAACGAACCATCTACAATAATCTAGTGCACCAGATTGTAAAAGAGTTGTGAAAGGGTGAACCAGTATTTATCTCTCTCCTGATCCTACAGAAAAACTTGAATCCCTTAATTCCCGGTTGTGTTCCCTTCCCGTATCATGGTGATTGCTTTTTTCGGGCATTCTGCTGCACAGATCCCGCAGCCTTTGCAGAAGACCAGATCGATCTCATATTCATCATTGATGACTCCGTCCGGACAATACATCGCACACATCCCGCAGGAGTTGCATGCTTCTTTATCAACAACCGGTCTGAAGACTCTCCATGTCCCGGTATTGCCACAGGCACCCTCACGCGGTTTGGATATTGCAAGCCTCTCTCTCGCAGCCATTCAGATCAGCTCCTCATATGCCATCAGGGCAGCTTTCAGATTCCGTTCATCAGAGAACATCTCCTCAATTGCAGCACTCGCTGACTCACGTGAAAAGAGACCCATTTTTGCAAGAGCTCCGATAACAGGGGTGTTGAGGATGGGACTTCCGGCAACAACCAGGTTTGTTTTCAGAGCAATGCTGGTCAGATCCACGAACTGAACATTGTATCCCTTTGCCTTTTCTGGAACTCCAGGTGCATTGATGAGCACCTTCCCATCTGGTTTGAGTCCTTCAAAGACATGTACCAGATCAAGAATTGACGGATCAAGCACCACGACGAGGTCAGGATTATGGATCTGTGAGTATATTTTGATGGGTTTGTCATCAATTCTGATAAAGGAGACAATCGGTGCACCACGTCTTTCTGCACCATAGAATGGAGCAGCGGTTGCATACTTTCCGTCTCTGAAAGAAGCGATGGCCATGAGCTTTGCGGCAGTCACCCCGCCCTGACCACCCCGGGAATGAAGCCTTATCTCATACATCAGGCATCAACTCCGAACCACATCTCTTCTCCAATGCGCCTGTTTTTCACAAACCCGGCTATGTCATGGTATGTGACTTCCTGCCCCCCGAGTCCTGCAATTACATTGAAGCATTCTCTTCCGGTCTTTGCCCGGATAGATGAAGCAAGAATCCCTCCAAATCCAAATGAATAGTTTCTGTCTATGACAACCAGTTCCCTATCCTTCAGGTCAAGCTCAGGGAATGGCCGGATCCATCTGACACGCATGGATCCTGCCTTCACACCTTCATCTCGCAGGATGTCTACTGCCACTTCCGACTCCTTGCCCAGGGTTCCCATCGCAAGAATCAGGACTTCTGCATCCTCACACCGGTACTCTTCACACCATGAGTATTCTCTTCCGAATGTTTTGGCAAATGCTTCTTCAGTTTCTCTGATGACCTGCACTGAATCACGCATGGACCGTTCGATGTCGTACCTGATCCGGAAATAATCAGATGAGGAGGTCATACACCCATACCCTGCTGGTGCCTGTGTATCTATTGCATGGTCAAGGACCAGAGGGGGGATGAAGTCTCCAACTGGACTCTCTTCAAGCTGCTGGGAGATATGTGAAAGAGCAAACCCATCGAGGTTTACCATGACCGGAAGGTACACTCTGCGATCCTCTGCGATACGGAATGCCATGAGTGTTGCATCATATGCTTCCTGAACGGTGGCAACATACACCTGGAGCCAGCCGGTGTCACGTGCCTGCAGGGCATCAGAATGTTCTGCCCAGACATTCCATCCCGGACCTAAGGCCCGGTTCACATTTGCCATGACAATGGGAAGTCGCGCTCCTGCAGCCCAGTTTACCATCTCCTGCATGTATAGCAGGCCATGTGAACTCGTTGCAGTAAAGGTCCGAACTCCCGTAATACTGGCGCCAATACAGGCAGCCATGGCAGAATGTTCACTTTCAACCGGAATGTACTTTGACTTGAGACTTCCGTTTGTGACGTAATTTGCTATCTGTTCTACTATCTCGGTCTGGGGGGTAATAGGATAGGCTGCAACGACTGCAGGATCTGCCTGCCTGACCGCAGCAGCAACCGCATTGTTCCCGGTGGAAAGGGTCAGCATGTTCCCTCCGCTTCAGCTTTTAAGAGGCGGAGGTTTCGTTCCATTTCGCCTCTGATGGCTTTTATTGTCTCTTCGTTCATACCGGAGAACCGGCCCTGCACTTTCAGATAATCTTCAAGTGGTGCGGGTTTTATCAGTGCAGCCTTCGTGGGCCCGCTCAGTGTGAGGGTATCATATTCACGTTCATACATGGCCCAGATCCCCGTTTTAACCGCAAGTTTTCCAACCTCAATCGTCTGGGATGCATCATACCGCCAGCCTGGGGGACAGGGGGCGAGGATATGCATAAACTTCGGCCCACGGATTGACAGGGCTTTTTGAACTTTTTTTATGAGGTCCTGTGGATATGCACTACAGGCGGTTGCCATATATGGCAGATGATGTGCTGCCACAATCCGGTCGAGATCCTTCTTGGCATGGGTTTTGCCACCTGGTGTTGTCGTAGTTCGTGCACCAAGAGGTGTCGATCCTGACCGTTGCATGCCGGTGTTTCCATATGCCTCATTATCGTAGCAGATATACAGAAAGTTGGTGTCCCGTTCCAATGCTCCTGATAATGCCTGGATACCGATATCCACCGTTCCGCCATCCCCGGCATATGCGATGACATTGGTGTCTTTCCCCATTGATTCAAATGCAGCAGCCATCCCTGATGCAACAGCAGCAGCCGCAGCAAACGCGACATTGTATACCGGTATATTAAACGCGGTATTTGGCCAGACCCCCTGCAGAACACTGGTGCAACAGGCTGGAACAACCAGGACGGTATCTCGCCCGGCTGCCTTGAGCACGTGTCTGAGAATGAGGGACGAACTGCACCCTGCACAGGCAGAGGTACATTTACAGATATATTCACTCGCAGAAATCTCTGACATGAGAATCTGTACCCGTTTGTCTGTCATGATAAATAATGATAGTTTATTTCTCTCATGCCGGCACCGGCAGAAATGAACTTATGCACAAAAAAATCTGCGACAATGGTCTGGTCTGAAGGAATATATTGTGCAATAAAATGATTCACCGAAACCCGATCTGAGAAATGGACAGGAATCCGGGTATCTGCTCATTGAATCCGTATCACGAAATTTCATGAGGTCATCTCCCCCGATACGGGCAAAAAACCGTTCCTTTGTCAGAGTAAAATGACAGAAATGCTGTGTGTCCCCCATACTGCGTTCTATTTTCATGTATCGCTTCATATGCAGGCAGCATTTTCCGCACTGATTGCAGGTGTCAGCTATTTGCAACCTCGTGCTCTGTATAGGCATTGATAGCCTCCAGGAATGGTTGTCCGTACTGCTCAAGTCTGCGTTCACCAACTCCGTATAATGAGCGCAAATCCCCCGGGTTTTTTGGTCTTACCTGTGCCATCTCCCGAAGGGTACGGTTCGGAAAGATCCGGAATGGTGGCATTTCATGTTCATCTGCAAGAGATCTTCTGACATCCCTTAAAATCTCATACAAGTTGTTTTCTGCAGGGGTTGCCTCATCACTTTCTGGTTCACCGGTGAGGGCAGCCTGAAATTCAGGTTCTCCAATTCTGACCGGAATAGTCCCGGCAAGAGCATCACGGGTCCGGGGGTTTTTCCTCACAACCGGATACCGGGACCCGTACCGTGAGAGGTATCCACAAGCGATAAGTTCGCGGATCCAGTATACCCACAGACCCCTCCTGTGGGGATGCCCTGTTCCAAAACAGGCAAGCTGGTCATGCCCCCGTGAGGTAATCCTTTCATCAATGGCCCCTGAGAGAATATCCGCAAGATATGAAACCCCAAAATCATCTTTTATTTCATCAATACATCCTGCAATGACGGCCAGTTTTTCCCTGCCATCTATGGTCTTTCGTCCTGAATGGCAGGAGTCACAGTTTCCACATGAGGGTTTGTCCCAGGCCTCACCAAAATAGGTCAGCAGAACAGCCCTCCGGCAGGCACGTGACTCGCAGTACCCAACCATCTCATGGAGTTTTCGAAGGCCGACCTGACGCTCTGCTCCGTCTGCCATCTGTCCAATGAGGTACTCAATCTTTCGAAAATCTCCCCGTGAGTAAAGAAGCAGGCACTCAGCAGGGTCCCCATCCCTTCCTGCTCTTCCTGTCTCCTGGTAGTAATGCTCTAAATTTTTTGGAAGATCGTAGTGGACAACAAACCTGACATCTGGTTTATTAATCCCCATTCCAAAGGCAACGGTTGCGACAATGATCCTGACTTCGTCCTTTAAAAACCGGTCATGTGTCCCATGCCGCACTGATTTTGTAAGATCGGCATGGTAAGGAAGTGCAGAAAATCTTTTTTTCTGCAACATTTTAGAAAGGTCAGTTACCTGTCGTTTGGAAAAGCAGTATATGATGCCTGACTCGTTCGGGTGCTCCTGTAAAAAACTGACCAGTTGTTTCTCGCCGTCTTCCTTTTTCTCAATCCGGTAGATAAGGTTTTCACGATTGAAAGATCCAACAAAAATTGCAGGATCCTTCAGACTGAGTTCACTGGCGATATCGTTCCTCACGGAAGGTGTTGCTGTTGCAGTCAGAGCGATGATTGGGACATCTTCAAATTTTTTTCTGATGATGGATAACTGACGGTATTCAGGCCTGAATTCATGGCCCCATTGTGATATGCAATGTGCCTCATCAATGGCAAAAAGACTGATCGGGATGGTTTTTAGAAAATCCAAAAATATCGGTTGCACAAGTCGTTCAGGGGAGATATATAACATTTTGAGAGTTCCTGCCCTGATTGACTCTTCAATCTTTCGTTTATCCTTTATATCCAGGGTACTGTTTAAAAATGCAGCAGGAATCCCTGATTCAGCAAGACCGTCCACCTGGTCCTTCATAAGGGCGATAAGCGGTGATATTATGATCCCGATCCCGTCCCTGACAAGGGCCGGAATCTGGTAGCAGAGAGATTTTCCCCCACCGGTTGCAATCACCGCAAGTACATCCCTTCCATTCAGTACCTGGGTGATGATCTCCTTTTGTCCTGGCCTAAATGTTCGGTACCCGAACCATTTGTGCAGGACATCTTCCGGAAGAGGACCTTTCATCTGGATACAGGTTATATCTGATATCAGAAAATTACATCCCCTTATTTTTAAAACCCGCTCATTTTTTCCTGTAATATATTCGTACGCAAGCGAAAAGTTCATAAATGAGCACCCTGATACGATAAGCAGAGAGAACGCCCGGTATGATGGATGTTCGGGATAATAGAAAGGAGATATCATGGGGACATTTCTTGTTGACTATAACAATCAAAAAAATCAGGATGAACCAGCTTTGGAGGCACCAGTAATTTCAAGTCATGTTGTCAGAAAACTCAGAACCAGTTCAAAAGGTGTCGGTAATCTGCAGGTTGTTGAATTTATTCTCGGTAATGAGCTCTTTGCCATTGATCTTTTTGACACACGGGAGGTCATCAACTACACCGAAATAACTCCACTCCCTAATACCCCTTCATTTATCAAAGGAATCATTGACCTGCGTGGGATCATTACCACCATCATCGATTTAAAAGAGATGATGAACATCACCCGGGAAGCGGATGGAAAAAAGAGATCCCGGATAATAGTTCTTGATGCCAGCGTCTCTGAAAAAATGACCGGGGTTTTGGTTGATGATGTTCTTGCAGTCTCAACCTATTCGGATGATGATATTGACAAGGATGCACATGCCTCTAAAAAGAGTGAACGGGACATCCTGGGTATTATCAGGAAAAAAACCAGGACTGCTGACCACGATAAAAGTAATCTGATCATCTGGCTTGATATAAAGACGATGATTCACAAGGTAAAGCAGGATCTTTAAATTTTTTTTGTAGGAACGAGGAGTGAATATACTCTCCCAAGCAGGAGCGCTTCCTCAGCCTGCCTGACAAGCCTCCTTGTTTTCAGGCCAGGTACGTCCATATCCTGCCATTTCAGGTCTGCTGTCACGTCCCAGAGAATGAGTCCCTCCGGGGGGGCCGGTTTTATCTTGTTTTTACAATTTCCGGCCAGGTAATGCTCAATATCACGTGCCGACAGGCTTCCTTCAGAGACACTCAACAGGGCTCCTGCAATAGACCTGACCATGTGCCATAAAAAGCTCTGGGCTGTCACTTCGAACCAGCATCCGGAATCATCACAGACAATCTCTATCCGGTCAATGTTCCTTTCAGGATTTTTTCCCGGTTCAATCCGTGCAAAGCAGGAAAAATCATGTTTTCCCAAAAGGAGCGACGCGGCTTTTTTCATTGCAGGAATATCTGAAGGCATGCATGAGAAGCAATACCTGTACGTCCGGTTGATAACATCATACCGGGGATGATACTGCTTCGGAACATAACTCCATGATGCAGCCCAGACATCGGGGGGTAACTGCCCGTTCAGAGCCCTGATAGCACGGTCTGGCCTACTGGTTGAAAATGCGAGAACCTGGCACCGGGCATGCACCCCCCGGTCAGTCCTTCCTGAAAGGGCCAGATGTGATTCATGCCGGTTCGTTATTATCCCGGCCCTTATGCAGGCAGATTCTATCTCTCCTTCAATGGTCCGTTTATCTGGCTGGTATTGTGACCCAAAAAATGAGGTTCCAATATACCCAATCTGAAAGGCCAGTCTTACCTGTTCAGTCTGCCCCTGATCTTCCGCCATGAGTTCCGGAGTGATTGCTTTGTGTAAATTCTGACTGGTGTCTTTTTCCCTGCAGGTTGTGTTTTCCCGTCCCTGATTGCCGTTAGTATTGAATCAATGTCTTTATCTGCATCTATCAGGGTCCTTCCATACCCGATAAACCTGGCATTATGGGCATCACTCCCGGCAACAATAGGTTTTCCAAGCGTCCGCGCAAGCCTCATTGCCCGCTGGTTGGCATGGGGGATGACGTAGCGGCTATTATAAACCTCAATCGCATCAGCCTCCTCACATGCTTTCAGGCACTTCAGGGCTGCTCCATGCCTGTACCGGTGAAATGGGTGTGGAAGGATCGTAACTCCTCCAGCGTTATGTACTTCACGAATGGTATCAAGGACGGGCTGGCCCGGGTCTGGGGCGGTGAGGATCCCAAGGGCAATCAGGTGTCCCTCCCTGGTTGAGACCTCAACCCCGGGAATTATGAGGACATCAGAAGAAATTTCACCGGCTATCCGGCATCCTTCCATCGTATCATGATCAGTTATCGCGATTGCATCCATCCCTGCTGCTGCAGCGGCAGCCAGTATCTGTGCGACTGAGCTTTCTCCGTCTTTTGAACAGGAGGTATGGACATGAAGATCGACTTTGAGCATCCCTAACTACACTACTTTTTATCTTCCCGGTATTAAGAGAAGAGTCATGAGGATCCTGCTGCCCACCGGAAGGGTGACATACAATATAATTTGCGAGGCTGCGAGGGGGTTTGACGCGGATGTTGTTGTGACTGGAGAACTCGCATCATTTCTATCGCCTGGTCAGCTTCTTTCAATCCTGCGCCTGGGAAAACGATATGATATGGTGCTCATCTCTGGCATGTGCACCGCTTCGTTTCAGGAGGTTGAGGAAGAGACCGGAATTCCGGTATACCGTGGACCCAGACACGCGGCTGACCTCTCTCTTGTCCTCCCGCTTATTGGTAAGATATTATTATCCCGCGAGATACCTGCCGACGAGTTTCTTTCTGGTGAGCGCAGGAAGGAAGCGTACAAAAAGATCGCAGAACGTGAAGAGAACAGCCAGCCTGATTTTGTCATCAGGGAGGTGAAAATCGGCACTACTTCCCGGATAAAAGTCCTCGCCGAGATTATGGACGCTCACCATACTCCTGATATTCGGAAAAGAGTCCTCGATTTTTTTGAGAGGGGAGCTGACATTGTGGATCTCGGGTTTGGATTTGATGCAACTCCTGATGATGTTCGCGCAGTTTTTCATCAGGTTGCAGATATCAAAGGTCCGCTTGCAATAGATTCTCAAAACCCTTCCCTCATTGAGGCAGCTTTGTTCCGTGCTGATCTTGTCCTCTCCCTCCAGGAAGAAAACATCCCTCATATTGGGAGAAAAATTGCAGAAGCAGGGTGCGGGGTTGTTATTGTGCCTGGTGAGGCTGGTCTTGGTTCAAATCTCCTCCTTGCGCGAGAGTATGGAATTGCAAAGGTAATTGCAGACCCGGTATTGCAGCCATGTGGATCAGGCCTTGTCAGTTCACTGTGCCAGTTTGAGCAGTCAGGTGTTCCTCTCTTTTTTGGTGCAGGAAATGTCATTGAACTTTTAGATGCTGATTCAGTCGGGATGTGTGCCCTCCTGGCCGGAATGGCATATGAGGTAGGTGCATCTGTCGTGTTCTGCAGTGAGCACAGTGACAAGACTGCAGGGTGCGCTGAAGAGATGAGAAGGGCAACTGATATGATGGCCCTGATGGATGGGCGGCCATATCCAAAGGATCTTGGTGTTGACCTTTTCAAAATCAAGGAAAAGAGGCGCAGGAGGGAACCACCTCTTGAATACGAAAAGGTCGTGATGGCTGATCCAATGCCCCGTGATATTACGTATGACCCATGTGGCAATTTCCGGATTGGCATTGAAGATGGCTATATTGTTGCAGTCCGGGATGGAACCGCAATTAAAGGGAGACGGTGGCAGGATGTTCTTTATACCATTTTACATGATGAAAGGGTTTCCCTGCTTGATCATGCAGGATATCTCGGTGCTGAATTATTTAAAGCAGAATCTGCCATCCGGTATAATAGAAGTTTTGAACAGGACGGATCGCTGTGAGCACAATAACCTTGTATTATCAGGACTGATGAATACGAAGGATCGATAGCAATAGTATGAATATTTCCGCAATAAATAGAATCACCCTTGATCTTCTGCTTGCAATGGGGCGTGAATCACATCCACGAGAATTCGCTGCATTATTGTCAGCAGAGGCCGGAATCATATCTGAAGTTCATCTGATTCCGGGATCAATCGGGGGAGAGGCAAGTGCCCAGGTTCCCTTTGAAATGGTTCCCCTGCACATGAGGATCATTGGCAGTGCCCACAGCCATCCGAGTGGTGCAATCAGACCATCAGATGCCGACATCAGGTTTTTTTCCGTAAGTGGGAATAGCCACATTATCGTCGGGTATCCCTATGGCCCCGATGACTGGCGGAGTTTTTACGCTGACGGGACCCCTCTGGATCTCGGGGTGGTGGCATGACCCGGGTTGTCGCAACCGGAACATTTGACATTTTGCATCCTGGTCATCTTTGGTACCTGAAGGAGTCTGCAAAGCTTGGAGATGAGCTCTACGTCATTGTTGCACGTGATGCGAACATCAAACATAAACCACGGCCCGTGGTACCTGAAGAACAGCGGCTTATTATGGTCTCGTCCCTCTCACCGGTCTCCTGTGCCCGTCTTGGTGACCTTGAGGATATGTACAGGCCGATCAGGGATATAAGGCCGGATATCATCACCCTTGGCTGCAACCAGTATTTTGATCCAGATGAGCTTATGCGTTCTCTTGAGCACCAGGGGATGCCCACGCAAGTAATTCGGATTTCAGAATATCGCGGTTCTGCCTTTACCAGTTCACGCGATATTGCCCGGGAGATAGTCAGAAGATCCCAATCTGACAAAGGTTCCGGGTCTGAAAAGACAGATCTGCCACAGCGTGATGCCCTATGATACCACTTCTGGCATACCGGGATAATTCCTGTGACCCCCGGAAATGCACCATGAAAAAACTTGAGCGGGCAGGCATGGTACGACTTTTTTCCCGCCTGTCCGCTATTCCCCGGACAAGCCTGATTCTGGATCCAACGGCAGAGCAGGCACTTTCCCCTGCTGACCGGCAAAAAACCAGAACTATTACTGCCCTTGACTGTTCATGGGAGGTTCTGGATACCGAAAAAGTCAGATCCTGGAGATTTAAACGGGCTCTCCCCTATCTTCTTGCTGCAAACCCGGTAAACTTTGGCAAACCCTTCCGACTCACATCGGCTGAGGCGATTGCTGCTGCACTTGTTATCCTTGGTGAAAAAGCCCAAGCCGAGGAAATTCTTGCAAAAATAGGCTGGGGAATCCGTTTTTTACAACTAAATGAAGATCCGCTTGCCGCGTATGCCGCAGCAAAAGACAGCCAGGAGGTTATTGCTATTCAGGGAGAATTCTTCTGACTGATTTTTTATCCTGGGAAGCCCAGGTACCATAAGGATGAAGTTCTGATGGGGATACGAGACTGGATTGGCGGACAGGAAGGAAGCCCCGCAATATCGTATTGCCAGAAAGGTGAGAATCAGCTGGCGAAAGAGCGGTATGAGGCCGCAATCCAGACATTTAACCGGGGGATAGAACTTGACCGGAGTTATCCCGGATGCTGGATAGGCATGGGAAGAGCTTTTTTAGGGATGGCCAGGTATGACCGTGCAGATGACTGTTTTGTCCGTGCCCTGGAGATAATGCCTGACAATCCTGAAGCGCTGGCGATGCGGGCTTCAGTGCTCCGGCTTATCGCTCTTCAGAATCAGGATCCCATGAGATGCCTTGAAGCAGTTGAACTCTGTAATAAAACTCTTAAAATTGCCCCTGATTACGGCCCCGCTCTGCATGAAAAAGGGATGGCACTCTGGACGCTTGGAAAACGCGATGAAGCGATGAGTCTTTTTAAGCAGGCTAAGAAGATAGACCCTTCCTACCAATATCCCTGGGACTTAAAAGGCCGGTACCTGTTTGAAAAAAGACAGTACCATGAAGCTATTGAAGCGTATGAAGAAGCCTTAAAACGCAAATCCGAAGACCCGGATCTGCTTTTTTTTCAGGGCCGGGCGCTCATGAAGATTGGGGGATACCATTCTGCCATTCAGTTCTTTAAGAAATGTCTGAAGATACGCCCGGATTATTCTGCTGCATGGCTATTGCTTGGAAATTCATATAAAGTTTTAAACCAGTATGAAGAGGCCATTGAATGCTACGAAGAAGCAATGGAGTTTGATCCGGGGAGTGTCAAGTACCGTAAACATATTGCAGATGTCTACCTGGTCATGGGAAAGGGGGCACTCTATAAGGATGGCAATCCCCAGGCAGCGATTGAACTTTTTGATAAGACCATCCGGATGATTCCAAATCATATCGCTGCATGGTTTTCAAAAGGGGCTGCGTATCGCAAACTTGGGGCATATCGGAATGCGATCGCCTGTTTTCTTCGGGTTGTTGAAATTGACCCGCAAAACGGGCATGCGTACTATGAAATGGCACAGATCCTTGAAAAGACCGGAAACAATGCGGAAGCCATCAGGTGCTATCTTGAGACAATACGTTGTGATCCGTCGCACACTGATGCGATGTATAAAGTGGGAAACCTGCTGATGGAAGGCGGGGACTATAAAAACGCTATATCGTATTTTGATCGGATCCTTGATAAAAACCCTGATTCATCTGTTGCCTGGTTTGCGAAAGGAAAAGCCCTCCAGAAACGGGGACAACAAAAAGATGCTGACCGGTGTTTTGAGCGTGCGTCCAAACTTTCAACCCGGTAAATATCAGATATCAAAACCTAGTTTATTTGGGGCAGGAACAACCTGCGGTCCGTTAAATTCAGGATTTCCATACAGGTATTCAACAATAAGTTCTGCAAACCGTTTTGCCCCGGCAGGATCCCGTGCAGTAACCAGCCGGTCCAAAAATACAAAGGGTTTATCCTCGAATTTCACATCCATCTTCATCATTTCCCGGATTGCGTTTCCTGGGATTACAGTTGCCGGACGTTTTTTCAGGATGCCCGCACGTGCCATGACCACCGGTGCTGTACTGATACCGCCGATGACTTTCCGGTGAATTCTGAAAATTTTTACCAGTTCGAGAAGGTCAGGGTTATTCCAGAAATGTGCCTGGGCACCGTGTCCGCCCAGGATCGTCAGGGCATCAAACTCCTCTTCGCGGGTAAGGATTACGTCTTCAAAGCTGAGTGGAACATATACTCTGCCTCCAAAAGATCCTTTTGCATGGCAAGGTTCACGGGAGGCAAATTCATAAGGAATTTTGTTCTGGTCATACACTGCCATAACCTGGGCTAGTTCCTTATCATGGTACTGGGATGGAGGTACTGCGATGAGGATTTTCATAAAAAAATAATTTAATTAGTGGTACCAGCGGCTCCACCACTCAGGTAATCAGCCATTTCTGTTGTGATATAGCCAATTGCACCGAGTTCTTCGCCGCCCATCTTAACTTCGCCAAACTGAGGGAAGTCAGGGAGGGTACTGTTCGTTCCGTTGGGGATGATATCTGCAAAGTATCCGATCGATTTCTGAGCTTCGGTATAGTACTTCTTTGCATTATCATAATTTTCCTGCCCATTTGAAACAGATGAGACAAAGGTCCGGTCATCAGTATAGCTACCATAGAGATCCCGTGCCTGGGATATCAGGTAGAAGAATGCATCCACATAATTGGCCTTGTCATAGAAATCTTCTGCGACGTTGAGGCTTACAAGGTCCATAAAGGTACTGTCAGCCCACCCGACGCCTTCTCCAGTCAGGAACCGTTGCCCCGGAGACTCTTCTGTCTTATCATTCATGGGATCATCATCCGGCTCATTTGCCCGGTCTACATAGTCTTCAAACCAGCGAACCGTAGTTGTCTGAAATTTGTCAGCCTGGTCAGGACTTGCCGGGTCAGGACTCTTTTGTGTTATTGGGATGCCGATATCAAGACCTTCAAGGGTATCTCCCTGCTGATCCGCCTCTTCAGATGGCATGGGCGATGAGGAGTCTGGCAGGGTATACATTGTCATATTCGGGAACTGGTCCTGTATCTTATTCCAGGACTCAGCTGATGCCTGGCGGTACTGGTCTGCCACCGTGTAATACTCTGATCCGCCTGTTGTTTTCGATACAGAGTTCAGATATGAATGGAAATCCTCATATGTGGTTCCTGCCTTTGAGGTATAGTAAAGATAAGCCACGACATTATTTGCATTTGCAAAGAATTCAGGACTTACATTTTCCATAATCAGACGGTAGTATGCATCAGTAACCTCGCTCAGTTTTGTTCCGGTCGGAACGGTTGAGTTCGAGATCTTTTTTACAATATCTTTTGCTTCGGTCATGAATGCTTCATCGTTATACGGTTTTGCATCTGAAGACCCTTTCATGCTGAGGGGCATCTGCTCAAATTGTGGTGCGAATCCTGCGCTACAAACGGTAGCACAGAGCACCAGTGCAGCGATGCCGGTCATTATATAGAGAACGCTGCGGTTCATACTCTCAGTCATCATATAGGTAACACAAAAAGGTTTCCTATGTATGATGGATACCTGGAGGATTTCGTATCAGATCGCTGCGCCTGATAACCCATAAACCCATGACCATCAAACCATCACACAGACAGGTGGGCTATGTGGCAGACGAAGAACAGGTAGAGGCAATAAAAGGGGGGGTAACTTCATGGAATCAATGGAAAGATGGAAATCCAAGGAAGCGGCCCGACCTCAGGGGAGCTCACCTGACCGGTCTTCATTTAGAAGGAATTAACCTGAACGGTGCACGGCTGTCTGAGGTTGATCTTGAATTTTGCAATTTGAAAAAAGCGAATTTTGCAGGAGCTGATCTGACCCGTGCAAATCTCTCAAATACTGATCTTACCGATGTTGTATTTCTAAACACAAATTTGCAGGGAGCACGCCTGAACGGAGCGACAGTGACCAGAGCTGATTTCAGAGGTGCAAATCTCACCGGGGCAGACCTCAGACAGATAAAGCGCGGTATCTGACTATTTGATAATTGAATACAGGGTAGTCCGTTCAGACAGGACCCTCCCGATGTCTTTGCAGATATATTCCATCTCTGAGGGATCAAGATATTCTCCGGTCCCTCCCCCGGCTTCTCCCGTTACATCATCAAGGTACATGGTTCCTGCCAGGTCGTCAGCACCGGCAAGCAGAGTCATTTGTGTCATTTTTACTCCCAGTTTCGGCCAGGATATCTGGATGTGATCAAAATTATCAAGAAACAGGCGACTGACTGCAGTGGTAACCAGATCGTCCCTGCCGGTCGGACCTGACTGCACAAGGCCTTTTTCAAAGAGGGGAGTCCTCTGATGAATATATGAGAGAAGAACCATCTCGGTGAATCCACAGGTATCGTCCTGTATCGTTCTTATCCGGTCCAGATGCTCTGCCCGATCCCGGACTGTTTCGACAGACCCGTACATGATGGTTGCGGTGGACCGAAGGCCCTGATTATGAGCTTCTCTTGCTATCCGGTCCCACTCATCGGTTTTCACCTTTGCCGGGCAGATGGTCTTTCTCACTTCATCTACCAGTATTTCAGCTGCAGTCCCCTGAAGTGTTCCAAGACCCCCGGCAACAAGACGCTTTATTACTTCAATAGTAGGCAGGGCGGATTTTCGTGCTACGAAGTCAACTTCTTCCGGAGAAAAAGCGTGGATGTGTACTGATGGATAGATCTCATGCACCCATTTCATGAACTGGAGGTATGTTTCAAGGGTGAAATCAGGATGGACTCCGGATAAGAAACAGATCTCTGTAACCCCTCTCTCCTTTGCACGTATGATCTGTTCCTTTATTTCTTCTTCACCAAACAGGTATGCTCCCGGAGCCTTTTTTGTCCTGCCAAATCCGCAAAATCCGCAGAGGTTTTTGCAGATATTGGTGATATGAATATTCTGGTTTCTGACAAATGTAACCCGATTGCCGTTTTTTCTTCTGCAGGCTTCATCAGCAGCACGAAAAAGGTCATATACTTCAGGTCCGGTCACCGAAAAGAGGAAGGCGGCTTCGTCCGGTGTCAACCTGTGTCCGGAGAGAGTATCTGAAAGGAGGGTCTTCAGGTTCATGGTCTGACCTTCTTTTTTTCTGTTTTCGTTTCTTCTTCCCGCCTGGCACGGTTTCTGAGGTAGAGTTCATGAAGAAC
>Ga0265295_1004356_pt1 | contig 19139 bp, 34 predicted proteins | sample Munlansysbiofilm_FD_192503 | JGI IMG/M metagenome (GOLD analysis project Ga0265295, IMG submission 192503) | Leachate microbial communities from a municipal landfill in Southern Ontario, Canada - Methane capture system biofilm | ecosystem: Engineered > Solid waste > Landfill > Unclassified ... | reverse complement strand
ATGCTGACTACAACTATTAACCAGAGGGTAAGATAATGAGCACCAACATCACCCTTCCCAACGGCACAAATATTCGTGCTGCCGTGCTGAGTACACTGGGGAAAGCGGAAAACGCCGATCTGCTGGCTGCGCACGTAAAAGGGTTTGGCACTTACGCCGAGTCCACCATGTACGGGTTCGACCACAGGCCAGAACCGACTAAAAGCATGTCGGTAGAGTACCAGGGGCATACTGTCCCTGACGGCAACTACGGCGTGCGCGTTACAAGCTCTGTGAGCGACGAGTATGGTATCGTATCGGCTCCGTTGGCTTCCTTGCTTCTGGGAGAGCTTATGGGTGTGGCCGGAGAGCCTATCGCTCCTGTAGCCCCTCCGGTAGCTACCACCAGCGACCCTCTTACGCCTGACCTGACTGTGTCTGATGCTGCTTTTCGTAATGAGTCTGTACGCGCCACTATCTTTCTGGAACATGGCGTGAAGGATGGCAGCGTGAAGGTCAAGGCCGAAAATGTGGCTGGCGACCGGGGCGGCCTCACCAAATACGGAATCAGCGCGAAAGCGTACCCCAACGTGGACATCGCCAACCTGACCTACGACGGCGCTGTAGGCATATACGCAGATAAAGTATGGGTAGAGTGCAAGGCCAGTATTCTGCCACGCTTGTTTGCCTTCCTTGTGTTCGACTTCTACACCACCAGCGGAGGCAACGCATGGCGCTGCTTGCAGCGCACTGTGGCGCCGTACAAACCGTCTACGTACAAGGGAACGTGGGACGACGGTGCGTTCGGCGCAGCCACCTTGCAGGCTACCCTGGACGCCGTAGATACCTCATACGTAAAACGGCTGGAGTTGCTTAATGACTTTACTACCCGCCGTATTAAGTTTTACCATGACATCGTAGACAACGACGCCAGCCAAAAGAAATTTCTGGCTGGCTGGAACAAAAGAGCCGTGTGGGCAATGGGCTACGCGCAGGCTCTGCTGAAATCGTCAAATATCTTGTAGGAGACTACCATGCCTAAGAAAAGCTTCATCCTGTCGCGGACAGTGTGGTTCATCGTTGCGATGATCGCTGTCGGGCTGTTCGGACTGTTTGGTCCTGAACGTAACGCTGTGGGTTTGCCCGCAGATCAACTGCGCGGTCTGTGCGCAGTGCTGCTGGTTATCCTGGGCGGCTGCGCCATTTACTGCCGCAGTACGGCACACGTCAATCTCCGTTATGGTGATGGTGACGGTCAGATGTCCACGCTGCTTGCTGCCCCTCTTGTCCTTATGCTGTGCTTGTCTGCGGCCGGGTGCGTTAAAAGTGAATCTGGCGCGGAGCTGACACCGCTCGACCATGCCAAGGTTGTCATAGGTACGCTCAACGACACTTATGTCCCGGCCCGAACGGTTTACGAAGAAGTGTACAATCTGGCCAGCGAGGAAACGCAGCAGAAGCTTCGAGCGTCGGTAAACCCGCTGGTCAATAAAGCAACCGACACCCTAGCCACTGCCACCACTTTGCTTATTATGTGGGCAAAAACGAACGAGCGCCCTGCGGAGATGGACGAGGTGATGGCTAAAGCCACTGCGGCTGTGCCGGAGGCCATCAAAGCCATGTCCACGGCTGTCCTAAAACCTGTACCGAAGAAGGAGTAGAATCATCATGGCATTCACCAAAGAAGAACTCAAAGACCTCGCTGAAAAAGGTAAGGAGCTGGCCGCTATGGGTCTGGCTGCTGCCAACCTTATCGGTGTGCGTGGTCTGGACGACAGCGACAAGAACGCCACTGTTTTGCGTATCATTACTGGCACCATTGACTCCGTGCAGGCTATCGCCGTGCTGATTAACGGTTATGCTGGCCGTGGGGTTGACGTGCCTGATGTGGCCGACCTTGAGGCCCAGCTTGCTGCGCTGCGGGCGTTCAAACCTTTGCCTGTGTAACGCCATACAGTTATTGACCGTACGGTGATACCGTGGAATATTCGGGGAGGGGTTTTATAGACCTCTCCCCTTCTTAATACCACGCCCTGGAGTATCTATGAACTACCTGACCACGCTCTCAAGCGTAGCGCTATATGTGGATATATTCCTCACTATCTGCACATTAGTGTATGCGCTCGGTAACTCGTCAGCGTTAAAGTGCGCGCGCAATATGGATATGCAGATATATCACGCCTTCAACATTATCATATTTACCTGCGCCGTACACATTCTGTCGTTAGGGGAACTGCTGCTGCTCAGTATCCCCCGGCAACTGTCTCTTTGGCAGTTTATTTCCAATGTAGGGCAGAACACGGTGTATGTGTTCATTATAAACTGCGTACGCCATGACTGGCTGCGCTGCGGGCAGTGTTGCTCTTTGCACGGTAAGATACTTACCAAAAAGGAGATGCCACGATGACCAGTGCAACCGAGCTAATGCTGTTAGTAACACTCCAAATTGCTGTTCATCTCAGCACCTGTCTGGCTTTACTTCTGTACGTTATCGCTTTTGGTCTTCGCCCGGACAGACAAGCATCACCTCAGTTATTTGACGCATTTTGGGCTTGCGTCTTGTACTGTGCTGGCCAGTTTGTGTTATGGGGTATAAACTTCGTCTCGGATGTGCAGCCAACTCTGGAACTGCAAAGAAACGGATTCGAGTTCATCTTTCGCTTTGTGTGGTCGCCGCAGTTAAGCATTATTGTACTGTGGTTCTTTTTCGCGCACGTCGTTCAGTCTTGCCCACATATGCGTTTGAATGTCCCTCGGTCTTCCGTTGTGGCGAACTTCCGCTCAAAAACATTGAGTCGGGCGTTCACGGCTGGTGTGCTTGGTGTCATAATCGCCAACAGCATCCTCCCGCTCGATAGCTTTCCCCCACGCCAACTCGTCGCTACTATCCTGGCCTTCTCCGTAGTCTCTACCGCAGTAGAACTTATCTTGAAGCGCTATAAGTACCGTCAAATGTCGCTCGTTTCTCCTACAGTCAGCTGGCTGTATGGCGTTTGGTTGGGAGCCTGGGTAATTGCAGCCCTGTAGAGAGAAAAAGTTATGGCCCTCGAACCTGATTTCGTCAGTAAGGTTACCGAAGTCCTCTATCATGTCATGATAGGGGCAACTGGTGGCATTGTGGCGTTAATCCTCAAGAATAAGCGGCACCCAGTGTCTGCTTACGTTGGGGCGGTTATTGTGAGTGGTTTTGTAGGCTTCCTGGTGTTCAATTTGGCAAAAGCTTCCGATTTTAACGACTATCTCACCACAGTTGCTGTTGGCATCGGTGGTGTTTTCGGTCCCGTAACACTTAACGGCATCGCCCGATTTATATACGGCCGCCTTGGGCTAGAAGCCTCAGTTCCAGAGATTACTCCCTGTGATCTGAGTGTGCCGCAGGCAGCCAAGCAGAAAAAAGAAGACGATTCCGCGAAGTCGTAATTTGACAAAACACTGGAAGTTGCGTATAGGACTTCCAGTAAATACTTGAAGGAGCAAAAATCATATGGCAGCAGATAAGCAAGCGAAGCGCACCCTCTTGGCTCGCCCGGTAGGTGAGCAGGTGTCGGACACGACTGCGGCACAGCGAGAACGTGCAGAGGGGGAAGCGGGAACCGAACAGTCGAGCAGTGCGGTCGATACCAAGTGGGCTGTGCAAGAAGTGGAACCCCAGTCGGGGTACCTTACTGACGAAATGAAGACTGCCGCTGCTGACGCTATGTACGAGCGCATGGCCTATTCCCCGCCAGGGCAGGATGCAACGACATTCTTTGACTCTGGTGACCTCGTGCTGCCTACAGTCAAGCCCACCGCAGACGCTACGGCTCCGGTGCTGACCGCGCAGGAGGTTGTGGTTCCTGCTGCCGAGGCGCTTGAGGCTCTTAGCACTGTGACTACAGGCAAGCCGCCGTTGCTGGTACGCTACACCAATGAGTTCACACGCGAGATCGGCTACGGGACTGACGGCGCGGCTGGTATTGACTTGCGGGCGTGCATGGCGGGCTGCCGTAACCGGGGCACCCGGCTCTCCGCCGGAACAGTTACCATGTTCGGCAGCGGTGTGGCAGTGGCCATCCCCGAAGGTCACGTTGGCCTGGTTATCATGCGTTCAGGTAAGAGCGCGAAAGACGGCATCCAGTTGGCCAATCAGGTTGCCGTCATTGACAGCGACTACCGGGGTGAGATCATGCTGCCCTTGACCACCAACCGGACAGAAGGCGCGTTTGTGGCCAACGGCGAGCGAGTGGCACAGCTTGTTATTGTTCCGTGCGTTCAGGCCGAGATTACGAAGGTAAGCGAACTGGAGCCACGTAGCGGTTCTCAGAAGCTTGGCCACCTTGAAATCCTGCGGGCAGATCAACTGGAAGTTCACACAGTATTGGAATTGCCTGAAACAGCGCGAGGCGAAGGCGGATTCGGAAGCACTGGCCAGGTTTAGCTTGGTTTGTATTGGGGCGCTCTACTTTTCAAGGCACGAAGGGTAGAGCGCTTTGTAACAGTTCGGAGGACGTAAAATGAGCGAGACTTTCGCTATTGATGAGGACTTCCCGCTGGGTTGTTCGGCTACGCTTGTGTTCGTGTTTCCTGAATCCGCGTTTACTGCGGCACTGACAGCAGAGTACGTTGCGGCCTGCGGGGTGACTATGGTGGACTTCATGGCCACAAACAAACTCAGGATTGTGGACGAAGAGCTGCTGCGACACTACAACGAATTTGTGCGCCCAACACTCTGCGGGCTTACCGAAGCCACTATCGTCGCTACGCAAAAGCACGAATTTACGCCGCACGGCACGACCATTTCACATATTCTGTCAGCTTCGCACATGGTCGTCCACACGTACCCTGAACGTCGGGCTATGGTCGTAAACATTGGTGTGTGCTCCAAAGCTGGTGTGGAGGGGCTGCGGCATGGGCTATACGCTCAGATTTGGCCTACACTGTTTGCTCGTCTCCGGCGTACCGTCGGTGTTCAGGCGGCTATGACTGTTACCCCAACCCCACAGATAAAGGACAAGGCATGCACACATTTCAGAAAACAAGTATCCGCGGTTCTGTCATTGTTCGGGTTGAAGCGGAACGCGACGGCCGGAAAATAACACCGGACCTGCGCGACAAGGTTAATGGTGCTGGAGTAGCGTGCGCGGAATACCTACACGAAGCGCTGGACTTGCACGGCCGCAGCTGGGGAGAATGGACCCACACGCCGCCAAAAATGGTCATGTCAGCAGCAGAGGGCACCATTACTCTGATACCTGACTGGAACAACGAGCGGATAACAGTGTCCTTTGCTCTCATGGTGCTCACCAGCATCATACCACAGGTGTTTGACCCGGTGCGTATCAAGGAAAACGTGCAAGCAGCGTCGTACGAGAACACAACAGTTGTGCGCCGAGTATCCATGAACCTGCGCACCGTGACCGGGATATAGGGAGGAGAGCATACCATGCGAGATAGAATAGCTGAACTTATGGCGGGGCGCTCTGTCACCTCTGCGGTTAAACTGTCGGTGCGCTATACCGAGGACACTGTGGCCATGCGCATGTACGTGGTTAAACTGGCCAGCATCCTGGCCACTGGCTACCGTATGCTTTTGACCGCCCCGGAGAGGCAGCCTGATGCTGCTACTGTCTTGGACACCCTTGCGGGTATAGCGCGACAAAGCGCTGAAACGCATTGGACGTATACTGGCACATACGGAAAGGTGGCGTGCCAGATAGCTGCCAATCGACTGGGGCTGACCTTTGAAGCTGAATTGCACCTGGACCCGATTACTACCCTGAACGTCGGGTGCATGGACAGATTCCCGACAATCTTGCAGCAGGCCATAGCTGACCTGCCGCCTTGGGATTTCATGGAATCCAGCAGCACGCTGCGCTACGCCACGGTGCCCCAGAGGGAGGACGCGCAATGAACGGCTTTGCAGCTCTCAACCCGGCACACGCGGCGCTGAACATTCACGGGCACGGGCCTTGTCTGTTCTACACGCCGGGTGCCCAGCCGTGGCTTGCCTCCAATCCATACATCCTTGAGAGCATCAGCGCCGGAATAACCAATGGCGGCCTGACCCATCATCCCTACCTGTTGGCTGTGGACGCCGACAACATCCTCCGCCTGTGGTGCTGCCATGCCGGGGCGTTCTTGGAGGCCAGCAGGTATCTGGCGGCGGTGTTTCCAGAGGACTTTTTTCGCATCGCGGCCAACTTCAAGCCCAACCAGCGTGGATACTCCACGTCGGGTCTTCTTTTTTCGGGCCTGACGACCCTGTGGCAGCACATACTCATGTTGGGGTACCTGTACTACAAAAGGGACACTACAATCGTTCCTGACGAGTATTTCGACCAGTTATGCGTGGCTGCCGTGTGGCGATACAAGTACGGGGCGCACGTCGAACTGGAAGGGCACATTCACGGTCACTTGTTCAACGTAGACGAACTGGCGGGCGGCAGTGTTCACCATATCGAGTTCCCAAGGATGGTGGAGAGCGCGGCCGAGATGTTTGTAAACCGGGAAAGGATTCTCTCCACCAACCAGGAATGGGAAGGGTAAAGCGATGACACCAGAATTTTCGGCCTTTATCGACCGATTTTTGGCTGATTTCGTCCTTATTTTCGAGTTTTTCAAGGTTGTTCTTGCGGCTATAGCTGCCCCATTTATCGACATATGGTCACTTCTGAGCATGATAGCTACCGAACACCCCGGATTTACATTTTGCGCTATCGTTGTCACCTGGTTGGTATTTCGACTGAGCGGTAACAGTTTCAAGCATAACCATTGGGCAGGGGCGTGGTACAAGCGCCTCTACGTCCGTATTTGGCAGTATTGGTACCGGAAATACAGCCCCTATGCGCAGAGATGGCGTAAGAAAGACGAAGCGGAGTAGCATATGGCCACGGTAAACAGAAAGCCTTATTACGGGTACAACACGGCGGAGTGTCTGGCCAGATACGCTGTCTTGCTGGCTGGAGGCCGGGTTTACGACGCTGCCTACCTGTCTTTCATAGAAAATGGGCACCGGATGTGGGAGCCGACCGGGTATATGGCCAAAAACGGGCTTGTAGACCCGCCAGAGCCTCCAAAATGGTGGGTAGACGGCCCATATGACCAGACAGAGCTTAAAATATGGCTTTCGGCGTATATTTTGTCGGGTCATTTGCCTGCCAATACGCTCATTCCAGACACTGACCCGGTCTTACTGGCCGGAATGAGTGTTATTTTGCGTGATATGGTGGGTGAAGAGTACATAGACTGGCAATCCGGGGCCATCCACAGCTACGAGGACGGCACGATAACCCATATGGAGCCGTTGGTGCTTGGCAGGAGGTATGTAGACGATGTCAAATTTTAGCCTTTTCGAGATACGCAGGGATGTCAAAGCCCCTTGGGTCACTCCGGTGATGTGGGAAGAGACGGTATACCCTTACGCTATTGATGTGGGCCTGTTCAGGAACGCACTCAGAATACGGCCGGACGGTATTTCGGAGCTGCTGTGGAATGTTCTGTACAGCCTTGGACCCGGCAGCGGCCCGGATGCTGAACCTATGGTTCTGTACACCAAAAAGGTGACGGCCAGGGACGACATGGACTTTACGGCCATCCTTCCGAAACGCGCTGTGTCGCTGATGCAGGATTGTTGGGATGAAAATTCCTTCTTGGAATGGGATGTGCCCAAGAACCAAGCCAAAGTGCTCCAAGGTTTCTTTGTCTGCTACATCCAGCCGGGTGTCCCTGCCTGCCAGTACCTGCCGGAGAGCATCCAGCGCAAACACCGACAGTACGGGCTGTCCCAGGTCAGGTTTCAACCCGGCAGCGCGAAGACCTTTCCGCGCGCCCTTATCCGGCAGATCAGCACGAGAGGAATTGATAAATATTACGCTGTGTCGTTGAAAAAGCTCCGGCTGGTGTCGCAGATGCACGCTCCCCTGTCTTGCGTGTAGTATAACTGTGTAGCTGACACGTAGGTTCGTGTCGCACACTGCCGTTGTCATCGGGCCGCGGTGTTTTGTTGGGTTGCCCCCCTGTGGTTAGGGCGGGCTTCTCCGGCAAGACACCGCGGCCTTTTCTTTTGCGCCCTGATTACAGGCTATTTGACGGGTTCAGTTGGCCCCGGATGATAGGTAATGTGGTCTATTCGCTAGTCGCTAGTCGCTAGTCGCTAGTCGACAGGCAGGGCAGTCCCTAGCCGTCATTCCCTATTCCCTACTCGTCAGTGTCGGCCGGAAATCTGATTTTTTGTGTGAAATTCGGGAGGTACTTGATGTAGCCCCGCCCCCTCCAAAAAGCAGGGGGGGGCTATTTTTTGAGTGTCAAAGCCCTGGGCGTGCCGCCCGTAGCAGATGCAAATTGTTGGCTAAAATACCTCAGATGTATGGTTGAAAATGTTGACGTGGATTTAAAAAGCGCGTATAAAAAAGCTGTGTTTGAGTGATTGACGAATAGGGAAACGGATAGGGCGGCGGCCCAAAGGGGATATAAAATGATTATCAATCGCTACAGTTTTAAAAATTGCCCTGAGTATGGCACTTGGGCGCTTACGCTCAATCATTGGCGCAAAATGCTGCATGCTCGATATGGTGCGCGTTGCTACCGTATCCGTGCTGACATGACCGTTGAATACTATGACAACAACACTTGGAACACTTTAGACGTGCTTACGCCTGTATGGCCGAATGAAATTTATGTGGTTTCAAACCGCAACGGCTATTTCTGCTTTGAGAATGAGCATGTGGCAATACGTGCCGCCCGCAATGAAAGCGCACCAGACCCGACAACCTACACATATGCCGGGACATTGGGCAACGCGCCTGTGTACTACACGCCAAACTACGTTGGCGCGCTGGAAGTGGTGCGCGTGGTAGGTTATCAGAACAGTGAATTGTCTGACGTACTTTGTACCGTGTGGGAAATTGCCAATATTGCGGATTGCTTGGACGGCTTTGAAGCGCGCTAACTAGCGTGAAAAGGGGAAACATCATGGCAACATACACTTGCGAAATATGGTTACAGCGCAGCGGCGCGGGCGTTACAGGCAGTATCAAGCGCAGTGGAAGCAATGGCAAAAAGCTGCATCGTGCCGTATTGGCTGAACTGCGTGAATGGTTGCCGGGAAAGCACGTTGCTGCCCTTGTGTATACCAAACACAACCAAGGCAAAAACAATGCGCGTCTGACTGAGATAGATCAGTCCGGCGTAGTGTCGCACAAGCGCGGCGAAGGCTATACGTACAGATAGGAACGTAGTTATACCGTATACCTTGCCTATGCTCGGTATAGGCAAGGAAACGATAGAATTACAACCAAAGGGGCAACGATATGTACGCAGATTTTGACACGGTATTATACGATGCAGGCACATACATACCCGCATGCGCAGACTGCAATGAGCTGGCACGAATCCTTGAAGCTGAGACTGACCATTTAGACCGTCTGTTTATTTACCGCACGGCATGCAAACGCTGTGCAAGGTTGAACGCAGGCATACTGCGCATAGCGGATAACGGCTCATGTGCAATCCCGGCTGAATACCGCAACTCAAAGGAAGGGGAATAGATATGGCATGCTACTATAAAGCTGAACTGCGCGGCATTGACGCATGGCGCAATGAGGATGGTTTATGGACGTGGGATAACAGTTGGCTGATTGAGGAAGGTATCTTCATGCTTGAGGACCAGCTTACAAGCCGCAAGATAGCCCAACACCTGCGCAAAATGGGCTACCTGACCGCGCATAGCAAAGGGCGCATTCGCGTTGTGGACGAATGGCCTTTGTATGAAATTCAGGATAAAAATACGGGCAAGCCCTTTCTGGCGCTACACTTTGACGAGATAGCTTACCCTGAAAAACCGGAATAGCCCGTATTTGACCTGTAACGGTCTAAATGTGGTCGTTACAGGTCAATACCCACAAAACACAATACATATCATTCTGGCATAGCAAGTGCCATGTAAAAATAAAGGGGTATCCCGTGCGTGACGTATCCAAAATCAAGCAAGACTGTAAAACACTGGCAAACAAGGCGTCCTATGCTTCACAGGGCGGTGACATTATGCAGGCGGTCAAGCGTGACAAGGCCAAAGTGCTGAAACTGGCAAAGGAACTGCGCTCGTGCGGGCTTATCAGCGTTGAGCGCCTGAGTATCATACAAAATTGGGCTTTTCCGATTGACGCTCCGGAGTACAAACATTTTGCGTCAATGGCACTGCCCGGCCAGATCAAATTTTTAGCTGGCCGTCTGGCCGTGTGGAGCTAAAGCCATGCCGAACACAAGCAAACTTTGTATCCAGCTTTGCCGCCAACTTTACGCAGGGAAGACTATGCAAATGGAAGTACGCCACAACCAGCGCACGAATGAGCGCACGTATTATGTCAATGGGCACAAGGTTGCCTATTCCACGTATTCAGACGTGGAAAACTACCTTCCCTTACTGGAGCAACGGACAGACTGCGTTTCAATGCACACGACACGCGCAGGCGTACAAATTCACCACAAATCACTACGCCGGGACACGTTTAAGTAGCAAGTTTATATGCTAACCACATTTAATTATTGCACAAACAGTACACAAGCATAAAAGCTAATAATTAAATGTGGTTAGAAACAAACGTGTTACGATTTTCATAATTGAAAACAATGTTCAAAAATAAGCAAAAATATCAATCACAATAATATCAACGCTTTGCAAAAATCAGATGTTCGGAATCTCAGGGGTTCCAACACGCGCAAAGTAACACGATTTAAAACAAGAGGGAAACACATGCAAGCTTACTTTAAAATGGCCTTTGTGACCGCTAATCACACCTTTGAAGCGGTCATGGCGAAGAAAGACGTAACCAACGCCAAGCTTTTGAAGCTGGCAAGGGAAGCGAAGATATTGCAAGAGCAGAGTAAGGGAAACGCCATAGTCAAAGGGGAATGGCCTGAGTGGGCTATCCACCTCAGACCAGCCAAACAGCCTGTATGCGTTATCAGCGCTCAGTCTGAGCCTTTGGGCATGGGACTGTAGGAAGGCAGGAAGCTAGCATGAGCATGCAAAAAGATTTTCATCGGCGGTCGGCCTTACACGCTACCCTTGATACATACGGCAATCAGAATGCTACGCAGTATGTGCGGGATACAACGGCATTACCTTCTTCTGATGATAACGGTATCTATGGTGCAGAGTGTTATCCTGTATCCTCCGCCTATCTGCGTTCTGCGCGGTCTGGGTTGTGCGTGTTCCGGCCTATGCGGGATAGGGGTAATACGGTTACTGTGTGGGCGGCATATGCGGAAAGATCAATTCTTGTGCAGCATGTTTTTGGGCTTGGAATTGTGCGAATCAGGATTGTCATACTTGGCATATGTTTAGGTGATGGCGTTTGGTCACTTTATATCGCGTTGTGCATTGACAATCCACGTATAATGCTCCATACTCTTACTCACATACGGCAATTCGGATAAGGCTAATTATCCTGCCTCATGTAACTACGCGAAATAATGGAAGGACGGTAACTAAAAATGATTGGCTGCGTTAATCTAACAAGCAATGTGCGTTTCGCAAGTGATAGCGGACTTGATTTTGTCGTGGAGCTGGACGGCGTAGGGCACATTTTCAGCTCTGGTGCTTCCCTTGCTGATATTGACGCTTTCTTTCTTGGGCACGATACGTCGGCCATGTGGCCTATCTGTGATGCCTGTAACGTGACCGCGCAGGCTATAGCGTTTGTTCGGGATAACGGCAGCTTTAGCACTGCTGTAGAGTACGCAGCCGCCCTAGATCAGGAAATAGCGTTTCTTGTCAACAATTGCGCCATATAGCGCAACACATACAAAATCATTGGAGGATATAAAAAAATGGAAGCCACAACCGCCACCGCCACAACTACAGTATATTGCATGCTCCCGGCGCAAGCGCGCATTGTGTATAACGCGCTGCTTTCCGATGCCGAAACAACTGTATGGGGCGACCCTCATTCCAAGCATATGCGCATTGCCCTCGACCTTGAAGCCATGTCCTTTAACTTCCAAACGCTGGCATCATACTTTTATGCTAACGTAAACGCCACGGCGCAAATTACCTGCCTGCATTCCGAACTTCCAGCAGACGGCTTTCCTATTGTGTACCTGCCGCTTGATACCGCATTCAAAAAAGCCCTGAACAGCAAGGCCGCTACGGGCATACGGCTAGACTACACTGCAATGAAAGCCGCCGTTATTGGCAAGAAAAACAAAATACTGGCTACGCTTGCAATGACGCCAGAAACGGCACTGCCTGCACATAACGTCCTGCCTGTGCGCCAAGCCGCGCAGATGGCTGAAACGTCACTGGCACGGGCTGCCAAAGGCCATAGCGTGGCGTCGGTATGCCTTGCTACCGACGCCACGCGCAAGCTGGCCGCTTTCGGGCAGGACTATGACCTGACCTTACACTTTGGAGAAAGCAACCTGCAAGCCGTAGTGGTCGAATTTTGTGAACTGGGCGGGCTTGATTGTGGGTACGCACTGCTTATGCCCACCAAAAAGCAGGCGTAGCACGGTATACCAGACCTTGCCTGTATCCACGATACGGGCAAGGAAACGATAGACCGGATTATACCACCAACACGCGAAAGCATAAGATAAAGGGGAAATACAATGGGACGCGGAATAGCCGATTACGACCACCATATCATGATTTCCATTCCTGACTACACAAATGAGCAGGACCAAGATTTTCTCTATGAAGACTGGTATGACGACATTGAACACAATATCTTGCAAGCTATGGGCAAGGGGGCTGAAAAGTGCAATCGTGATACCTGGATTGATAGCAACGTGCGCCTGATTGCCGAAAACGACACTATGCAAGTTGGTATCGCATACGAGGATACTTATATTCAGGTTGTATGCATACCCAAGTATTACAGGCGTTATCTGGACGAAAACAGCACGAGAGCCGAATACGCCAGCACAACCGGGAATAACTATCAGAACGCCAAAGGCGTTTGGATGGTTGAATGCGAAATGCCCTATAGCATTGACCGTGCTGCTTGGCGCTTCCTCAACAAACTGGCTAAAGCTATGGGCGGCGAACCTGTACAGGATTATTCCACAGGTGAGCGCATTTACCCGAACATCAGTATACGTACATCGCCCTGGACTTCCGGCGCTTTGTGCGTGAGGGGGAAATAACACTATGCCTACAGATATAAAAGCATTCGTCGGCGTTGACGGGCGGCAATACGTGCTGGAACTTGGCAAAGGCGCTAACCGTGAAGATACGGCAAACCTTTACCGTATGCATGCGGACGGGCAAACCGTTGAATGCGTGACCTGGGGCGGTGTTGCGACTGAATGGCCTTATGTGGCGGCCTACTGCGATATGGGACAACTGCCCGCAGCCTTGCGCGATCTGGCGGGTAACTTGATGGTTATGCGCAGACGCGGACTGCCCCTATACGCGCTCACAGGAATAGACAGATACGGAAAGCGCTTTTCGTTCACCGTGCGCGGCCCACAAGCTTTCTACTACAACCTTTGGCGTGGGCATATCTGGCGCGTTGACGAACATACAGGCAGACGCAAGCTTGTAAAATCCTATTACAACTAGACGGGAGCCAGTCATGCGAAACTATTATATTGGCACAATACACAACCTTAATACGCCGGAAAACGCGCAGGGCAATATAAAGATAGTCATGCCTAGCGAAGATGCACGCAATCCGGGCGCAGTGCGTAGCCTGCTCAATCAGTTGGGCTTCCTTAACTACTTCAAAGCGCGTGACCTACGCTTTACGGTCGCGCCGTACTCCGTGCTTGTAACCCTGCGCAGCACTGGCCGTGCCCTGATACGCATTGACTTTGACGCCGAACCCGTAGCCGTGGGCAAGTAACGCCATGAAAGCCGAAAACATACAAATCATTGACGTTACGCTATACCGGGAATTTCCGCGCCTGCGTCAAGTGTGGCGTGATGTTAAGTGCAAGATCACAGCCATGCCTAAAAATGGGCAACGTGATCTTAGCAAATGTCATAAAAAAGTACCTACCGCGCATATGCTGCACATGTGGAGCATATGGCGGCGCGTGTACAGCATGCGTAATGATCTGTACTCATGCCTATTTATTGAGAAGGACGACAAGCGGTATATTATCAAGTCAGAACTGCCGCAACCTGACGCCACTGCACCAGCCGTCAAGCTGTACAAGATCAACCTGCGTAACGGCAAGCTTGTGTGCTGGCATGCCTTGCATAGGGCTTTGTGGAACTGGTTGTCACGTCCTGGGAACGCTTGCAAGGGCAAGGAAAGCTGGCCGGGATGGCACTACAACGGCGGCAACGTGCCAAGCATTACCGCGCTGTGCTTCGCCTGCGGCGTCTCCCGCAAGCAAAAAGACTACGTAGGCATAGCGGGCGCACACCATTGCCAATATTGCCCGCTGGTATGGCCGGGTATATGCGAAGAGGACTGTTACTTTAGCAAAAGCTTGTTTCAGTTTTGGCAGCACTGCGACGACAGGCAGGAACGCGCAGCAATCGCGCACGACATAGCCGAACTGCCCCTTAACCAGTGGGCACAGGCTGACAAACTTACAGCCAGCTTGGGAATGCCCCTCAACCTGCTTGGAAAGTATGAAGCAATATAAAGGAAAGGGCAAAGCAATGGACAACACGACAAAATACAAGGAAGGGGAATAAAGATATGACTGCTACCACCGCCACACGCAAGAGCCTTACAGCTGCGCAACTGCGCTCAAAGTATGAAGAGCATAACCCGCACGGCCACTTTTTCAGCCGGGAAACAATGAAGTTTTTCGGTGATACAATGAGCAACTACGGAGTGCGCTATCACGCCGAACACAACGCCTATGAGCTGCACCGCAAGCGGCCCGTCAAAGAAGGCAATCAGCAAAGCGCCTACTTTGACGCCGACACTTTCAGCATTCGGCATGATCTGTTGCACACGCCGTCTAAATGAACAATTGAAAAGGCCGTACAGACGGTTAAAGATGCCGTTAATAACCTGCAACAGATCACAAAGGCGCAGAAACGCGCCCGCAGGGTGTAGCCATGAGCAGCAAAGAATATAAATTTGAAAATGCGGTGGGGCCATACGATTGCTCACGCGGGCGGCGCGAGTACGGCGACATTACCAAAGTACCGCACAAGCCTATTGTGCGCCTGTTTGAAGTCCGGCTTGACGCTGGCGGATACGACAACGGCGGCGCGTATTGGGGCTTGGGCTTGCCGCTGTACTGCGCCGTTGCGCCGGATATGTCCGAAAGTGTGCAGGACGCCGCTACTGACTACCGCGCCTTTGTTCGCGCTGATAACCGGGAAGCCGCACAAAACCTGCTAGGCATTCTGGATTGCCAGCTTGTTCGGCCCACACGCTCGAAATATGAAGTCTTACACATTGTGCAAGGGTACTACCCCGGCAGCGGGTGGGAAGACTTGGACGCGAACACGACAAGAGAAGCCGCAAAAGTTAATCTCAAGGCTTACCGGGAAAATGAACCGGGAACACCTGTCCGCCTTATCACGCGCCGCACACTCCGCCGCGCACAAGCCACAAAGTAAAAACAAGGATACACCACCATGAGCAGCAACAAACATATCATTGCACAGATATTGGAAGACAAAGACGGCCACTTTGCACCGCTGGACATGAATCACGGTACGCTAGGGGCGCTGGCGATAAACCGTAACAGCAAAGGGCACTATGACCTGTTTGTTACACAATTCAAGCTTGACACCGCCAGCATTCACAAGGTCGGCACTACTGCGCATATGGCGGACGCTGAAAAGGTTGCCGACATGTACCACCGCGCATTCGATAGCACAGGCGAACTTGAGGGCATGATCTGCCCCAAATGCGGGCGCACAAATGAATTTAATATCAGAGCCGAAATAATGGTGAACGTATCTGAGGAAGGGGGCTTTCACGACGTGTGCGACAGTATGCGTTACGACGGCAACAGCTATTGCACCTGCCCCGGTTGCCTGCATGAGGGCATCATAAACGATTTCAAACTTGAAACCCTGATGGGCTGCAAGGAAATAGGGTAAGCGCCATGAGTAGCAACAGCAAGCACATCCTTACTCAGCTGCTCGACGTTGAAGTGGATTATAATATCCTCGGTCTGCTGAACAATGAACCAGCCTCAGAGTTTTTCGTGGTGGACACTGGCAGCGCTACAGGGGAAACAATGGTCATGGTGCAAATGTACAACGCCGAAGGTAGCAACAGAACAGTAGGCACAGCGTCAAGCGCCGAAAAGGCTGAAAAGGCTGTGGAGCTGCTTACAAACCGGATGGACAACGTAAATTGCATTAAGGACTTTATGTGCCCGGTATGCGGCGCTACGGATGATTTCAGAATCGTGGGCACGGCAATGTTTAACTTTACCGACAGCGGCGCGGACTTTGACACTTACGGCGGCGACATTGAGCACACGCAAGAAAGCTATTGCCAATGCGTGGACTGCACCTTTGCGGGTGAAGTGAAGGACTTTAACACCCTGCCAACCGCGCCGGAAGCAACAACAGAAAGCTAAAGCTCCCTGCTTTTACCGCTTCCCGTATCTGGCACATGGTACGGGAAGCCGAACAAAACAAGGAAAGAAGGAGTAGCAACCATGTACACCAGACGCAGCGCACAAGATATTCTGGATAGCATACAAGCCAAAAGAGCTGAATATGATCTACTCTCACGCCAGCTTTCGGAACGTCTTGCAATGGAAACGGCCTTCCCTATTCTTAAAGGTGTTGGCCGGATAGCCCCGGTGTACTCTGGCACCGCCTGCTGCATAATGCGCTTGCGGGTCTGCCGTCACGAATGGTACGCATGGCGCGAGTACGCAAGGGAAGTAAGCTTCGCTATCAATGGGCCTGACGGTCAGCCACTTGTGAGCGGGCTTACACTGCTGGACGTGCCGGACACCCTGAAACCGATGGTTGCACGGCACCTGAATATTACTTTCCCCAAGCCTGCAAAACCGCTTGACAAGAAATTTGGCTTACAGTAAATTCATATGCAAGGGCAGTAAACATTAAGTAAATACTGCACACAACACGCGAAAACATACAGAAAAGGACAAAAGATCATGTTTACTCAAAAGCAGCAAATGGCCGGGGAATGCACCCACGCTGAATACTGGCAGCAATTCGTCTCACCTGCGGCAGTGCGCAGTATTAAACAGCGTTTCGGCAAGCGCTTACTGGAGTGTGACACAGATCACTTTAACGGCGTAATATCGTTGCCTGAAAAAGACAACGCTGCCGCCACACTGGCGCAACTCTTCCCGCTGCGCCAGTGGCAGGACTTGGAAGGCAAAAAGGGCTGGCGTCCTTCGCAATCTGAGTATGTTTGTTTTGTCTGCGCCGCTATGGTCATGGCGCGTGAAGAACTGCGTCAGCCGGAAGAACCCGCAAACTTTATTCGCACGGTGCGCCTGGGTCGTGGCAGCCGTGGCAATATTTTCTGCCAGATCAGCGTATACCCGCACGAAAAACACGGTCACACCACGTTATCAATCACAGGTGTTGAAGGGCCGACGCCCGACGGCAACGCTGTAGGCGGTTGCGGGCAGATTGACGGCTCAGTACGCGAAGACCTTGAGCACAACAAGATTACTTTTGCGCCTGGGTGGGATGCTGAAAGGGTCGGGCACTTCCTGATAATTTGGGACAAGTATCACCTGAACCATCTCACAGCAGGCAGCCCCCGCCAAGCAGCCGCCCTTGACGCTGCTGTAGATAAGCCTAGCGGGTATGAAGCTACTTGCACCTTCCTTGAGCAGCAAGGTTTGCTTGTAGATGAAGAGTACATTCACAACGGCAAGCCGTACAAGTACGGGACAGCTTGGCTTGTGACGCCTATCCCGGCAGACGTTACCCAATGGCTGTTTGAGCGGCCTGAAACGGATGTACAGCCCGCTTGGGTGTAGGTACTTCGGATACGGGCAGGGAATGCGCTGCGTACTCCCTGCCCGCACCGGATGGCTTACCGTGAATAAGCACAACACGCGAAAGCATACAGAAAAGGATACAAGATCATGAACGGCAACGTCCCCTTGCAAAACATGCCCACAGGTGAAGATATTTCCCGCATGCTGCTCGATGTGGCGCAGGACATATCGGCCACACTTGGCGCGGCGCAGGTCATAGGACAGGTTATTGCTCCCGACGAATGCGCAGAAGTGCCCCACGAAAGCGTAAGCGGCTTTGTACCCTTCACAGATGGCGGGTACACCTGCATGACCTTCGCAGACATTCAGACAATGACGCTTTACACGGAAAAGCCCTGTGCCGCCCATTGGCCGCAGGACTTGCGCGACACCATCAAAAATACCTTTCACAGCACCTTCCTTGAATGCGTCAACTACGCCCGCCAGCAGAGCGGCAAGCCTGCGATAGCCACCTTTGGCGAAGCGGCGTACCTTTTCGAGAACGGGCAGGACTACGGCACTGTACCCGGCCTTGCCAACTGGCAACCGTTGCCGGGTATGCCTGATCTCCCACACGTCCAGAAAGAAGCCGTGCGCGAATGGTCAGAGGGTGAGCAATACAGCTTTGAAGCTGCCGAAATGGACGCTTACGCCTCTTCTAGCGCTTCGCTGTATGGCGTTCGCGTCCGTTGTTACTACTACCAAGCCGCACCAAGCTTCGCGCCCGAAAATATGCACGGCATGCCCGTTTGCTCCTTTTGTCTCAGCGTAAACCGAGACTTTGAATATTACCGGGAAAGTGAAACCTACCTGGGCAAGCTTGAATACCCGTTACTTGAGCAATGGGCACCCCTCGCTAATCTTGACGGCCCTGCACTGGAAACCATTAAGCAAAACATGCTTAACGCCTTCTTTAAGGCTTAGTAGGGAGAATAAATAATATGCTTACCGCAAAACTTCCCAATAACCATGTGCAAGCCGTGCCTGATAGCGTGTATAACGCGCGCGACAAGCAACCCCTGCGACTGTGCAGCAGAGGTGTGGGCGTTAGCCCTAACCACAAGATTATTGTCTTGGTCGATGCCAGATTTCACCAAGCGCCCCACGGCAAGCGCACTACCTGCATGCTGCTGGTCAATAACGGTCGTAAAAACCTACACAGCGGCGCGGTTGTGCAAGGTAACGATAGTGCCGCAGTTGAAGCCGCATTGCTACAAGCCGTTGCCACCGCCGGAATAACACTCACACGCCAAGAGCAGGAAGCACCTACGGATGTG
>Ga0265295_1004355_pt1 | contig 19145 bp, 12 predicted proteins | sample Munlansysbiofilm_FD_192503 | JGI IMG/M metagenome (GOLD analysis project Ga0265295, IMG submission 192503) | Leachate microbial communities from a municipal landfill in Southern Ontario, Canada - Methane capture system biofilm | ecosystem: Engineered > Solid waste > Landfill > Unclassified ... | reverse complement strand
TTGCGTACCTGCTCCTGAAGATTTTTGTGGGTAGCTACGATTACCCTTATATCAAGTTTTACGGTTTCGTTGCCGCCGATACGCACCACCTCCTCTTCCTGCAATACCCGAAGAAGTTTTGATTGCATGTTGAGGTCCATATCGCCAATTTCATCCAGAAAAATAGTGCCATGGTTGGCTTCTTCAAAACGACCGATACGGCGGTTAGCAGCCCCGGTAAATGCCCCCTTTTCATGTCCAAACATTTCACTTTCAATCAGTTCTCGGGGAATGGCCGTTACATTTACAGCCACAAAAGGCTTTTTGCTCCGGGCCGAAGCATGATGAATGGATTTGGCTACCAACTCTTTACCCGTGCCTGTTTCTCCATAAATAGAAACCGTAATGTTGGTACGGGCTGCTTTTTCAATAAGGATAAACACTTTATTGATGGCCACACTGTTTCCCTTAATCAGGTTGTTAACCTCATATTTCCGACCAATTTCCTCTTCCAACGAAGCTATCTTCTGCCGCAGGGCAAGATTCTCACGAATATTTTTGGTAATATTCCACATCCGCTCCTTGGTGTCCTGATCCTTAAGTATATAATCATAGGCACCCTTTTTAAGCAGTTCAATGGCGGTAGCCACATCCTGCTGTCCCGAGACAATAACCACCGGAGTATCCGGATTGTATTCCTTGATCTGCTTCAATACTTCCAGCCCTGTCATATCGGGCAAATTATAGTCAAGCGAAATCAGGGCAGGATTTTTATACAGATTTTTTACCAATGCCCGGCCATCAGGATATATTTCCACTTCATTATCGGGATTGAGCGAGAGGTGGTGGGAAATAATTTTGGCGAAAATGATGTCGTCCTCCACGATAAATATCCGGAAAGGTTCTGAAGGCATAGGATGGGATTTTTGGTATGAATACAAAGATAAACCTTTTCAGGCAAAAAGTTGCATTTTGGGACAAATTAATCTTCCGGGTAACGGGTAGCTATCTCCTCCAAAATACCAAGCAGCTCCTCCTGATCAGTGGATTGCATCAACCTCATTTTAAAGGGCTTAAAATCGAACGATCCTTTAAAATACCGGCCATAATGCTTACGCATTTCAAAAAGTGCGGTCTTACTTCCATGCCAGGCAAGGGAATTGGTGAGGTGGCGACTAACCAGAGCTACCCTATCGTTCACCGAAGGCAGATCGGCGGTTTGTCCTGTGGCCAGAAAGTGTTTTATCTCTCTGAATATCCAGGGATTACCTATGGAAGCCCGGCCAATCATAATGCCATCTACGCCCATGATTTCAATCATCCTTTTTGCACTGGGGCCATCAATAACATCCCCGTTACCTATAATGGGAATGGTAATGTCCGGGTGACGCTTCACTTCCCCGATAAGGGTCCAGTCGGCAGTGCCGCTGTATGCCTGAGCACGGGTGCGGCCATGGATGGTAAGTGCGCTGATACCCACATCCTGAAGCCGGACGGCCAGTTCAACAATGGGTTTGGAATGTTCGTCCCAACCCAAACGGGTTTTCACGGTAACCGGGCAATCTACAGCCTGGACCACAGCACGGGTAAGCTGCAGCAACAGCGGAATATCCCGCAACAGTGCAGCCCCTCCACCTTTATTTACAATTTTCCGCACGGGGCAACCAAAGTTCAAATCAATAAAATCAGGATTGTGTTGTCTGGCCACAAGCGCAGCATTTACCATAGCCGGCACCGTATTGCCAAATAACTGAATACCAATAGGACGCTCTGCTTCAATAAAGTCCAGCTTTTTCAGGCTGCCTGCTACATCCCTGGCCAGTCCTTCGGAAGCAATAAACTCAGTAAACACAACATCGGCACCCAGCTCCCGGCACAACAGTCTAAAGGGCGGATCACTAATGTCTTCCATGGGGGCAAGCATCAGGGGATGCAATCCCAGATCAAGTTTACCTATGTGCATCAATGGCTCTCTTAATGATTTGAAGCCTCAAAATTACGCATAAATTGTTAGGGATTATGGGTAACTTCGCGGCCTGATTGAGGTTCACCGCTGTGATGTGTCCACAAATTCCTACTTTCCATGACTTTACGACCGGTTTTTGGCAATATGTCCCCCGCATCAAAGTTCCTGATGTTACTGATGATTCTTGCAATCGGTGCTCTCCTGAGCATTGGGGTAACTTTTCTTCTTGCTACAGGCATATGGGGTAGTGATGCCTTAAACGACCTTTCAGCAGGCAATACTGACGGTCAGTTGAACTTGCTCAGAATAGCGCAAATCATCAGTCAGACTGGTATTTTTATATTGCCTGTCCTACTTTTTGCCTGGCTCACCGATAGTAAACCCCTAAGGTCTTTAGGGTTTACTAAACCCTTACCCCGGCAATTTATCATCGCGTTGCTGGTTATTCCTGTTGCCGGCCCAATGATTAATGAGTTGGTACAATGGAATGAAGCCCTGCGTTTGCCCCAGGCACTGCACGGCGTAGAAGAATGGATGAAAACTTCAGAAGAAAATGCCACCCGGCTTACAGAAGGTTTTCTGAAAGCTCCGGGATGGAACACCCTTTGGATCAATGTGTTGATGATTGGGCTGTTGCCCGCCATTGGTGAAGAACTGCTGTTCAGGTCCATACTCATTGGATTTTTACGCAAACATTTCAGGAGCATTCACTGGCCGGTAGTCATTTCCTCACTGATATTCAGTGCTATACATTTGCAGTTTTATGGATTTATTCCCCGTTTCGTTTTGGGCATGATATTGGGCTATCTGTTTGTATGGTCCGGATCCGTCTGGCTCCCCATGCTTGCGCATTTTGTCAACAATGTTTCCACGGTAATCATCTCCTTTCTCTATTACAATCATTACATTAGCACAAGTGCCGAAACCATAGGTGAATCGCCTGACTGGCCCTGGGTAATGCTTTCCGTATTATTAACCCTGGGCTTACTGATGGCGGTAAGAAAACGTGGTAACGGGCGGTTAACGGGTTGTTGGCGGAATCCCTAATCACCTTATTCTGATTCTATTTCCTTCTAAAAGTCTGACTTTATGAATGTCAACCCGCATTTTTTGGTAATTTTGTAGCACTTCAACCCTCAGCTCATGGAACACCCACTTATAGTTTATAACACGCTTAAGCGCAGCAAACAAAAATTTGAGCCGCTGAATCCACCCCATGTGGGAATGTATGTTTGTGGACCAACCGTTTATGGAGATGCGCATCTGGGCCATGCCCGCCCTGCCATTACTTTCGATCTCATTTTCAGGTACCTGAAACACCTGGGCTATAAAGTCAGATATGTCAGGAATATTACCGATGTTGGCCACCTGGAAAATGATGCCGATGAAGGTGAGGATAAAATTGCAAAAAAAGCCCGCCTGGAGCAGGTTGAACCCATGGAAGTGGCTCAGTACTATACGGATCGCTACCATAAAAACATGGAGCAATTGAATGTGCTTAGTCCAAGCATTGAACCCCGCGCTTCCGGACATATTATTGAGCAGACAGGCCTGATAGAAGATATCCTGAAATCAGGAATGGCTTACGAGAGTGATGGTTCCGTGTATTTTGATGTTGAAAAATACAATCAGAAATACCATTATGGGAAGTTGTCGGGCAGGGTTTTGGAAGATTTGATGTCGAATACGCGTACGCTGGAGGGACAGGACGAAAAGCACAACCCTTTTGATTTTGCCTTATGGAAGAAAGCCCAACCGGAGCACATTATGCGCTGGCCTTCGCGCTGGAGCGATGGTTTCCCGGGATGGCACCTCGAATGCTCGGCCATGAGTGCACGTTATCTGGGGAATACCTTCGATATTCACGGTGGTGGTATGGACCTGCTTTTCCCCCACCACGAATCGGAAATTGCACAAAGCATGGCTGCCCATGGATCAGAACCAGCCAAATACTGGATACACAATAATATGATTACCGTAAACGGCCAAAAGATGGGTAAATCGCTGGGTAACTTTATTACGCTCAATGAATTCTTCAGCGGTGACCATACTTCACTTGCTCAGGAATATAGCCCGATGACCATAAGATTTTTCATTCTGCAGGCGCATTACCGCAGCACGCTCGATTTCTCCAATGAAGCCCTGCAGGCTGCTGAAAAAGGGATGGACCGGCTGATAGCAGCGTGGAATAAAATTCCCGGACTCAAACCATCAAACCAATCTACCCTGGAAGTAAAAGGTCTGGAAAAAAAGTGCTACGCGGCCATGAACGACGACTTCAATAGTCCGATGGTCATTGCCCATTTATTTGAAGCCGTTCGCTGGATCAATGCCGTTCACGATGGCAAAGAACAGCTTAATGCGGCCGACCTGGAAGTGCTTCAGACACTTTTCAATCGCTTCGCCGGAGAAATTCTGGGGCTCAGGGCTACCGAAACAACAGATGCTACATCCGGTTTACCCGATAAGCTTATGAAAGTGATTATTTCACTGAGACAACAAGCCAGGACCGCCAAAGACTTTGCCACTTCTGACCAGATTCGGGATGCCTTGAAAAATATTGGCATTCTGCTGCGCGATACCAAAAACGGCGTGGAATGGGAGAAGGAGGACAATTAAATAGTATAGGAAATTTATCATTTTCTATTTCCCAGCGTACGGAAATAAATCGCGAGTTTACCCTCCGCGGTGAGATATACTTCTATTCCGCTGTCGCGGATGAGGGTTTCATTATAGGATAGCTTACTCATATTTCCCTTTAACTCAAGGCCCGGAGCAAGCGGCCAGGATACGTTTCATAATAATAATTGAGTACTTCTCCCTGCTTTTTTGTAATTTTGTCCATAGGGATTGTTAAACTTATGTAGCTTAAAGATGCTGTTTATCTACTAGGATAACAACATATCCTGCTTTTTGTGGTTTGTGATCACGACCAACTTAACACTTAATTTACGTATATGATTTGCCGTGAAGATCCATAATAAAGCTAAATCCATTTAATAATGAACAAACGACCATGAAAATATGTGATTTAAAGAGACAAACTATACTTGAAGTAAAATTTTCAAATGAAATTTTGATGGATGAGAGTATGTTTGAAATCGAGATATATATTGTCACGATTGTAAGGGATGATTGGGTTAAAACCAGGAAGCTGGTGACAGAAAAAATGTTTTCATCGAAATTAGGTAGTAAAAATCTTATGCGAGCCGGCCTTTAATGGGCCGGGTTTTTTATGTGTGAAAGACAAGTTTTGTCACAGAAGAAAACTGTTCAATGATAATATTAGATAGCTTCTAAAGCAAACACATTTAAATTCATTTTCATGTTAATTTCCCGCCTGACTTAGAGCCTGCTAGATTAACAAAAAGGCCACCAAAAAATGGTGACCCTTTTGCATAAACGAAACCTATTCTCCCTTCCCTACTTATTTTTTAACAAATTTACCTCTTATCTCACCCTGGGTAGTATAAATGTTATAAAAATACATCCCTGCTTTTACATAATTACCATTCCAGGTAAATGTATTTTTATTATGACAATCTATGATTCTTTGACTAACAATCCTGCCTGTAACATCATAAATTTCAAATGTTGCATTACCGTTTACTGGTTCAGAAACGTGGATAGTAACATTGTCAATAAACGGATTCGGCTGTACTGTATGTTCTATCGGTGTAAAAAGATTCTCAGCAATCCCAACAATTTCCCCAACATGGAACAAAGGCGTAAGTGTCTGTGTTATGGCATTCCCTGAAGCATCGGTAACATTAATCCTAACAGTAACCCAGCCATCGCTTACTACGTTTTCTAACGGGGCAAGGCTCACCTCAAAGAAATTCCCATAAGAAACATAAAACATCTCTTCGTTTTCAACTACCTCCAAGGGTAAAAAATTTGAGCCGTCTGTTGACCATGAAACCTCTATCTCAGGTTTTTCAACATAAACCATAGTGTAATTATCAAATGAGTAAGAAAAATCACCGGCTGCAATTTCAAGTCTGGAATTAGCAACATCCAAAATGTTATTGCTTTCATTGCCATTCTCGTCAATAACACGAAGAAGAGTCGTTGTAGGGGGCATGGCATCCTCAAGGCTAAGATCAAATGTAATATCCGAGGTATTTACCATTGTCATATCATAGGCATATACATTGGTATTTTCTATTGCCATCTCTACTATACCGGGATCTGTAATATATTTCCTCCCATTGAAATAAAAGATACTATCATTAAAAACTTCCGTTCCGTTAACTTTAACGGAAACAAACATATCCTCATCACAATATCTCTGAAGTCCTCCTTCTCCCATAAACACTAAAGAACCTCTATAATAAGTATCTCCGGTAGAACTATTTATTTCATTAAAACAACGTGATTGGAAGTATAACATGGGGGTTCTGTACCCATAGTAAATAGGATTCTCTGGATTATATCTTATTGCAGCAGGGCTAAATGGAAGGATATTTGTGCGATTTCCATGAAGCTTTACCCATAAAGAATTAAAATACCCGAATTGTTCCTTGGCAATTAGCCCATTGTCATCAATTGCCATTGCAAACGGGCTCATCTTAGGAATATAGAAATCCCCATGATTGTATGTATCATAGTTAGCATATACAAAAGGCACTATAAGGTGATCAAAGGTGTTTGGAACAGGCTCTTCTGTAAGTTTGACATTGGTAATAACTTCGAGCGGAGCATCACGATCAATGGTTAAAAGTACATTCCATCCTGAGTTGAAAGTAAGACCGGGGTTTTTTCCTTCTTCACGGTTCATTATAGTCATAAATCCAATGTAACCATAAGAAGGTTCTGGATACTTATCGCTGATATTAAAGACTTCTTTATGGCGAATAAAGTCTTCAGGTGAATTGGAAAGGGTAACATTGCTGTTCATGCCATCATTTATTTCAGGCAATAGAAATGCATAGAATTCAGAATCGATATTCATAAAACTAAAGTCGACCGAAACATTAAACCTGTTGCCGAAATCATTAAAATATGTTGGTATGAAATAATAATCTTCAAACCCACTCATCCTATTTAAAAAAGTCACTCCTATTGAAGGGGCCATATTCACTTCCAAAGTGGCCTGAAAATTCTTAAATGGTGCCAGTGTTGAAACTTCGTTGCCATTCATATCATAAGCTTCAACAGATAATAGGTTTACCGCTTCGTCAGTAGAAGGCGTAAAAGTGGTGTCAGAGATTACGTGCAACTGATCGTAAAGCAGATAACAACGATCGCCATTATCATTCGATCCCTCAATTATAATATCGTAATAGCCTTCCGGAACTTCGCCTTCATAAGGTTCGCCGAAAGCCATTTCAAAAAAGTCGCCACCATCTGCAATAATCATCATTTCCCAGTTACCTTCCGGAGCAACAGTCATAAGATGGGTTTCTTTACCCTCAAAGGATTGGGTCGAATGTTCTTTGTATGTTATAACCGTGTTTTCGTCAAACTGCATGACATTAAAACCTTCTGAAACCGTGTAATTTTCGAAACTCCCATTTCCCGTTTTAAGGGTACATGACTTTTGTGCATAGATTGAAGGTGCACTAATAAGAACCACTATTGCGAATACAATAGGAAAAGAGTAGATTTTTTTCATGATTTTTATATTATTTGAATACTTTAGAAGAATTGTTTTAACAAAAGTAATATAACAATAAGATTAACCCCCTAGAAATCAATGTATAAAAGGGGTCATTTTTAAAAAAATAGGGGTGCATTTGGGGGCATGTTGGGTAAAACGGTAGATTAACAGTCAAATTTGATTAATTGACTTTTGATAGCTAAGAGGAAAGCTCATATTTAGAGAGAAAGTTGACAATCGAAATGCCGGAGTCAGTGAGATTCAAAGTTTTCCTCAATCTCTTCCTGGAAGATTTTACACTTTCGGGACTTACATTATTAATTGCAGCTATATCTTTTGTCGAAAGATTTAATTTAAGAAAGGCGCACATCCGGAGTTCGTTTGTCGTTAGGTTTGGAAAATCGGATAGAAGCCTGTTGTTAAAATCCGGATGAACCTGAACAAAGTAATAGTCAAAATCTTTAAAGGAGTCATGAATTATTGACTGTTTTAATTCATGGATTATTGAATTGATATTTCCGGGAGAGTTCGACGGTTTATTTGCATAAGATGTTAATCTGTCTATCACATCATTTAACAATTCATTATTTTGTATTTGCAGCAATACCTTTGATGTAAGCTCTCTGTTTTTCAAATCAAGTTCACTTTTCTGCAAACTCAACTCCATATTGCGCAAATCAATCTCATTTGAAAGTGCTTTTTCTGATAACTTTATATTTTTTAACAAAATGTTTCTCCTGTATAGAAACAATAAAACTATCAGGATACCAATGACAAGTATTGAAAAGGCAACATACCATTTTACTTTCTGCTTGTGTTGCTTCGCTTCCATTAAATATTTGTGCTGTAACAATTTAATTTGTGATTGTTCTTCCTGGTTTTTTAATTCCTGTTGTGTCATTAGCTGACCCACCCTATCAATATTTTTAATTTTTTCCAAACTATCACTTAGTGCGATAAACTCAAACATACATGGTACAATCTCTTTATATTTTTGCAAAGTATCCAACACACATATTTCAAGCCGTAAACAATTCTTTTGTAAAGATACCGAGCCCATATTTTTAGCTTTTTCAATGCTGGATTTTACAAGGATGAGGGCTGAATCATATTCGCCTAAAAAATGCTCTGACCATGCAAGATTTATCAAAGTTGAAATATAGGTATCCTGTTCTTTTTCGGCTTCAATACACAATAATGACTTTTTAAAGTATTGCTTTGCTGTAAAATGATCTTTCTTTTTACCATAAGCAACACCTATCATATTCATCAAAACAACCGAGTCCTTTGATGATTGAATATAAGGATAGGTTGAATCAAAGTAGATCAATGCAGAATCAAGCTTGTGCAAACTCATATAAAGAAAGCCTAAATTTAGATTCGAAAGATATCTGCTTCTTTTCGAAATTTTCGGATAATCAGAAATTTCTTTTAAAATGTCAATAGCATTATCCTGTTTCCCCATATTACTATAAATCCCTGCCAGGTTGCTTTTAAGTCTAAAAACATAATTAATGTTATAAATTTTTCGACTCAAGTCTATACCTTTTATCACGTTTTCATAGGCATCAGGTAACATGTTACATTCTATGAAGCAAGCACTCAGTGCTAAATAAATGCGTATAAGTAATTCATTATTTGCATCATTATCTCGCAATGTAGTTGTAATATTCTTTGCACTATTTAGATTATATAATGCATCTTGATAATTATCTGCTTTAGTTAAGCATACTCCCGTATAGTAATTACCCAGCGCTACACCATAATGATCTCCCAATTTTTCGGAAATTTCACATACTTCTTTTATATAGGGGTATGCTTCATCATATTTGTCCTCAGAAAATAAATAATCAATTGCAATTTCTAATGCATCAATTCTTGCCTTATCATATTTATTATTATCATGTAATAGTTGAATCAGGCTGTCTGGAAGCATAAATTGCCTATTTTGCGCATAAACCTGACAGGATACGTGCAATAGCAAAAGCACAAAGGTTAGCTGATAGATGTATTTGATGATTTTCAAAAGTTAAGCGTTTGATATTCAAACAAAGATACATTTTTTGAACGGTATCAGCGACTGCTTTCAAAAGATTTAAGTGTCTTAAATCTATCTATATGACAAAAGTTTGCTGTATTTCATAAACCTATCTATATTTAACCCTCCGATCACGAACATCTTGCTACCAAAAAATAAGCCTTCATTTTTAGGTTCAAAACCTAACACTTATGATTACAGAAGAACGCAAAGAAAAAATGATGTAGTTTGTAAAGCGCAATTGGTAGCTTTGCCGCAATTAACTATTACGGAGCAAACAGCGCCAGTGATTTCACTGCAAATGGCGCCACTAAAAAATATGTTTTTAGTATCTTATCAATGATATTCGTGTAATATTTGGCAAAAGATTAATAATTCAGAGTAGGAATTAGCACTGTTTCTTTTAGTTTCTGTGCAGTAATAATGAGTTCTTTTCCCAAGCGGGTTAAATAATATTTATATGTCTTGCCTGCTTTTTTTATAAGTCCGAATACCTTCAAGCGTTTGATGAGCCTTGAAATTTTTCCTGTGTTAAATTTTGGCAACCATCTTCTAATGTCTTTATTTCTGAAGCCGGATATATTGTATTCTCCTCGTAGTACTGTGAGCAATAGTGCCAGGTCATTGTCACAAAACAAATTGAACCCTTTGTAATTCCTATTATTTTCTTGTTTAGGCTTTGTTACCTTGTCAAGCCTTTTTCGCCCGGCTTCTTTGTTATCAAAAGCAGAGATAAATTCCAGGTACCGCTTATTGGATGCCTCAAAGAGCAAAGCTAAAAGTGTAAGGCTGTAGATGTTTTTTTTTAATGGGGCAAATTGCATGGATTTGGTTCCATCACAGTGTTCGACCTCTCGGTAGTGTTTAAAAAAACTAATATCGTTAGTTGTTGTTTCAATACGCAATATTTTGGAGAATTTATCATACATCTTAATTGAGCTTTTGCCCATGGTGTGTTTAATGCGACTGCCTTCTATACGAATATTGTAATTGTTTCCCATTTCACCTTGATATCTGGGATCAACTTTGTGCCCAAGAAATGAAGCGATATTGTCGGGCTTTACAGTATGTATAGCCGTTGTGGTAAGTTCTGAATAGATGGATTGAAGGTATTGTTGATCTTTAAAAACAATATCAGTTGCATATTCAACCTGCATTGTACTCCAATGGTAAACTTGGTTGAATGATGCATAAACAGGGCAATATGTTTTCGCAAGTTCATCAAGTCGCTTGTGGATTTTTTTAATGTCAATATTGTTACAAATCTCCTGTGCTTTGCTGAAATCTTCAATGTAATCAAAGGCATTGTCTATCATTGAATACTTAAGGCCATGTTTGTCTAATTCGTTGGCCAAAATATTGTGGCCATTTATATAAATCTGCAATTTGAATGGGCACCAAGTGGGAACTCTAACATATCCATAGCCCAAATACTCATCAATGAAATAGAAATAATAATGCAAGCATTTGCTTTGCGAACCTTTGAGGAATGTTTTACCAGTCTGTTTATCATGCCATGGCTTATAACTGCCGCAGGCTTCCATAGCCGATAGAATATGGACAACGCCTTTGGCACTGCCACCTCTTTTTTCTAATACTTTCTTTACCAAATCCTCTTTGCGAATGTGAGATTTTGATACAAATTCAATTTCTATATTGTTTTCCTTTGCTATCTTTTCAGTATTGGCCCGTATTTCTTCCTTAAATGGTTCTGCAAATTTGGGGTAATCGAATATACGTATATCCTTTGAATAAAGATAGGAGGTCATGCCACCGGAATAGCAAATCTGTGGTAGGGTGCCCGTAATTATTACTCTGTCAAAGCAACTCAGCTCGCCTACAATGTTTTTTCTGTGTACGGTAGTGAGAATTTCCATCCCGTAAAATTACAAATTCTTTCCTGTTTGGTTCTGGCTTGTCCAGGTTAGGATAGCAGCAGTCAAATAAAAGAAAATCGCCACCTGAAATTACGGCACAAACGGCGCCACTAAAAAGAGAGCGTATTTGTAACAAATAGTACCTTGCCAAAAACACGGTACTATGTCCAATAAATCAATAACGATGTTACAAATTCGACGCATAATTCAGCTTATGTCCAGGGGTAACTCCAAACGGGAGATATCCCGTGAGCTTCACTGAGGACGTCATACAAATGATACATATGTTGATAAGATATTGCAAACCTCGCTGCCGTTAAACGATTTGTCTGGCAAGCCGGATGCAGAACTGGCGAAGTTGTTTTACTCTGGTGCAGCGATTTCCCTCCCTGGTTCACGTTACGAATATTTGAGCACCAGCTTGATTATTATCAGAGTGAGTTAAAGCGAACCGGTGTCACCATAAGTAAAGAAAAAGATAAAGCATGCCAAAAAGAACTGGCCTTCCAAAATGCAGGAATACCTGAAAAAAGAACAAAAACTGGTTGAAAGGAACAGCTATTCAAAGGCCGATCCTGATGCAACTTTTATGCGTTTGAAAGAGGATCACCTGCAAAACGGGCAACTTAAGCCAGCATATAATGCACAGATCAGCACCACTAATCAAATCATCACAAACTATTCTATCCATCAAAATCCCAGAGACACCAAAACACTTAAATCTCACCTGAACTTATTCAAGGATAATTATGGTTTTATGCTCCAAGAAGTCATTGCTGATGCAGGATACGGCTCCGAAGAGAATTATGAATTTATGGAGCAAAACAATATCCAGGAATATGCTAAATATAATTATTTTGACCAGAAGCTGAAAAGTAACAGTCATACAAGATCACCTTTTCATGTAGATAATCTGAATTATGACAAGCAAACAAATAGTTGCATCCGCCCAAGTGGGGACCCTATGATATTTATAGGAACAAAAGTTGAAACTACCGATACGGGATATCCCCGAATCTTATAGCGCTATCAAGCTAAAAGTTGTGAAGGGTGTCCTATCCGTAACATGTGCCATACATCCAAAGAAAACAGAATAATCGAAGTAAGCCACCGACTCAAAGAATTAAAAGGTAAGACCCGCGATCGATTGCTAAATTCAGGTGGAAGTTGTAAGTTTTTGACCTGGTTTTTAATTTAAAATAACTGTAATGATACAAAAAGGCCATCTCAATTATGAGACAGCCTCTTAATAAAAAAATGAGCATGAAAAAACTTACTTTATCACCAACTTTCTGGTTTCGCTTAGGTTATGCCCCGTGATCCTGACATAATAAATACCTGCTTTATAATTGCTTACATCCATGTTGGTTTTAACCGTGAAGCTCTTCTCCGATACTACCCTGCCCTGGATGTCGAAAATAGTCATTTCAACCAATCCCGATCCTGAACCGTTAAGGCTTATGGCTATATTGTCGATTGCAGGGTTGGGAAAAATACTGAAGTTTACTTTATTTTGTAAATTTTCTTCAATAATTCCTACATTGTTTTGGTTTCTTACAAAAAATGCAGGATGAAAAATTTCTCTTGTAACATTATTGAAAGCATCGATTAATATGAGTTTTAAATCTATTAAGAAAGTTGAATCAGAATACGCACTCAATGCAGGGGACAGATCGCTAACAAAATATTGGCCATACTGAAATATTGAATCATAAAATTCAAATTTTTCTACTACAGGAAGAGACGTCCAGGATTCTTCATCATGCTTTTTATAGTATAGATAAGCACCATTCACATTGTTGACCTCATTGTTGATAAAATCAGCAGCACTAAAATGAACATAAGCCTGCTTATCCGATTCAAATGAATTGCAGATTAAATTATATGAATCGAGTATTTTAAAGGAAGTTAAGGTAGGGGGATTAGGATCATCATCTCCCATGTTAAAATTGGTTTGTACCTGCAATTCCCCTTGTGTTTCATTAACAAAATAATTATTATCCACAATTGAAAAAGAAAATGGACCGGCAGAAGGAATGGTATAGGGCTGTATGAAATTAAATAATGTATCGGATTGAAGTATATCGTTCCCTTGCTTGATGTAATAAAGGCTTGAATAATCATCAAGTGAACGGGTATCATTGCTTTGTCCCATTACCGTTGAATAACTAAAAATGCTGGTTCCACTATTAACGCTATATGTATTCACGAATGGTGTTGTATTACCAAAGTTGACAACGGAATTATTGGGGACAGCATAATCGGCCTTTGTGGGTGGATAGAAGTGCCAAAACTGAATGTTGTCTTCTGGAGTAACATAAAAAGGCTTAGTAGTTATTTTTTTCGCTGGAGCACCATATCCCGGCAGATTTTCCCAGAAAGAAACCTCTCCTATTAAATTAGATAAGTTTGTGGTATTAAATATGTTAGATAAGTAAATAGTTAATGTATCTTGATCATTTGATGGATAGTTATTACTTTCAGTACCAAAAGAAGAATACATGCAATAATAAGGGTCGTCCCTCAATCTTGAAATACAACCTTGGCTAAAAGTTAAATAATCATCAATTGCTGAGGGCGAATCATAAAAAACTAAAGATGTCTTTTTGTAAGTATCAGGAAAACTTTCTAGTATAGTATCATCAGAAATACCATTGAGATGTCCAAGATTAAGTACATACATTTTGCCTTGTCTGACATTAACCTGTCCGAAACTAATTTTATAAGACGTGTCAACATCTGAGAATCTTACATAATCATGTGGATTATCCAGCAAAAAGCCGTCAGCAACCTGAAAAACTAAAGGAGAAGGGAATTCAATACTAATATGTTTTACATTGTAAAGAAGTGTTGTATCTTCAGATGAAAGGATCTCATTATTTTCATCCATTCCATGAAAATATATATAATGATTTGCAGATTCTGTCAGATTAATGGTAGTATCTATATCGGTGCTTACGTTAAGGTTATGTAGAAACACATATAACATGTCTTCCGTATTCATAAAATCGCATGCATCTATTGAAATATCATATATCCCTTCTGGCACATTAATTTCTGCGACTTTATGTTGCTCCGACCAACTAAAACTCCCAGTACTATGGCTGTCGCTGGTCATAATTATGCCAGATGCCGTGATATCAAATCGAAGTGTGACATGATAAAAATCCTTCCCCCCTTTTTGTTGTCTCTGATTCTTATCCGTTTTCTCCAATATTTCCGGCTTTGAAAACTTTATTTCAGATTTTACTTTGTTGTTATTATTAAAGTTGAAATACTGAATGGATGCGGTTTTCACATTCTCATTTTCCAGGTAGTAACCTTTCCCATCGTAATAGTTATTCCCTTCTTCTGGAAATTTATATTCCGAATAAGATTGAGCTGATAAGATCAAGGTTGCTATAACCAACGTTAATGACAGTACTAATTTTCGCATAACAAAGAGTTTTAAGTTAATGAACAGCAAAGATACTTTGCAGTAGAGAGGTTTCCAAAAATTCATGGTATGCATTTGGTATGCATTAAAAAAATAATCGGAAGTGGCAGATAAAATGAAGATGTCAATAAAGTACCTTAATTTGCAATTGTATTTCGTACGCCACTATTGGGGGAACTCCTGCAGTCAGTAAGTTGGAGGAATATTCCTATTGGTGAGTCAGGGGATTAAGGGAGGTCGATAACTTATATACTAATACTAAATGTTTCTCACAAAATCCTCAATACTTTCATCTGCCTTTAAATCCAGTTGTTTTTTAAGGCGGTATCGAAACGATTTAACAGTATTCGGACTAACACCAAGAATCCGGGATATTTCCTTAGGACTGAGATTGATTTTTACGTAAGCACAAAACCGGAGTTCATATTCTGTAAGGCTTGGACATTTTTTCTTCATTCGGTCAAAAAAACCGTGATGTAATTTTTCAAACAAAATTTTAAATTGATTCCATTCCTTGTCGATGTTCAGATTTTCTTTGACAATCTTTGTCAGGGCGTTAAAATAGTTCCTGTCTAATACCTTGTTATCATAATACTTGTTCGATAATCTTGATATTTTATTTAGTAAATCATTTTTTGTAACCAGCTTCAGTGAGAAACTGACCAATTCTTTACTTTTAGAATCCAATTCAGCATCCAACTTAAGTTTTTCAATTTCATTAATTTTGCGATCAATTTCCATCTGTTCTTCAAGCCGTTGGGTTTCAAGTTCTTTTAAGGCCTTGGATTTTTCAAGATTCTTGTACGATATACGAACTGCAAAAATGGTCATAATGACAAGAAGCAGAAAAACTACAAACGAAATTACTAAAATTGTGTTTTGTTTCCCTTTGAGTTCAATTTTTTGTTTCAGGAGCATTGCCTCATACACGTGCTTTTGAAGATTGTTTTGCAGTTCAATGGCCATGATTTCCTTTTTTATATTTCCTCCTTTTATGCTATCCCTGAGCACTATATATTTCCTGAATAAATCGTTACTCCTTTTATAATTTCCGACACTATTTTCGATTTCAGATAATACATGTTGAGCTTCCATATTAATCTCCAGATCTGATACTTCCTCGTTCATATTTAGGCACTTTTCAATAAAAAGTCTGGCTTTCCCAAAGTCATTCATATGAGTATAATACAATGACCCTAAATTGTAAAGCGCAACACAAAACATCCGTTTATTGTTCATGGCTTTCGAATAATCCATAACTAAATTTAATGTTATTATTGCACTATCAATTTTACCGATATCTATATAAAATAAACTTTGATTACTTAATAATTTGGTCATTTGAAGTGTATCGCCAAATTTTTCCAGGATCGAAAAAGACCTTTTATAATATTTTCTCATGTTCGTACTGTCTTTAATTACAGAATAAGCCGCAACAAGGTTTAAGCATATTAATGCTGTTTTGAATTCATCATGAATGGAATCAAATACTGGTAAAGCTTCAGTGTAACATTCGATGGATTTTTCTATTTCTCCGATTTCACGGTAAATAATACCCAGACTGTTTTTTATTAATGCTATTCCGACATTATTCCCTGCTTTTTCCATCAAACGCAGCGCTTCTGTATAAAAAGAGGTTGCATTAATATAATCGTTTATTTCTGAATAAAAATGACCGATCATATTATTAGCTTTCGCTAAAAGAGTATCGTTATCAATTTTTACTGCAACATTCAAGGCTTGCTGTGCAATGATAAATGTGCTATCAGGATTGCCAAGTTCGTGAAAGCACCCGGCTTTAATGATCATAATTTGACAATAAGTAACACTATCGTTAAGCTCGTCAGCCAGAGAAAGGGCTTCTGCTGTATTGCTTAATACCTTTTTAGGAATTTGATAAACATTATTGTTATTAATGGAATCCATCAGCTTGAACAATCGTTGACGTTTGTTTTCTTGCTCGATATCCTTTTCGGTATGATTGGTGCAGAAGTTCAGGGTTATTGCAATAACAACCAAAGACAGCAAATAACTGCCTGTAAAACCTGTCTGTTTTTTTTTAGAAATCATAACTCAAAATTAGTGTTTTATTTCAGTAATTGCGTCCAATCATTTCCGGGACGGACTTAAGACACCTCTTTGTACGGTAAATTGCTCGATACAGTAATCGATGACTATGGTATTGTCTCACGTGATAGCGCAACCGATGGGGGTTTTGCCTCGTTTAAGAATCAGCAAATAGTCAAGGAAAAGGGTATTGTAAATATCGTTTTTAATAAGGTGGTTGGCAGATATGTCAATATTCCATCATACCTTGGAATAGGTATGTCCGTTAGTAATGAAATTCAGGGTATTTTTGCAAAAAGATGACTTAAAATAATTAAACATGAGGATAGGAGCAATATTAAATAAAAAAATCATAATAAATTGCCTAAAAGGCTGATTAGTGAACAAAAAAATCATTTTTTTGCTGACCTTATAGACAGGCACTAACTACAGGTTCACTCACCCACTTGTAATCTGTGCCTGAAGTTAACGTTTGTATGCTCCAGTCAGGAAGCAGAATAATTTCGGTTCTGAAGTTAAGCGTAAGCGCGGCATTCAATTCGCGGTAATCGCTAACAGAATAACCGAATGCGCTTTTCTTAAAGCCCGTCTTTATCCATACTTTAAGCGGTACTTTATAAATGAGCACATTTCTCTTCAAGGCCAGCAAGATATTTCCCTCTTTCCATGCTTTTACCATCAGGTTATCTCTCTCGTTGTCTTCCAGGCTGTTATCTTCGTATATTAATCCGGTTAAAGCTTCATTTAAGGCATTTTGAATATCGCTCAACCGCGCTTCAAAAGATAAATTGATGGTGGATGGTTCTAATACAGAGGCAGTCAGTTGATAACTTTCTGCAGGCTTTTCAATTTTATTGGTGGTACTGCATCCATTGAAAAGCAGCACCGCAAGAAGAGATAGTAATAAAATACGTTCAGAAAGGGTTTTCATAATGGTGATCCCATTGTTGAGGCTGTATTTTTACAATGCGGGTTTGGGGATGCTTCTTCAGATAAGTCATAATGATTTGCCGCGTATCGCGATTATCGGCGTAGGGCTTGATACAGGCATCCAGCATTGGGGGTGACAAGTCATGAATTCCTGTGAAACCAAAACCACAGTAACGACCTCCGGAAATTTTTACAATGGAAGCCTCATCCCTGTCGCGTCCTTTATCGATTATATAAAAATCGGGATACATAAAACCTGACATCTTCATGGCTGCATCTGCCCTTCTGTTATAATTTTCGGCGCTTTCCTCCCCTATACATGCTCCGCGACATTGACGGATACCAAAGTGGAAACAGGCTCCGGAGGTATGGTACAGCCCGCATAGTTTCTGACAAAGCTCAAACTTTTCGACCACAGCGTAAAGATAATTTCGTGCATGCTCCATGGTTGTGAAGGCCGTAATGGCCTGTTCACCATTGAGTGAATGACCAATATGCAGGTTTCGGTAGCCTTTTTCATCGGTAAAGGAGAACAGCCCGAAGCTGAACACCGAGCGTCGCTGTTGCCGGTTAAACAAAGGCTTATGCTTCTTTATTTCATCCGATTCGAGCAAGAGCGCCAGCAAATCACTGCCGGTGCACTCATAACTGACGGTGGCCATATGATCGCGCATTTTAATCGCCTTCTGCGTATCATTATTGCGGTAATGCTGAAGCAAGCGTTCAAACATATTGATGCTTTTGCCTATATATATTACCTTACCGTCTTCATCATGAATATAATATACGCCGGTTTCTTCGGGAACCTCACGAAGTATATCGGGTATACTGAAGGCAGACTGTTGTTCTATCCCTTCCCGGTCAATATCAAGTAACATCCCGAAAAGGTAAGCAGTAGCCAGGGCATCTCCGGCAGCACGGTGACGGTTATGAATTTGAATACCGAGCGAATTGCAAAGGTTCCCAAGGCTATAGGAGTCATAACCCGGAATGAGTTTTCTGCTGAGTTTTACGGTACACAATGTTGACCGTTTATAATTGTAACCCAGCCGCTTAAATTCGTGTCGTACAAAATTATAATCGAAGGATGCATTGTGTGCTACAAAAACGGCTCCTTCTGTCATTTCTACTATCCGCCGGGCGACTTCGCAAAACCGGGGTGCATCAGCAACCATCTCATTGCTGATACCGGTAATACGCGTAATCATATATGGGATAGGCTGCTCCGGATTAATCAGTGTGGAGAATTC
>Ga0265295_1004354_pt1 | contig 19150 bp, 18 predicted proteins | sample Munlansysbiofilm_FD_192503 | JGI IMG/M metagenome (GOLD analysis project Ga0265295, IMG submission 192503) | Leachate microbial communities from a municipal landfill in Southern Ontario, Canada - Methane capture system biofilm | ecosystem: Engineered > Solid waste > Landfill > Unclassified ... | reverse complement strand
CCTATGGATCTTGCCTCTCATGGGACACATTGTGCAGGGATTATTGGTGCAGTCGGAAACAATGAAATTGGCGGATCAGGGGTGAACTGGAATGCAACCATTCTGCCAGTGAGATTCCTGAATAGTTTCGGGACTGGATCTGTATCTGATGAGATAGAGTCAATTCTCTGGGCAGCTAGAAATGGTGCTATCATATTCTCTTGTTCATACGGAGGCTCAGACTTCAGTCAAGCTGAGTATGAAGTAATATCAGGAACAAATGGTCTTTTTATTTGCGCAGCAGGAAATAGCGGAGTTGACAATGATATTACTCCCCATTACCCGTCATCCTATGATCTCGAAAACATCATCTCTGTTGCAGCCACGAATGCTCATGATGAACTTGCTTCATTTTCAAATTATGGGAAAACATCCGTTGATATCGGGGCACCCGGAGAGGACATCTACTCAACCAAGCACAATATCTATGTCCCTGACCCTATCTGGCGTGATTCGTTTGATACCCTGGCCAACTGGACAACGCACGGAAACTGGACGCTCAATTCTGAAGATTATATCTCTGCACCTTCGAGTGCCCAGGGAATAGTAAACAATACCGACGTGAACCAGACACAGCCACCGGTTATTATCTCGATTAAACAACCACTGGATATTTCAAACCTGACAAATCCCATTATCTCTTATAACCTGCAGATGGTGGGAGCAAATTACGCATTTTATATTGAGGCATCCAATGATAACCGGACCTGGACAAAACTGGAGTATGACAGAAAGCCGATAATTATTATGCCGTGGATTTACCGTGAGTGTAAAATTCCAGCCGATTTATTGAATTCACCTCTATACATCAGATTTGTTGCAGATGGGACTTATATAGCCTGCTTCCTTGACGATATTACCCTCTCTGACGGGTATGGAACCCTGAATGAGACCAGGTATGGGTACATGTCAGGAACATCGATGGCTGCACCCTTTGTGAGTGGCATGTGTGGTCTGTTGACAACCTATGCTCCTGACGTTCCATATTCAGCAATTAAGGAAGCAATTTTTAAGACGGCAGTTCCTGTCCCCGGCCTGAATAATAAAACCGTCACCGGAGGACGGGCAAATCTTTCTGCAGCTCTTACGTACCTGAAAAAACCAGCCGGAGATAGTGTCAGCCTCTCCCCCGGATGGAATCATGTCTCTGTTTCAAAAAGACTTATTGCAGGAAATGACACCGCATATGATATTTTTGGAGAGGTAACCAATACTTCAGGGCACTCTGTTTTGAAATATTACAACACCAGCTGGATAACAGTCCCGGCTGATGAGGTTATTACTCCACTCTCATCATACTGGCTATGGACCGGTAATGCACAAAATATCACGCCGGTATCTGATGCAAACCAGTGTGGCACATATACAAAAGGCCTGCTTCAGGGATGGAACGGATTTGGAGTTTTTGGGACTGATATTCTTTCAGCCAAATCACGACTCAGTCCAATCGGGGATAACTGGACATATATCATCGGGTATGATGCTCCCGGACAAAAATATGAAGAACCCATTATCAGAAACGGCACGGGGAACCAGAGCGACAGCCACCTGCTCATGCCATGGCAGGGATACTGGCTGTATGTGAGTGATAATGTAACCTACCAGGTTACCAACTAACATTTTAAAAAAGATAGAAAGTTAGAGAACTGCAGAGATTCTTCTCATCGCCTCTTTGAGCCGGTTCATGGACGCCGCATAGCTGATCCGAACCCATCCTGGATGGTTAAATGCTGACCCATGGGTTACGGCAACATGACCCTGCTCAAGCCACCGGTTTGCAACAGCTACATCATCTCCTTCCACTTTGACATAGGCATAAAATGCTCCGTCAGCCGGCGCATAGGAGAGCCCCATCTCGTCCATACTGCGAAGAATAAAGGCCCGTCTTTTCTCAAACTCAACCCTCATTTCTTCGATGCAACCCTGAGGGCCTTTGAGAGCTGCAACCCCGCCATACATTGCAAAGGTTGCCGGGTGAGAGATAGTATGCTGCTGGACCCGGTTCATATGTCCGATGATCGCTTTAGATGACGCAGCATACCCAAGCCTCCACCCGGTCATCGCATATGATTTTGAAAACCCGTTCACCGTTATGGTCCGGTCAACCATTCCGGGAAAAGAACCAAGGGAATGATGCGTCTTCCCATAAACCAGTTTTTCATAGATCTCATCGGAAAGAGCAATGAGGTCATGGTCCTGACAGATATCAGAGACGAGATTTAATGATTCCTGATTGAGAATTGCGCCAGAGGGATTTGACGGGGAATTAATGATAACCATCCGGGTCTTTTTCGTGACCTTTTCAAGGAGATTATCATCCACCTGGAACGTTTCAGGGTTTAGGGAATGATGAACCGGGATTCCGCCGGCAATCTGAATACAAGGTTCATAACTGACCCATGATGGATCGAGAATGAGTGCTTCATCACCTGGACTGAGAACCGCCTCACATGCTTCATAAATTGAATTTTTGGCCCCGCACCCGACAATTACCTGATCTGATGTGCAGGGAATCTTGTTTTCCCGCTCAATTTTTTCTGCAATAGCACTCAGGAGCTCAGGTATTCCCTTCCCTGGTGCATAATGCGTTTTGCCTCTGCGAAGAGCTTCTATACATGCATCGGTAATATGGGCCGGGGTTCCAAAATCAGGTTCTCCGATTGAAAGACTGATAACATCCGTTCCGGCTGCCTGCATGTTACGGGCTTTTTCCGTTATCTCGATCGTTGCTGAAGGAGCTATTGCAGCAATTTTGGTCGAGAGTGGTCTCATGCTAACCGCTGTACCAGTTTTATTGCAGATTCTACTGCACGCTTTGCATAATCAATCCGTTCGGTAGCTTCAAGTCTGGTCATGCCTGGACCTGAAATTCCAAGAGTTACTGGTTTTTCAAACTCCAGAGAGAGATCAATAATTTTTCGTGCTGCATGTTGAACCACAATCTCATCATGCTGGGTCGAGCCTTCAATCACACAACCAATGGTCACTACTGCATCGACCCGGTTATCTCTTAGCATCTTTTTAATCGCAAGAGGCATGTCATATGCGCCAGGCACGTAGAAACGCTCTGTTACCTCGGCTCCTAAAAACCGTGCATGTTCTTCAGCCTCAATCTCCATCATGTAGGTAATGTCACGGTTAAATTCCGCGATTACAAATCCCAATTTTATACCTGCATTCGATTCTTTTACTGCCATAATCATCTTCACCAATTATCGTGCCGGGCCGGCGTCTGAAAATCCTTGTCTCTGACCAGTGCCGGCTTCACGCTCAAGAGTCCCGGGACGCATGAGCTTGATCGCATTTACTGCATGTTCGCGGGCCCGCTGCTCTCCAAGCCAGGCGAGTTCTGCATCATCTGCTGCTTCATCTTCATGAACAAACACTTCAATGATATGCTTGTTTGTCATCAGCTGACAGGTGATTAGACCAAGAGATGCTTCATGGGCACACATCCGATCCTTTTCTTTTCCGCCAGGCATGCCGAGAGCCATACAAATGTCACAGCGAAATTCTTCAAACAATTTTTTACAGGCAACCGGCAGATCTTTCACACCAGGTACCGTGTAACGCTCAATAGCAACACTGCTATGTTTTTTGAGTTCATCGATCGCGAACCTGCCCATATTGACCCGTGCAAAGGTGGTGTCCGCGATACCTATCTTCATACCAGATCCTCAGCTGCTGCCATAACACCGGACTCTGTTACCTGATGCCCCGTCTTTCGGACAGCATACTCGGTTGCTGCAAGCGTTGCAAGCAGTTCAGGAGCTGAAATAGCACCCATATGACCAATCCGGAAGATTTTGTCTTTCAGGAGATCCTGTCCTCCGGCAATCTGAATCCCAAATTTCTTAACTGTTCCCCTGAAATCCTTATCATTCGAACCTGCAGGAATACAGGCTGCTGTCACCGTGTTTGAGTACTGGTGGAGACTGTCAGTCTTTGGAAACATGTCAAGTCCCCATGCATGTACTGCTTTTCTCACTGCTCCGGCCATCCGGTGGTGCCGGGTGATCCGGGCATCAATGCCTTCTTCCTCAATAATGAGACATGCCTCACGGAGTGCGAGAAACAGCGGAACTGCCGGGGTGTAAGGTGTCTCCATGGGGTCTTTTGCTGCATTTTTCTTATAGGCTGGAAGATCGAGGTAATATGGTGGATTTTTCACAGCTCTGTCCCATGCCCGGTCTGAAACCGATACTGCTGCAAGACCTGCGGGAGCTGCAAGACATTTTTGTGAGCCCACAACTGCAACATCCACTCCCCAGTCATCTGCCTGCACTACGTCACCACCGATTGAAGTAACTCCGTCCATGATAAAGAGCGCATCATGTTTTCGGCATATCTTCCCTACTTCTTCTGCCGGGTTGAGAATGCCTGCTGATGTTTCATTATGGACCATGGTTACCACCTCGCAGCCATCTTCAAGAGCTGATTTCAGGCTTTCAAGATTGAGGGGAGTGCCCCAGTCTGATTCAATCGGGTGGGCTTCGGCTGCATAGCGCTGACCAATGGTATACATCCGCTCTCCGAATTTTCCATTGACCAGGTGAGCCATTTTACGACCTTTTCCAAAGTTTGCAACTGCAGCTTCCATACCGGCAGTTCCGGAACCTGATATGACAAGAGGATTATTCTTTGTTCCAAACAGGCCTTTTAGAACACGAACGATATCTGCATATGCATTACCGAATTCTGGCCCCCGGTGATTAATAGCCTGCCGGGCCATGACTGCACGAACCCGTTCCGGCAACGGAACCGGGCCCGGAAGCATCAGGAGCATCTCATCTTCCATAAAAATCGAGTACACTATTACTCTTCCTGACTGATTATATTCGTGGAGGAACAATGCCTCACGTGAGTATTATCTGTGGCTCATCATCTGATGAAGAGATTGCCAAAAAAACCTGGGAAACCCTGAAAGGGTATGGAATTTCCTATGATTATCAGATTATATCAGCCCACCGTGACCCGGACAGACTGGATGAACATATTGCCAGGTCAGACGCGAATGTCTTTATCTGTATTGCCGGGCTTGCCGCTGCCCTCCCCGGAGTAGTTGCATCAAAAACAAAAAAACCCGTGATCGGTGTTCCCGTCTCCGGTAAACTTATGGGGGGCCTTGATGCCCTGCTTTCAATTGTTCAGATGCCAAAAGGGGTTCCGGTCGCTTGTGTTGGGGTAGATAATGGAGAAAACGCTGCGCATCTTGCAGCACGGATCCTCATCCCTGACCCGGATATATGAATGAATGGAAATGATACAACAAACAAAAAAAAAGGGCAGAGTTCAGGGTAATGACCTGATAAACTCATCCATTCTCCTGATCGCTTCTGACAACTCCTTTCTGGATACCGCATAAGAGCAGCGGACATGCCCAGTTCCACTAGCACCGAAGGCACTTCCCGGAACGACAGCAACACCCGCTTCTGTGATCAGGCGTTCAGCAAATTCATAATCTGACAGCCCCGTTCCTTTCACTGATGGAAAAGCATAAAACGCGCCTTCAGGAATATGACAGGGAAGACCAATGCGATTCAGGCCATCAACAAAGAGATTTCGTCTGAGGTGATATTCCCGGACCATCTCCCGCATCGCCTCCTCACCATTTTTCAGAGCTTCAAGGGCGGCATACTGACTCATGGTAGGGGAAGAGAGCATCACATACTGGTGAATCTTCAAAATCGCCGCGGTAATTTCCGAAGGAGCACAGATATAGCCAAGTCTCCACCCAGTCATTGCGAAAGCTTTCGAAAATCCTGAAAGCGTGATGGTGCGATCCCACAGGCCTTCAATTGCAGCCGTTGCCACATGATGCCCTTCATAGGTCAGTTCCGCGTAAACTTCATCTGAGAGGATCAGGAGATCATGATCAATGGCAATATCAGCAATTGCCTCAAGATCCTCTCTTCTCATTACTCCGCCGGTCGGGTTATTGGGAAAATTCAGAACCATAGCTTTTGACTGCGGAGTAATGTGCTGCATCAGAACATCTGCAGAAAGACGAAACCTGTCTTTTTCTGCACAGGGTACCGAAACAGGGGTGCCCCCCGCCATAGTAACACAGGGCGCATAACTCACATATGAAGGATCAACAACCAGCACTTCATCGCCAGGATTCACAACTGCCCGAATAGCAATATCAAGTCCTTCTGAAACGCCGGTGGTGATTATCATCTCTGACTTTGGTTCATACTCAACCTGGTACCGTTCACGCAAAAACCGGGCAAGTTCCTGCCTGAGAGATTCAAGCCCGGTATTGGATGTATAAGCAGTATGACCCTGTTCTATTGAGGTTATTGCAGCATCACAGATATGCCAGGGTGTTGAATAGTCAGGCTCTCCAACCCCGAGAGATATGACATCTTCCATCTGTCCTGCCAGATCAAAAAAGCGCCTTATCCCGGAAGGTGGGATTACTTTCGCCCTATCAGAGATGAAATCTCTTTTTTTCTGTTCAGAACGAGAATGGCAGGCGTTGTCCGTCTTCACGTTCAACATAGTGCACCCCGTTTTCCTTGTATGTTTTCATAATTATATGCGTAGCAGTCTCACGAATCTGTTCCATGGGAGCTACCTGTTCAGAAACAAACCTGGCTATCTCCTGCATACTCTTCCCTTTCACAAGCAGCTGAAGATCATGAGTGCCAGTGCGAAGCCACAGATTTCTTACATTGGTAAATCGTGATATCCGTGCGGCAATTCGGTCGTACCCATGATCTCGTTCTGGTGCAACTTTCAGTTCGATTATTGCATACACCGCGCCTTTGTCTACCTGTTCCCAGTTGATAACCGCAGAGTACCGGCGAATAATCCCATCTTTTTCTAATTGCTGCCTTCTTTTAGCAATCTCTTCCTCACTACAGGCAAGCATAACTGCTAGTTCGTGAAGCGGTGTTGAACAATCCTCTTCAAGAAGAGATAGTAATGACCGATCAATATCATCCATGAATGTCAGCTCTTTTTCTGAATTTAACGCAATATCTGAATTACTATTTGTTCATCTAACTGTGCCAGACGTCCGTCCGATTCTTCCATAATTACTTCCCATATTTTTTCTGTGCTGGTATCAAACCACATCTCTTTTGTTCTCCCATGCCTGCCGCGGTTTACCAGACGAGTATTTATTACTCCGAGCATATTGAGTTCAGAAATAAGATCTGATATTCTTCGCGCAGTGAGAACATCAATCTCTAGAAATGGGGTGAGTTCCTTATATACCCGGGTAACATCACCTGAAATAAAAATCCGCTGTTCAGCCCGGTGAAGGAGCAGCATACAATAAAGTACTATTTTACTCTGGATCGGAAGAGTTCTGATACACTCAACCATGCTATCAGTTTCAATCTTTGCCTGGGCCTTTTTGACATGGTTGATGGTTACCTTAAAACCATTTTCCCGATCTGCCAGTTCTCCTGATATTCTCAGTAAATCAAGTGCTCTTCGTGCGTCTCCATGCTCCTGTGCAGCAAGGGCAGCACAGAGAGGAATCACTTCTTCATCCAGAGCTCCTTCTGCAAAACCAATAACTGCACGTTGCTGAAGAATGTCACAAAGTTGTGGCGCATTATAAGGGGGGAAAACTAGTTCCTCCTCTGAAAGTGATGAAAGAACTCGTGGATCAAGGAATGTTTTGAACCCCAGGTCATTTGAGATACCAATGATTGAGACCTTAGAGCGATTAAGATCAGTATTAATCCTGGTTAAATTATAAAGAGTGTCATCCCCGCTTTTCTTAACCAATTTGTCAATTTCATCCAAAATGATGATGAAAACTCCTGTACTAGTATCAATCTGATTTTTTAGTTCAGAATACACCTGGTCAGTTGGCCAACCGGTCATGGGAATATGAACCCGGGTTTTATCACTCGAGATATCATCATCTCCCAAAATCATCTTGGAAATTTGTGCCAAAATCCGATATTGAGTGTCGATAACTTCACAATTTATATGAATAACTTTGCAGGTGGTTCCTCTTCGTAAACTTACTGATTCGAGTTCTACTCCCACATACCGGGTAGAAGCAGTTTTTCCTGTACCGGTTTTTCCATAAATTAAAATATTTGAAGGAGTTTCCTTCTGGAGTGCAGGAGCTAGGATTGCAGCTATCTGATCTATCTGAGGTTTTCTATGAGGAAGAATTTGGGGGCGGTATGAATGTCTGAGCACTTCACGATCCCGAAAAATTCGATTTTCAGAGAGGAATTTATCGAAAAGGCCAGGAGTGTCGTTTGTATCAGGTGTCATAAAATAGATAATCCCTCTTAGATACGATGGGAATATCAATAATACTAGTGATGAAAAGGAGTGTCGTACCTCATGAACCCCCACCCCTTCATTTCCACTGGAACAGTACATTTACTCTGCATATGTTATTTTATTAAAAGAAGTATTGATACTCTGTTGTAAAGGTCAACCTGAGTACATAAATACATACCGATTTTATTATTTCATATTATGAATTTGTAAAAATTTTGTTTTGCGGGATTCAGAAGTGCAACTGAAATAAAGTTCCAATGGAAACGAAGGGGTGGGTGTTTTTCAATAATTACAAAAATTATGAATGAAACATTATTTTAGGTACTATGTCAACATATTTTGTATGGATCCATCTCATGTTCAAAACATATCAGTAAAAGTAGTTATTCTCATTATTTCAACTTCCCGAACCAAAAATGAAGACACTGCAGGAAAAACTATTCAATTACTTCTTGCTGATGCAGCCATTTCTGTTGCCCGGACTACTGTCATTCCTGATGATATTAGTAAGATACAGGCAGGGCTAAAGGATGCACTGGTGGAAGGAAATTGTATCATATTAACCGGAGGAACAGGAATCACTCATGATGATTGCACTATTGAAGCAGTAACACCACTCCTTCAAAAATGTCTTGATGGATTTGGAGAATTATTTCGCATGAAAAGTTTTTCCGAAGTTGGTACCAGAACTCTCCTTAGCCGGGCAATTGCAGGAATAATAGATGGAAAAGCAGTTTTTTGTATTCCAGGATCAAAAAATGCAGCTGAACTTGCAACCAGAGATATAATTATTCCTGAAATATATCATATTCTTACCCATGCGAACCGTTGAATCAAATGGTCATTCTATTACATGTTTACTTTAATATTTTAAAAAATTGACACGAGTAAGTAATAGTTTGCATTAAACCTCGGTCTTTTTTATCGGTTCACTGTAAGAAGGGCACAGCGTTCGCAGACGAGATCAACAATCCGGTCTTCCCCGACAATTTCAAGTTCCTCAGGGGTGATTGAAAAAAAACTGATTAGTCGTTTTTTCTTTTCTTTAGAAAGAACATCCCGGTCTTCATCAGCTACTTCTTTCATCCAGCCAAGGAGAGAGGTGATGGCTCTTTCGTCAGGAGGGATGATACACAAGTAGCAATTATTTTCCCCGGTGTCCGGGCCAAACGGTGCAATCTGCCCTGTCTGTCTTGTTCCTGCAGCATAGAGCAGAACCTCCACCTCAAGACTTCTCGCAATTCTGCGGTCTTCATTCCATGAACGAAGAGCATGAATGAGTGCTGTCTTAACATGGCTGTACCCGGCTATCATATCCCGGTTCAAACAGACAATCGTAACGCCAGAATGTTCTCCGATTTCCCGGATACGAGTAAGAAATGCCAACCTGTTATCAATCTGCACCCTGACTGGAATGATGCAGAACTCACCGGTGTACACCTTCCTTTCCTTTAACATCCAAAATCCTCCCATGAAGACTGACCTTTCATAATCTGTTCACGTACGATAGTACCTGTTTCCTGTTCTTTGGGAATAACAAAGTCAGAACTCTCCTGCAGGCTTGCGAGAATTTTCTGGGCTCTGGCTGATCCCAAAACTTTTGAAAGCAATGAAATATCAGCTTTCAAAAGACCTGCAACCGTGAGAATGCCGGCATTCAATAACTTTTCTTCCATCTTTTTCCCGATTCCAGGGATATCAGTTAGGAATTCAGGTTTTCTTTGACCGGAAGGGATATCTTCTGAAAATCGCTTCCCTGATCTTTTCACACCTGATATTTCGTCAATGATCTGTCTTGCAATACCTTCTCCAATAATCCGGGCTATTTTTGGAACTCCTGCCTGAACTAATGCATGAGGATCAGGATACCCTGCGTTATACAGGCTTCGGGCTCTCACCCGTCCGATATTTCGAAGAGCGATGAGGGGTAACAGTTCAGGTTTTACTCCATGATGGACTCTGGCTCTAATGGCTCCAATGGTTCCCTTCATTTCCGGAAACTGGCTAGATACCAGTCTTTCAGCTGCATGAAGGAGCCATTTTCCAGAATCAACGATATTATAGAGATCACCAGCGCCAATTCCATATCGCTCTTCCATCTGTTTTTCTGAAATTTCATCAGCCCAGTCGGTCAGAACTAAAGCAGTTTTAAGCCCCGATAGCCAGAGTTCTTCTTCTTCCTGCTCAAAGGGCAGGGGAAGAATGAGTTCATCTGTGTGCTTGAAAAGGAATGTTCTGAGCATTTGTGTATCTGCTGACTTCAGATAGAGTCGCTGCATATCAGGTGATATACAAATGACATGAAGCAGTCCGGTCAGAGTAGGATTTTCACAGGATTTCAGATTATCCAGGATCAGACGAGCGGTGCAGGGGTTTAAGTACAGATGGGAGACCAGACTGCCAAGAGATGTCGCGTTAAAAGCACCTTCTGTCTCACAGACCATCTCCGCCCGTATGAGATAACTGGTTGCTTCTGACACCGTGCGGGGAAGAGATCTGGATTTCGGGTGCTGATGTGCATAAAATGTCCGTTCCATGAACAAAGCCAGGGCATTTTCGTCATGTGCAAAACCTGTTGCAATGAGTGAAAGAATATGGGCGCAAAGTGAATCATCCTGTGCACATTGTGAGTCTATCCGCTCGGGTTCTGCATCAATAAACGTATCAAAAAGCCGTTCTACAGTAGGGGCATCTTTTGCCAGAAGTACTGCCTCTCCATATGGATCAAGGTGAGGTCTTCCCGCCCGTCCTGCCATCTGGTGGTATTCACCAACCGGGATTGGTACCATCCCAAGACCTGCAGAAAACCGGGAATAATCCCTGATAATAACCCGGCGGGCAGGGAGATTCAGACCAGCGGCAAGAGTAGGCGTTGCCGAAATTACCTCGATATACCCATTTCGAAATCCTTCTTCGATAATGGATCTTTCCTGCCTGAGAAGCCCGGCATGATGGAAAGCAGCCCCCCGTTCGGCGCAATCAGCAAGAACATTGCTTTCATCCCGGTCACGGAGTTTTCGAAGCTTTTCTGCAAGGTCACGGGAATCCGGGCTTCCTGCTTTTAAAGCTCCTGCCGCTTTTTTTGCAAAACCTTCTGCATTTCTCCGGGATGACACGAAAACGAGGCACTGCCCCCCTTCTTCAATGGTATCCAGACACAGGTTCAGGTCATCATGCTTTGTTTTTGCCTGAATCGCCCGTTCAGAACCCGGAAACTGAATTTTCCCATTATAATATACTCCCTGCCGAAGATCGACAGGACGCCAGGTGCTGGTAATAAGTGAAGCAGAAAGCCATTCTGCCAGTTGAGCGGGGTTGCCAATCGTTGCAGAAAGACCGATTATCTGCATTGTCGGGTTTGAGTACCTGAGTTTGGTGATGACCATCTCTAAGGTGGCCCCCCTGTTTTCTGATCCTATCAGGTGGATTTCATCAAGAACAATACAGGTTATCCGGGATAACCAGGGCGCCCGGTTTCGGAGAAGTGAATCAGTCTTCTCACTTGTTGCGACGATGATATCATTATCACCAAGGTATGTGTCAGTGCGGTCGAAATCTCCGGTTGCAATACCAACCCTGACTACTCCCTTCTTTGAAAATTCTTCAAATTTTTCCGAAGCAAGTGCCCGGAGCGGGACAATATAGAGGCATTTGCCCCCGACAGCAATACGTGACCACATGGCCATTTCGGCAAGGAGGGTCTTCCCACTGGCAGTTGGAATGGAAATCAGCAGGTTATTTCCTTCGAGCAGTCCTTGTTTCACACATTCAGCCTGGGGCGGATACAGGGAAGTGATCCCTTTTGCAGCGCAGGCACGAATAAATGGTTCAGGGAGGGGAAGTGACTGGAGATCCATTTGGTCACCAGCCTTTGAGGAGAGAAGAAAAAAGCATTGGGGGTACCTGTTTAGTAATAGTAACTGATCATATCCTGCTTTAACTCACGCTTTTTCTTTTCAAGGAATGAAAATACCGATTCATGAGAGACACCTTTGATAAGCATCTCAACCGCTTCCGTGGCTATCTTCACCTGTTCAACCGTTCCGATGATGCCAACGGTCTTTCCGTATACTGATATCTCTGTAGCTGTCATATCCTGAATCTGCGCCCTGGATCGGCCATCCCGTCCGATGATTCTTCCCCTGATACGTTCAGCTTTTGAATCGCTCCCGGCAAATTCAGAAAGATCAATGACCTCAAGGTACAGGTCCGGATCATCCAGAAGGATTGCTGCCCGTTCGGGAGAAAATCCACGGGCAATGGCTTTTACTGCTTCAACTGCCTGGATAAACCCGTCCGCGTCCTCGCCTTCGATACTTACCAGTCCTTCCTCTGAATCAACCTGTATCCTTGTTTTGGTTTTTTCTTCGATATCCCGCTTTGTCTGTCCTTTTTTTCCAATTAAAACCCCGATTCGTTCCTGGGTTATTCGTGTTTCCTGATGCATACATTTCTCCTTATATTTTTTATTGCGGCGATGACCCGCATAATTCTTCAAGTGTTTCGGATACTTCCCGAACACTACACCGCCCTGAAAAGAAGCGATTTAGTTGTTCAAGATCCCGTTTTAAAAATCCGGGAGCATTGAGGTGATCCAGGGTTACTGCCTGTCCCATATCTATCAGGTATGGATGTCCATTCCCAAAGAGGATGTTATATTCAGAAAGATCTCCATGGACAAGCTTTGCCTTTTTCCATAATGTCCGAATGTGATCCAGTATCTCATCATATGTTTTTTGGTAATCATCAATCTCTGCAATACGAAGCTGGGGAAATGCAACGTTTCCATTGCCGAGAAACTCCATAACAAGAACATTCCGGTCAAATACCAGCGGATGCGGAACTGGTATGCCTGCATCCTCTGTTCGTTTCAGATTTGAGAACTCCTTTCTGGTCCAGGCAAAAATAACGTCTCTTCTGGTTTTTCCGATGTTAATAAATCTCCTGTCAGCAGCAATATAGTCCTGCATTTTTTTAAAATTTGCAGTCCGGGTCAGGTAAATTTTTACCGCAACAGGGGTACCGTCCCGGTCAGCAAGGTATACGTTGGCCTCCTTGCCGGTGGATATCGGCCCGGCCATTGCGGTGATCCATTTTTTGGAAAGGAGTTTATAGAGACCCAGCAGGGTATACTCATCAAATACATCATCCCTGACTTTTAGTTGATCCAGCCCCTTGATCTTCGTTCTGAGCTCATCGACCCGCTTGTCAAATTCATCTGTGTGCCGATCTCTCAAAAACTCACCTTTTAATTTACTTAAGGTATTCACGGACTGGTGCGAGAATTGATATCAGTCCTTCAGTGACTGCCGCCTTTAGGTCAGCCGGATGGATCTCTCCTTTTGCATAGGCCTGCTCCATCTCTTCATATGAACTAAAGGTCCGGTTTCCACCAAATTTATCAGGGCGCTCAATGGTTACGGTATCAAGCCGTGGGAAGATATGGTGCTGCAATACCTGAAGAACCGGGTTTTCTTCGATTTCAGGCGGACAGAATGCCTTCTTCATCTTCTTTCTGATATCTTCTTCTGATTCGGCTACTGAAATGTAATTGCCCTGGGATGAGGACATCTTTTTTCCATCCAGTCCATGAAGAATCGGTACATGAATGCAGATAGGAGACGGATAATTTTTCGCTGGAAGGTATTCCCGTGCCAGCATGTGGATCTTCCGCTGGTCTATGCCTCCAAGAGCTGCATCAACTTCAAGCAGTGCAATGTCTGCCATCTGCATGATGGGGTATATCATCTGAGACACGGTCGGGTTGTCCATCTGCCTCCCGACTTCGTCCATACTCCGCTTTGCCCGGTTTAATGTTATTGCCTGGGACAGCTCATGGACCAGCAGCTGGTATTCTGCCGAGAGCTGGAAAGTGGACCCCAGAACATACCTGATATCTGTAAGTCCCAGTCCTTCAAAACAGCGGCGGTTATACTCTGCCAGTTTTTGAACCTCTTCCATTGTCCCTTTCCGGTTCAGAAAGGCATGGAGATCAGCCAGCAGAACAGTGACCTCAAAACCTGCATCTCTCAGGTCTATCAGTTTATTGATGGTAACAAGGTGTCCGAGATGGATCTCTCCACTTGGCTCATATCCTGCGTAGACCTTTTTGACCGGACGGTTAAGAAGGCTACGCAGTTCCTCATCGGTAACGACTTCGACCGTGTTCCGTATTACACGGGCGTATGTATCCATTCTCCACAGGTTTGTATTATGCGGTGATAATAGGATGAGTGATTAGAGGGCAGTAAAGTGCATTGCCTCATTGGTCATCCTGATGGATGTATCCGGGTCTTTAACTTCTCCCCACATCGCGCGGATTGCATCCACATTCTCAACGACCACATCCGCTTCCTGATGGATTGCCTGGAAGAAGAAGAGTTCATTTCCTACCATGTTGACCGATGCTTCAAAGATACCGTTTTCCCATAAATCAGATCTGGGTCTGCCGAGGTCCATGACATATTCTTTCAGTTCGGCGGTGCTCTTTATCGCAGTTTTTGGGTCAACAAGCCCGATCCGGTTATGTTTGCGCATGACAGCCAGCACTTCATCGCGACTAACTTCTTTTTTGAGTTCAATGGTGATGGCATGCATGTGCATCTGGGTGGTCGGAACAATAATGGCCATGGTCACAATGTTAATGTGCGGAAGGACCGTGTTGACATCAGGCCCGTGGTGGCTTGGAATGGTTGGAGGGTCAAGGACTACTGCGTCTATCGGTCCTTTTTTCACCACATGGGGGTCAGCTCCCCTTCTCACCATGACTGCACGGACTTTCACTACTCCAAATGCATCATCGACTGCCTGGATAACACGACACAGGCCGGTGGTATTGCATGATACCACCCTGACAAATTGCCTTCCGATTGCCTCTTTGTAATTTGCATGGGCGTTGAATGAAAATCCTGCAATTTCGTGATCCTCCCCTCCCTGCCAGATTGCTTTCACTCCCGCTTTTTCATAGAGAGCCTTATTTGCCTTACCAACGCCTCCGGGAGTTCCATCAACTACAACATCAGCCTTTTTCAGCATGTCATCCACTGAACCGGCCACAGGAATGCCGGCCTTATCGAATGCGTCTTTTTTAGTCAGATCTGCAATATAAATAGGGTACCCTCTCTGAACTGCAACCAAGGCCTCTGCTGATGGTTTTGTCTTTGAAACCCCGATTATCTCCATATCTTTTTGCGCAGACACAGCATCTGCAACACGCTTTCCGATGGTTCCATATCCGTTTACTGCAACTTTAATCATATTTTGAACCTCTGAGTAAGATGGCTTTGTTTGGTATCTGCTTTAAAAATTAATATAGTACCCCCTCTCTGAATCAGCAGGGGTATACAATCAGGGAGAATAAATTTTTATTTCGGTAATACCGTTCCCTTTTTCTGATAACGATTCAGGAATATGCAGGATATGGTGGTGTGGATCTGAGGGGTAATAGAAGAGATGTCCCGGGCATGAGCAGTCTGAAGAGCCAAACCCACTCACGACTCTGCCATCCATGAAATGAGATACACCGCATTCAATTTTCTGGTCTGTTTTTATGCAATATACCCGTGCAATATGAAAAAAGGGTGAAAGCAGCAGGTAGTCAATATGCCAGCGTGGGTTTCTGTTCTTTTCCCTGTTGACCCTGATATGCCGCATGACCCGTGCAAAGCCCCCAGGGCCCTGAGCTGAACCAACATATGCGTGCCATCCTGGATGAAACCGGATTATTCCAAGACCACCAACGGTGACTGAGCAGGTATCACTCTGCAGGAGGAGAACATATACTCCTTTATCCATATACTGACTGAATAAGGGTTGCGGCTCCCTTGATGAAACGCTCTCCATTCTCCTTTGCCGGGATTCCATGACCTGGATACAATCCTCCCACTTTCAACCGGGCCAGTTTTTGCAAAGACTCTGAAAGCATGCTCCGGCTCCCTCCTGGAAAGTCATATCTCCCAAATGCCCCGTCTGAAAAGACCGTATCACCGGAGATGAGATCTTCTGCATCGGGGTCGTACAGGCAGATGCACCCTGGTGTATGGCCGGGGGTATGGATGATCTCATATCCCTCGATTACTTCTCCTCCGTGAAGGATTATGTCCGGGATGATCCCTGGTGACCGGGCACCAAAATGTATGGACAGACTGAGGTTATCATTTCGGAGACCCTCTGCATCGGCTTCATGGATACAGATCTTCGCTCCGGTCATCTTCCTGATCGCCGGCAGGTAGGCAATATGGTCAAAGTGACAATGGGTAAGGATGATATGGGTGATGGTGTCCCTATGCGCCTCTATTGCCATGGGTGTTACTCCGGCATCTACCAGAACCGTGTCCCGTGCGACATAGGCGTTTGCATACATCCCCGCTCCCGGGATGAATTTTACTGCCATGTGACTATCATATTCCCCTGCATACAACAAGTAGGATATGGTAAATACCCGGGATTACCTTCCTGACACATCCCTTCTTAATGCAATAGCACAGGCTGAATCAATAGATGTAAGCCGGCTATCCAGGCTGATTAAGGCAGGCAGGGTGGTTATTCCCCATAATCCACGGAGAACCCGTCCTCCCTGTGCGATAGGCGAAGGGTGCAGAGTCAAAGTCAATGTCAATGTGGGAACCTCTCAGGAGCTGTGTGATCCTGCCCTGGAACAGGAGAAAGCAGAGAGTGCAATTGCAAATGGTGCCCATACCCTGATGGATCTCTCAACCGGTGGCGACCTTCCGGCAATACGACGGATGGTATTGTCCCATCCGGTTCCTATCGGAACGGTTCCGATATATGAAGCGGTACGGCGTGCAGGTTCAGTGAAGGATGTGGATGCTGACCTTCTTTTTCAGGTCATCCGGGAACACTGCACTGATGGTGTCGATTTTCTGACCTTGCATTGTGGAGTAAATCAGGATGTGCTCCGCTCACTCCATGAAGACCAGCGCCGCATGGGTGTGGTGTCACGGGGAGGTGCATTCCATGTTGCAATGATGGCTGCGAGAGAAGAGGAAAATCCTCTTTGGGCTGAATTTGATTATTTGTGTGAAATACTGGCTGAGTATGGTGTCGTTATCAGTCTGGGGGATGGGATGCGGCCCGGATGCCATGAGGACGCCTCGCGGGAAGCAAAGACGGTCGAGTACTTAAACCTTGGAAGGCTTGCAAGAAAATCCCTAAAATCCGGGATTCCCCGGATGATCGAAGGTCCAGGACACATGCCCCTTGAGCAGATTGGGTACAATGTCAGGATGATTAAGGAACTTACCGCACATGCACCGCTGTACCTGCTCGGCCCCCTGGTCACTGACATCGCAGCCGGGTATGATCATGTAGTCGGAGCTATCGGTGGCGCGATCGCCTGTAAGCATGGGGCCAATTTCCTCTGCATGGTATCACCCAGTGAACACCTTGCCCTTCCACGGGTACATGATATTATTGAGGGAACACGGGCATCAGTGCTGGCAGCTCATGTGGGAGATCTGCTGGCTGGAAGATCAGATGCACATGAACGGGAGATAATGATGGGGAAAGCACGACAGGATCTTGACTGGGAAAAACAGTTCAGCTTAGCGCTCTTCCCTGACACTGCACGAAGTATTCATGGACGTGACCCGGAAGGTGAGACCTGCTCTATGTGTGGCGACCTCTGTGCCGTAAAGATGGTTCGGGAACTCTTTGATACACCTGATGGTGAGAAGAGTGAAAAATGCTGATACATGACTGGTAATCATGGGAAAGCACATATTAACTCGAACAAAAAATGAAAAAAACTATCTTCTTCACCGTGAAGTATTACACTAAAGCTATGAATCGCCACGTGAATAAACGCACCTTTGACCGTTAGGTAAAAGGTATGAATATGCAGGATGGTATGAATCAAAATACGATAATTGGTGCTTGCCATTACATCAATTTTTTATGTTCGTTTCCTGCATCCCGGACCTAATATGGATGAGTAGCAGGCTCCGGAAAGAAAGCCAGGAATTTTCATGGAGGGTGAAGATATGACAGAACAAATACACGTTCTCTATGTAGATGATGAGCCGGATCTATTGTGTATTGGAAAATTATTCCTGGAAAAAAATAGTGATTTTAAAGTTACTACCTGCGAATCTGCATTATCTGCTTTTGATTCCCTGCCAGAGAGCACATTTGATGCCATAATCTCTGACTACCAGATGCCAAAAATGGATGGGATAGAATTTCTAAAGAGTGTGAGAAGTTCGGGAAATACTATCCCCTTTATATTGTTCACCGGAAGAGGACGGGAAGAGGTTGCTATTCAGGCTCTCAATGGGGGGGCTGACTTTTATCTTCAAAAGGGTGGTGATCCTCGCACACAGTTTGCCGAACTTATTCATAAAGTCAGGCAGGCGGTCAAACAGAGAAGATTAGAAGCAAGTGTCTGCGATCATGAACGCAGGGAGGTAGATATACTCAATTTCCTCCCTGATGCAACATTTGCTATTAATGCAGAGGGAATCGTCATTGCATGGAATCAGGCAATGGAAAAAATGGCCGGGATTCGTACAGGGGAAATGCTCGGCAAAGGAGATTATGAGTATGCTCTCCCATTTTATCATGAACGTCGCCCGATGCTTATTAATCTTGTTCTGAATGCTGATCCTGTCACCACTCTGAAATATTCCAAAATTGTTCGGGATGGGGAGTTCCTCTCATCTGAGATCACTCTCCCCCACTTTCGTGAAGGAGCCGGGATTTCCTTGTGGTTTACCGCATCACCCCTGTATAACAACCGGGGCACCATCGTCGGTGCGATAGAATCCATCAGGGATATCACAAGCAGTAAACGGGCAGAACAGGAACTTCTCCAAAGTCATGAAGAATTACA
>Ga0265295_1004353_pt1 | contig 19150 bp, 14 predicted proteins | sample Munlansysbiofilm_FD_192503 | JGI IMG/M metagenome (GOLD analysis project Ga0265295, IMG submission 192503) | Leachate microbial communities from a municipal landfill in Southern Ontario, Canada - Methane capture system biofilm | ecosystem: Engineered > Solid waste > Landfill > Unclassified ... | reverse complement strand
CAAATACTGATGAAAAGACAGCATAGCCACATGTCAAACCGCCCAAGCATGCCAAGAATAAAAACCACGCAACTCACTCGCCAAATGCGAATGCGGTCGAATACTCCTTATTAGTAACACCCATAACCGAACACTGGGTTTATCAGCATCAAGCTTATTACCAACCCTTTAAAAACAACCTCAGGCAGACGCATCAGCCAAGTGCTTGCCGCTATGCTTTGAGCAATCTTTAATTTAACAACTGCAGCCTCACTACCAGGCACAGTAACACCAAGATAATCAGGATAAAATGGTCTAATTTCGCTTAGCCCACGCCACACAGGGGTAAAAAAAGTTGAGGGCTGGCTAACGAATAATGATAGCAATTGGCTGCGTTTAACATTAAAGACTTCTGTACAAGGATGTTCGCTAGCAAGCTCGGGGCTATACCATGAGTAGCCAATCGCTACAGCACAGTGTTCTGGCAACCCTAAATGAGTGAGCGCCATACCCGACAATTGCTAAACTCAAAAATACAATATTTCTCTCCATACTTGAAAGCACTGCAAGCTGAGCCCAACAAAGATAATGTCTAACAGGTTAACAAAAATACTCCTCCTCTGCAATTTACTCAAGCCTAAGCAGCATAAAAAGCATGGCAAACAAGGATCAACAGCTTCAAACTCAACACGATAGCGCATCGTAACGACTCTCTTGTTGATGACCTTACATTCTCAAAAAGAACTGATTATACTCTGTATCGTTATGATTACTTCCCGCTGCGATCTGCGAGATGGAAGCTGTATTTAAAAAAGCAGAAATGCTCCTTCTTTGTTTACTAACCTACAATTGTTAGACTGGGTACTCAGCGACTGACTAATTGTTGCCCTTATTTTCTACGTTGCCACTCTTTTTCTCTTGACTTTGTGTGGCGTAAAACTTGCATCTTAACTATATTTTTTATGACTCTTGCATTTATTACAGTACAATTAAAGGACCAATAAGTTAAAATAACTCTCAAAAACCTAGTAGAATCAGATATCAAAAAAACAACATATATTAACATGTTTTTTGGGCGGATTTTGACTATATTTAATCCTAAAAAATCAAGATAAGAAGAGTTATAATAACTTCAGATCTTCTATAGTAAATTAAAAAGAAAGCACCATGAAAAGCCTCTCTTTAAAGCATCAAAATAAATACCGTCCAGATATTGATGGACTTAGGGCTATAGCAGTTCTATCAGTTGTGATGTTTCATGCGTTTCCGAATTTATTAACGGGAGGATTCATCGGTGTAGATGTTTTTTTTGTCATATCGGGCTATCTTATATCGAATATTATTTTCGAAAATCTAAATAATAAAAAATTCAACTTCTTACAATTTTATGCTCGTCGTATTAAAAGAATTTTTCCGGCAGTTATCTTAGTAATAATTATAAGCTATATAATTGGCTGGTTTGTTTTACTTCCTCAGGATTATGAGCAACTTGGTAAGCATATTGCAGCAGGCGCAGGTTTTATTTCAAATATAGCTTCTTTAACTGAAGCTGGTTATTTTGATACCTCCGCGGAGATGAAACCTCTATTACATCTTTGGAGTCTAGGTATAGAGGAACAATTTTATATACTATGGCCCCTATTACTTTGGCTCATCTGGGGAAGAAACAACAGAATATCATCAATAATTATAATATTAATTATTTTATCTTTTTACTTAAATATTACAGGAGTAAAAGAAAATATAACAACAACATTCTATTCACCACATACCCGTTTCTGGGAAATATTATGTGGCGGATTAATTGCTTGGATTAATATCTCAAAAAATAATTACACAACTAAAAATGAATTAATTATAAATAACACTTTTTCAATTATAGGTTTAATATTATTAGCGTATGGCTTTTTAAAAATTAATGAAAAATTTAGCTTTCCTGGTTTATGGGCAATCATTCCTGTTGCAGCTAGTGCATTGTTAATATACTCAGGCCCTAACACATGGGTTAACAAAAAAATTCTATCAAACAATCTAGCTGTTTGGTTTGGTCTTATAAGTTTTCCTCTTTACTTATGGCATTGGCCTCTTCTAACATTTGCTAGAATTATAGAGGGCGGCACTCCAAGCTATAAAACTCGAATATTTATTTTAATTTTATCTATACTACTAGCTTGGATCACCTATAAATATTTAGAACAACCGATTCGTTTTGGAAAAAAAAATAAAATCACAATAGTTCAACTATCTGTAGCAATGCTGATTATTGGTTGCATTGGTTTAGCAACATATAAATATGAGGGATTTTCGTTTAGGTTTCCGAAAATGGTACAAAACCTTATAGATTTTAGATTTGACTACAGGAAAGCTTACCGCTCAGGTACATGCTTCTTGGACCCAGAGCAAAACCATACAAGCTTTGAAACATGCGATTCAACCAAATCAAATGAACGGGAAACAATTCTACTATGGGGTGACTCTCACGCAGCCCACTTATATCCAGGCTATAAAGCATCTTATGGGAGGACACATAATATCATACAAAGAACAGCATCGGGGTGCCCGCCAATTTTAGACTTTATTGTTGATTCCAGACCACACTGCAAGGAAATTAATAAAAACATTCTTAAATCTCTGAGTGGTAATTTACCAGACAAGGTTGTGTTAGCGGCTATATGGACGGATTACAAATTAGACAAGTTAGATATAACCATCCGAAAAATTAAAAAGTCAGGTGTAAATAATATTCAATTGATCGGTCCTGTTCCTCAGTGGAATGACGGTCTTCCAAAACAGCTGTACATATATTTTAATAAAAACATTCCACACCGCATACCGCGCAGAATGAACGACGGGCTAAATAATAACTTTTTTGAAACTGATAGGCTTTTAAAAATAAAATCTCAATCATTAAATATTGTATACATATCAGTAAAAGATATTCTTTGTAATAACGATGGTTGTATTACTCGTACCGGAGATTTGCAAGAAGACTTAACAGCATGGGACTACGGGCACTTAACAACAAAAGGCTCTGAGTTTCTTGTATCCAAATTTCTAAAAAATGAAAAATGAAAAATTTAATATCCACACACAGACTCATCTGAAACGCCATAAACATGAGTACTGCTATCTATTTTAGTATTGCTTAGCACGTAACCTATAAAGCCTGAATTTAGCGCTAAAGGATCAATAGCTTCAGCAACATCAGTGCGCTGGCTGCCAGTTAGAGCAAAGCCTACAACCTGATTACTACTATCAACAAAAACAATAGAGTCAGGGACTTTATGAAGGTTTTTATCGAAAGCCCACCCCAATACACGTGAATACTCCGATGAGTTTACAACCTCTTCAATTTTATCTAAGTATATATCGCATTTTGTTTTTGGTTTAAGAGTAAATTCATCACCAAAATAATACATATCTTTAATATATTTTTCATTAAATATGGAGATACTCTTATCTTTAGCAGGCTTAATAATCGTAAAAAGACGATCTGTATTAAAGTAAACACGGTCAAGTATTTTGTCATCATGCACACCTAGCGCTGCAGCAACAGCGGCAACCTTATGTACATGCAAATGTACCGGGGTAGTTAATGCTCTTCCCTGTACAGGCAATAAAGCCAAGGGAAAAAACAAAAGTGCTATATATGTAAACGAATTACTCTTAACTCTCTTATAATTCATTGCTGTTAATATAACTAACAAACAACACCAGTTGAGGATTGCTGGCGTCATGTAACGGCTCGGTATGTTAGGATCGTAACCCGCTCTACCGAGTGAGGTAAGCAGTGCTGTACCCCCGACAAAAACCAGAAAGGCAAGCAAGCCTGATAGCTTTAAATACTTCTCATCGTCGTTAACCCGAGAATACAAAATATACTTTAATGCCCACAAACAACCCAGTAAAAACACGCCTCCCATAGCCATAGCTAATCTTGAATAATTTACAAAAATACCGTAAAAAGGACCGCTCAAATATAATAAAAAATATCTAATAGTTTCTTTAGGATTATCAATAAAGCTTGAGAATAGAGAGGGATGCCCTACAGGTTTTGTATAATCTATAAAATAAAAAAAGTATACGATACTCATAATTAAAGCTAATGTTGCAATATAACGCCAGCGCATACGAACTAACACTGCTAATGCAATCATTACTGGTAAAGCTAGCAAACCATTTGCCATAGTAACCGCTGATAGCATACCAAGCATGCAAGCCAATAAAAAAACTGGTAGCGAATTTTCTATTTTCGATTTTACTAGTGTAAGCATTGCCCAAAGCGGTAAAAGATAAGCCATATGAAATTGGCTTTGAAATGCCCAAGTATAGTTTTCACTCTGTAACCACGAAAAACATAAAACAATCAAAACGCCGGATACAGCATAATAAAGAAGCTTATCAGTATAATCTTTAACTAATCCACTTAGAACACTAATAAAAGTAACACATGTAAGCACACTAAATATCACGTTAAACGTAAACAAAAGAACCATTGAGCCTTTAAAATACTCAAGATCGAGCCAAAAAAAAGCTTTTGCTAAGACTATTCTATGCTCATTATGTAGCTCCCACCATGGCGTCCAGCCTTCATTAGCAGCTCGAAAATAAAACTCTAAATAACCATTCCACATATCCCAAAAAGGTACAGCAGAGTAATTATTATATGTACCAAAGGCAGTAGTAACAAAGTAGAAAAAAGAAAATAGAAAAATAATTGCAACAAAAATCTTATTTAATATTAAATAATTTACATGTTTTTTATATAACATATTATTGCCTGTTGTCTATAGATCAAACTTATCTAAATCGTATTTTTTAATAAAAGACTAGATAGAAAAAGCTCTTGTAGGTTTTACATCACTAATTTTCAGGTGTTTTGGTTATTTTGGGTGATAACCGTAAACTACGCAAACTGCGTTTAACACTTTTCAGATGATTTACTAATGAAGGCCCGCGCGCCATAGCCACCCCCATCGCTAACACGTCAATCACCACTAAGTGAGCAATCCGCGAGGTCAACGGGGTATAAATCTCGGTGTCTTCTTGCACATCAATCGCCAAGTGAATACTGGCTAAATCGGCTAAAGGCGTATGACTGGGGCATAGAGTGATTAAAATTGCTCCTGTTTCCCGTACTAAATTCGCAGTGGTCAGTAAATCTTTCGAGCGACCTGATTGCGAAATACAAATGGCAACATCGGTGGACTGTAAAGTCACTGCTGACATCGCTTGCATATGTGGGTCACTGTAGGCTGCAGCCGTTAGTAATAAGCGGAAAAACTTATGCTGCGCATCAGCAGCGACTGCACCTGAGGCACCAAAACCATAGAACTCCACGCGCTGGGCTTTGGCCATCAGTGCAATAGCTTGCTCTAAGGCTTGCACATTAAGATGCTCACGCACTTCTATCAAAGTATGCAAGGTTGTATCAAAAATCTTTAATGCATAATCAGTAACTGCGTCATCCTCGCTGATCGCAAATTGTCCAAAACTCGCACCCGCCGCTAAGCTTTGCGCAAGCTTGAGTTTTAAGTCTTGGAAACCTTGGCAACCCACGGCCCTACAGAAGCGCACAATCGTTGGTTCACTGACACCTACCACAGCTGCCAAGTCAGACATTGAGCTGTGCATTACACCTGCCGGATCAGCTAAAACGTGCTGCGCTACTTTAACTTCTGATTTGCGCAGTGATTCGAGGGATTGAGCGATATGCTGTAACAGATTCAAAATGTTAGACTCATTTAGCGTGTGCCACAGTTATGTAGCGATTTTGTAGTTATACTACAACAGCTATTTATTCGCACGTTTTTCCCATAGGAGAGCAATCTTGAGCATGCCTTGTGACATGTTAGTATTTGGTGGCACGGGTGATTTGGCCCTGCATAAACTATTGCCGGCGCTGTATCACCTGCATCGCGAAAATCGCTTACCACAGGATATGCGCATCATTGGTATCTCTAGAAAATCACTCCCTCGCGAACATTACATTGACCTAGCCGGGCGTCACTGCCGCGCGCAAATTGAACGTAAAGATTTTTCTGAAACAAGCTGGCTAAGCTTTAGTGAACGTCTTGAGTATTTCGCGATGAATGCCGAGCAAACAGCTGACTTTGGTCGTTTAGCGAGCTTTTTAGGTGTGAATGGTCAACGTGGCTGCATCTATTATTTAGCCACAGCACCACAACTGTTTGAAAGTATTGCCTCTAACTTGGCTTTGACCGGTTTAACCGGTGCCAATACACGAATTGTTATCGAAAAACCGATTGGTCACTCCTTACAATCGGCATTGGCGATCAATGCCAAGATTGGTGAAGCGTTTAGTGAAGAACAAGTTTTTCGTATTGATCACTACCTAGGTAAAGAAACTGTACAAAATCTAATGGCTTTACGTTTTGCCAATGCTCTATTTGAACCTGTTTGGCGCGCAGCGCATATTGATCATGTACAAATAAGCGTGAACGAGACGATCGGTGTAGAGAACCGTGGGGAGTACTATGATCACGCCGGTGCTATGCGTGACATGCTGCAAAACCATCTACTGCAATTGCTTTGTCTCGTTGCGATGGAAGCTCCAGTGCGCTTTGATGCAGACTCGGTGCGCAATGAAAAAGTCAAAATCCTACAAGCGCTAAGACCCATCAGCGGTATGGATGTGCAAGATAAAACGGTGCGTGGGCAATATAGTGCAGGTCATGTCGGCGGGCATAATGCCTCAGCCTACTATTTTGAAAAAGGTGTAGATAACGACAGTGACACTGAAACTTTTGTCGCCTTGGAAGCAGAAATCGATAACTGGCGCTGGGCGGGTGTACCTTTTTACTTACGCACAGGAAAGCGCTTAGCGAAAAAAACATCCGAGATTGTCATTCAATTTAAACCCGTTCCGCACAGTTTATTCAACGACAGCCAAGCCAATCACTTGTTAATTCGCCTGCAACCAGAAGAGCGCATTAGCATTGAGTTAATGGCTAAAACGCCGGGCAAAGGTATGCATCTGGAACCCGTTGAATTAGAAATTAATCTAGCTAAAGCTTTTCAAGACAATCGGCGTTGGAAGGCTTACGAGCGTTTACTGCTGGATGTGATTGAAAACGATTCAACGCTATTTATGCGCCGTGATGAAGTGGAAGCAGCTTGGCAGTGGGTCGATCCAATTCTAAAAGGCTGGCAGCAGCATTACCAGCGCCCCAGGCCCTACCCAGCAGGTTCCAATGGGCCTGAGCAGGCGCACAGCTTGTTAGAAAAGAATGGCTGTGCATGGCACTGAATTATTCTATTTTATTACTGCAAAGCTAATACGATTAGCGCTGTACTTAGTGTTTAAAATAGAAAAGCAACTGTTGATAAACAACATAGCGATGCATCCTAGAGTGAGACGAGACTTCATCATTCATCATAAATATTACAAAACGGTATAAGTGCAAGATTAAAGCGTCATGAATGAACTAAATGACAGTTAGTAATCAAAGAAGTTAATGCAGCATAGATAAGAAGGCTTGGTTTCAAGGCTATTATCCAACAGAATATGTTATGCTTTTGCATCGTTTAACGTAATATAACTTACTCGCACTGCGTAGAGTTTACGCTGCAAGCACTGTCGTTAAGCACAGTCTTTTTTGCTATTTGTATGACTACTTATACTTGGCAAGTACACGACGTTTCACACCTCACAATCTCAATGTAGAGTTTCAATTTTATGAAAAGCTGCTCGAGTTATGGATAAGCAGATATGTACTCGGTTATAAAGTTACTGCGCCCTCATCAGTATATAAAAAACGGATTTGTACTGCTGGGTCCGCTATTCGCTCACCAGTGGTCAACTCAAACATTAACTGAAGCTGCTCTGGCATTTTTTTCTTTCTGCTGCATGGCCAGTGCTGTTTATATATTAAATGACATCATGGATATTGATGCTGATAGAGAGCACCCCATTAAGCGCAATAGACCGTTGCCGAGTGGCGAGGTCTCACTATCGCTGGCAAAGCTCTTACTACTAGCGATGGTTACCGGGTCAATTTTACTCTCGCTAGCCGTTAGCCTTTGGGTAACGTTGTTTGTGTCGATCTACTTTGTGATGAATATTCTCTATTCATGGCGTCTCAAACATGTCGTGATTCTCGATGTGTTTATTATTTCAGCGGGATTTATGCTGCGTATATTGTCCGGCACAGTGGGTCTGGGCATTGCCCCGTCAGCTTGGTTACTTCTTTGTGGGTTGATGGTGACACTGTTTCTTGGTTTCTCAAAGCGCCGCGCAGAGTTGTTGATGCTAGAAAATTCTGATGGCAGCTCTAATCTAACCCGCAAGGTTCTTGATGATTACAGCCCGGCGGTATTGGAGCAGTTTATTTCTGTGACTGCTGCCTGCACTGTTCTCAGTTTTGGACTCTATACAATGTCACCACAAACGATAGCTTTGCATGGCACTGAAGACCTGATTTACACCCTACCCTTTGTGATTTACGGTATTTTTAGATACTTATTTTTACTGCATAACAAAGCCAAGGGTAATGACACAGCAAAAGACCTGTTAACAGATTGGCACCTATTAGGAACGGTGCTTGCTTGGGTTGTCACAACACTGTGGGTGTTAGCGTGAATACTACTATTGCGCAACTAGATGGCTGGCGATTAAAAGCACTGATCTTATCTATTATCGCCGCCGCTGGTGGCTATTTAGCATTTTCTCTATGGGGTGGCTGGCAGGACGTTATCGATGCCTTTGTACATATTGGCCTGCTAGGTACGCTGATCACCTTATTGCTTTCTTTAGTGAATTACTGCTTACGATTTATTCGCTGGCAGATCTATCTTGGCAAGCTAGGGCATCGGGTTGCTTGGTTGCCTAGTTTACGCATTTATTTGAGCGGCTTTGCTCTCACAACTACACCAGGTAAAGCAGGAGAAGCCTTTAGAGGCGTACTACTCAAACAACGTAATGTACCATTTCCTGCTACTTTTGCAGCTTTAATCAGTGAGCGCTTGTCTGATCTTGTCGCTATTGTGTTGCTCACTTTAGTTGGCTTGAGTGAATATCCCCAAGCCAGAGGCATGGTGCTTGTGGGGGTTGTTGGTATAGCAGTGATACTTATATGTATCTCAAGTCGTACGGTACTGAGTTACGCTCATCAGTGGACTAGCGTTCGCACAGGGAAGCTATTCAAACTCTTAAATCAGCTTACTCATCTACTTAGAGAAGCTCGTCGCTGCCATACACCTAGCCTATTATTACTAGCAACCCTAATCAGTGTCGTGTCGTGGGGAGCTGAAGCAGTCGCTTTTTACTTAGTATTAGAGTGGCTTGGCGCTGATATTAGTTTCTCATTTGCTATATTTGTTTACGCAATTTCAATGCTTGCAGGCGCGCTAAGCTTCTTACCCGGTGGGTTGGGGGGAGCTGAAGCAATAATGATTTCCTTACTGGTATTAAAAGGTATGACGATGCCAGCTGCGATTGCTGCCACTGTATTTATACGACTGGCGACCCTTTGGTTTGCTGTGCTAATTGGATTACTAGCACTTTATAAAAGCCGCAAAGGAGAAATCGTATGAGTACACTCCAATCTTGGAATCGTTTACCTAATATTGCATCAGATAAGATTCTCACCTTAACCGAACATGCAATTCCTAGCCAACACAGTGCTCCTCATCCTTTATTAGCACATGGCAATGGACGCAGTTATGGCGATGTTTGTTTGAATGATAAAGGCACATTATTACGTACTACTGCGCTTGACCGCTTTATTTCATTTGATCAAAGAAATGGTATTTTACGCTGTGAAAGTGGTGTGTCACTGCAAAGTATTCTGCAATTAGTTGTACCTCATGGATGGTTTTTATCGAGCACCCCTGGCACTCAATACGCAACCATAGGCGGAGCACTTGCCAATGATGTACATGGTAAAAACCACCATGCGCAAGGTAGCTTTGGTCATCATGTCAGAGCCTTTGAGCTTATTCGTTCGTCAGGTGAAGTGTTGCTGTGCAGTCCCGGTCGTAATACAGAGATGTTTAGAGCGACAGTTGGCGGACTTGGTTTAACAGGACTGCTGAGCTGGATTGAGATTCAGTTAATACCTGTAAATAATCCATGGATGTGGGTGGAGTCACATCGCTTCAATAATCTCGATCATTTCTGGCAACTCAACAAAGAGGCTGAACAGCAATGGCCTTACACTGTAGCTTGGATTGATTGCCTTGCAAGCGGCAACGCCAGAGGTAGAGGGATTCTCTTTACTGGCAAGCATGCAGCGAATCAGACCCAGCTTCCGAGCTATAAAGAGCGCAGTAAACGAGTTCCTTTTGATCCTCCGATATCTCTGGTGAACCGTTTAAGTCTGCGCAGCTTTAATGCTCTGTATTACCGCCAACCGGTAAAGCCACAGGGCAATCTGTGCCATTATGCACCTTACTTTTATCCTTTGGATGCCATCCAAGACTGGAATCGTATCTATGGACATAAAGGGTTCTATCAGTATCAATGCGTGCTACCTCCTGAGGTCGCTCGTGAAGCAACGGTTCAATTACTGGATGCTATTGCTCAAAGCGGTCAAGGCTCCTTCCTTGCCGTTCTGAAAACATTTGGCTCTCAAGCCCCGGTGGGGATGCTGTCTTTTGCCAGGCCAGGAACAACGCTTGCATTGGACTTTCCTAATTTAGGTGACAAAACTCTAAAATTATTTAATCGTTTGGATGCCATTGTCAGTGAGGCCGGCGGCGCACTGTATCCAGCTAAGGATGCACGTATGCCTGCTTCATTGTTCCAGTCAGGCTTTCCAGAGTGGCAACGTTTTTCAGATTTTATTGATCCTGCTTTTTCATCACATTTTTGGCAGCGTGTAACTTTATGAATAGTTTAAATCGTGTCGTAATTTTCGGTGCAACCTCGGCTATTGCTGAGCATACTGCGCGACAACTGGTACAAAATGGCGCCTCTGTGTATTGCATTGGCCGCAATACTGACAAACTCAATAGAATTATTGCTGATCTAAAAGTAAGAGCTGGAAGTGATCAGACGATTGACAGTGTGAGTGCTGATCTGTCAGATATAAACCAGCATCTCAGGCTCATAGAACAAGCCAGTGAAGCACTGGGCGGTCTTGATGCGGCACTCATTGCTCACGGTACGTTACCTGATCAAAAAGCCTGTGAGGCTGATGTCGAACTGACACTGCAAGAAATTCAAACCAATGCATTGAGCGTAGTAAGCTTGCTGTCTTTACTAGCCAATCAATTTGAAGCACAAGGTAAAGGTGTCATTGCTGCGATTAGCTCTGTGGCTGGAGATCGTGGACGGCAGAGTAATTATGTCTATGGTTCTGCCAAAGGCATGGTCAGCTTATTTATGCAGGGTTTACGTAATCGTTTAGCCAAAAAAGGCGTCTCTGTAGTCACTATTAAACCTGGTTTTGTTGATTCACCAATGACCGCAGATTTTGATAAGTCCGGGCCACTATGGGCTCAACCAGACGTCATTGCTAAAGGGATAGTGAATGCCATGCAAAAGGGTAAAGGCGAGGTCTATTTGCCGTGGTTTTGGTGGGGTATTATGCAGATTATCAAGCATATACCTGAAGCTATTTTTAAACGATTGTCGCTATGAATAAAGATATAACATCAGACACACATGTTAATGATACGCCGATAGCATTCTTTGACTTCGATGGGACGTTAACGACGTGCGATACCTTGATGCCATTTCTCAAGTTTATTTCAGGGAAACCTAAATATTATCTAAACTTACTGCTCGTTAGTCCTGTACTCGCTGGATACTTCCTTAAGCTCGTACGTAATGATATCGCTAAAGAAACAGTGCTTAAGCGCTATCTTGCCGGATACCATATCGATGAATTATTTATTTTAGGTAAACGTTTCTCTGAAGTGGTGATTCCATCACTCTTGCGTCCAGAAGGTATTGAACGGCTTAGATGGCATCAGGAGCAAGGACATGACTGCGTACTAGTCAGCGCTTCATTTGATATTTGGTTGAAATTTTTCGGAGAAAGTTTAAATCTGTCTCAGATTATTTCTTCTGAACTGAATACAAAATCAAAAATAGTCGATGGCAGTATTCAAGGAGTGAATTGCTACGGGAAAGAAAAAGCAGACAGAATACAAGAATGGATTACTCTGGAAAATAGAAAGCCCTCTATTACTTATGCTTATGGTGACTCAAGAGGCGATAGTGAAATGTTAAGCATGGTAAATAAAGGTTTTTTTATAAAGTCTGGAAAAGATTTTTTTAGTATATAGCTTGTTTCAAACTAGGAGTTTACTGGAATGGTATCCAGCTTAAAAAATAAAAATCTTGTTTCTGGATTTTTTCTAGCTTTAACTGCATTTTATTGTTTGTTTTTTTTATATAAACCCGGGTTTATAGGCTACGCGAACAACTATGATTTCGTCAGGCATTCATCCTGTCTAGGTTTGTGGAGTTATATCCCAGATCATCCTAAAAAAGCCGGACATGCAAGCTCACCAAGCTCCCAATTATTATATGACGGTGATATTGCAAAAGACTCCTGCCTGCGTTCTTCTGACAATGTCTCATCATATATTCTTACCCGTTTTTTATCTGTAGGAGATATTGTAAGCTTTATTAACTTAAGTTCAATAAAGCTATTTTTTTTACTAGCCTTATCATTTCTTGCTATTTTAACAAGTACAGCAAGGCTTGTTCCCAGTATTTTCTTATTCAGCATCTTAAGTGAAGGTATATATCTTGCTTATGCCAATACATTATATGGTGAGTTTTCTGTTATTTCCGCATTTACATTAATTATTATATGCTCTTATAACTTAATTCATAAAAATAACAGAAAATACTCAACACTGCAAATAGCAATACTAATCATTGGAATTATATGGTTAGGTTTGAGTAAGCAACAGTGGTCTTATTTAACTTTATTATTACTATGCATTACGTCTTGGCTTGTTTATCATCGTACATTATTTAAAAAACCTGCTTTTGTTTTTTTGTTCTTAAGCCTAGCCAGCATCTTTACTTTTCAGTTTATGAACAAGCATAACTTTGATAATGAAAAATCAATCAGCTCTGCAAACAAAATTAATACTTTTTTCTTTGCTGTACTTCCTGAAGCAACTGATAAAATTCAAGCATTAAAAGTTTTAGGTTTACCTGAGCATTGTAACGTTGACATAGGAATAAGTTGGTATCACCCTGAACAAAATGCTTTAAATAATTGTCCTGAAATTCAAAAAGTTAGTCGCGCTAGACTATTAAAACTATTTATTCAAGACTCTGCTACGTTTTTTATACCCATAAAAAAGTTCACAGGGGAAATGAGATTGTTTTACCCAGACTACTTAGGAGTGACTATTCCAGGTGATACTAATGCGCTTAAAAAACTCAACTATGTAACACGTTTCTCATTGAGTAATATAATTTTCAAGATAGAGTCATCCGTTTTTTTTACTATTGTCTTTATACTTTTTATTGCTTCTATTGTTACCGGTTTATTTTTATTATTTGTACCTAAAAAACCCTCTTTAGATCTAACGTCTAATCTATATTTATTCACCACAGGCGGTATTACTGTAGGATATTCGATACTGTCTTCGGTATTTGGTGACGGCTATTTTGAAGCGGCAAAGCATTCAGTGCTTTTTTTAGGGGGTGTATACCTACAGCTCATAGCTGTCTTATTTACTATAATTTTATATATTAAAAAAATAATAAAATATAAGAATAAAACCAATAAGAATCTGATCAACACTAATTAAAAAAATCTAACATTACAACTATTATAGGGCACACTAGCCGTTCAATTCGTCACAATAAGCTATGGCGCAACCATAACTATAAAACTTTTGTACTATGTTCAACGCGCAAAAATAATTCTATTAATTTTGATAGTTTCAACTCTACTTGGGGCTTTTATGATGAGCGTTAACTTCTCAACCTGCGGAGCTAATACATGTATTGGCCTCAATTGATACGTACTTACCGCGTTCTCATCATGCACTGTGGTTTGCTCTATACACTCCAGTACTGAACCATCCACTTCTAGTACTAGCCGAAGCTCATCTGTAACAAGACCGACAAACTCAATTTTTATCGATTCAGTCTGCCCGTACAAATAAGGCTGTGGGGCGTGCAGATCAATATGGCCTCCCACCAACTCCAACTGTAAGCCCTGTGTTGTAGCGTTTAACTGCCCGCCTTCACTATGCCATCCATCTAAACTGGCATAGCGTTGACTGCCAAATGTATAGCACTGCTCTCCTCGCGGAACGTCTGCATACATAAGCATAAAATCAATCACCGCTTGCTCTAGTGGTGTGTCTCGCAAGGCCATATGCGCGTTGAAGTAGTCCTTATCGATATCATGTGCAGTTGATCCGTTCCACGCCATAAGGTTGACCAACCGGGCCCGGTGATTAAATATTTCTCGTAAGCAATCCCACGCAAAACCATAGTCAGGTAAAACCTTAGGAGGGTCGCGTAAATCAGCAGGATTAAACTCAACAACAGCCCAATCAGGATCAAATTTTAGAATATTTTCAAAGAAAGATAATCTATTTTCAGTACGAATATTATTACGTGCGCTTTCGCCGTACAGAATCGCACCGATATGACCTGCGTCGGGCTTGCTACCTTGTAAAGACATTCCACCAGAATCATAGTTCTTTGCTGGGCTGTTCAGCGATAGGGCAAAAGGCTCAAAACTAAACTGTGGTGCAGTAAAGCCCTGGGAGGAATAAATAACATCGCTGCTGATACCTGTCTCTGACAACCAACTCGCTAAGTCGGAATAATGTCGTTGCACCATATGCCGCCTAAACTCCTCCCACAAATCAAGAAATTTATCCTTAATGCTCCATAGCGTACATATTTTATCTCGAGGTGGCGTGACATCATCCCAACAGGTGAATGTAGTATCTAGATAGACATTTAAGCTCTCTAAGCTAAATGGTATGTGCTTAATCGTATTCCTAAACTCATTCGCGTATACCCCACTCGCAGAGAGCCAGTCTCTAAACTGCTGTAGCGAGGATGGATTGAAGTCATACCATTGCTCGCCTTCAAAGAAAGGGTTCTGATAGCAGTCCGGATCCAAGTTTGTGCCAATATATAACTCAGGATTATCTTGCGCAAACGTAGCAATAACTTCACCAGCCTGCTGTAAATTACGTTTTTTATAAGCACGGACAGTTTTGTTGTAATGACTTAATGTCAAAGATCGTGATAACTCAGGTGCAGACTCGGCACCCGTTAAATGCTTTAAGTAGTCATCAGACATGACTTCATCACGCTGATTCCACTGACAGTTATTGGCATCCTCTTCTAAATGATCTGTTAGATCCCATTCTGGACAGGTTCCAGCCGCATCACTCCAAATACCACCATTTAGTCCAATTAAGCAGGGGATATTAAACTTTTTTGAATAATTTAAAATATCAGTAAGACTATCAGCAACGACCAGTTTATTGTTTTCCTGCCTGGTAGAGGCATCAAAGTCTGGATCAAACTGCCAATCATGCTGCGCACCTAAGGTGCTGCGCATATATAAAACAGGCGCCATAAAGCCTAGTTGACAATAGCCTATTGAAAAAGGTGATAATTTTTCTTTAAAGTCGCCAAATCCACCTAAACTGATGTTACTGCTGGCTACCGTAAAATAAAAAATCTCTGATTTATTTGGCTCGTTTTCTAAATATTTTCTCTCATCAAACACTAAACTGCTAGCTAATAATTTTTTTGTATCACCAGCAAGGTAGAACAGCTCAACTTTAGTTGCACCACGATTATTAAAATACTGTAGATCAACTGGTAGTTTGAGCTTAAAACCAGTTTTAATGTCTTGGCCTACTTCTGGAAAAACTGAGCACACATCTAGACGAATCAGATCAGGTTGGAAACGTTTAACAGCACAGTTATTTAACTCAACAACCAAGTCAAATGACTGAGGCTGACTGTATACCCAGCCTTCTAATTCAATAAAGTTACTAATCTTTCCTTTCGATATAAAATCAATAGAAAATCTCATATCAGCCGTATGATTAATAACTACGTCGTTAACATTTTCAGTTTTATTTTTTTTTCTTACAAAAATATTAAAATATATATTTTTAATATACTTTTTAAGAACAATTTTAGATTTAATAATCATAGAAAATCTCAATTTTAAAATACTATTTCAAAACAATATTAATAGACTGACCGTTTTCACCAAGCAGCTCTAAAGACTGGCCATCTTTATAAATTATTGATACATAAGCTTGGCGCCATGCGAGATCCGGCCATAGTTTTAAGTGACTACCCATCATATATTGTTCTAGACGTTGTCTGTTTTCGCACACTGTACTGTCATGTGAGATTAATAAGTAAAAATCTTCATTATGATCATTTAAAATCTCTCGAATATTTTTATCACTTTCAAAATTTTTAGATATTTGACATGTATCGAGCCTATGGATAATTCTCGGTAGCTTACCATTACTAAATCCAACTAGATTCATTCCTCGCATAAACCCTTTTAGAGTGTGGTGAGATGAGCCATCAGAATAAGTTATAAAAGACTCACCTTCATCCACTCCAGCTACTGATCTTATAAGGATAGATTCATACAGCGAGTCATTAGGCAAAACTTGATAATCTTCAATATTTGCACCATTCCGCTCAAATCTACTTAAAACATTGATTTGTTTTTCATAGCTTTCTTGTGTGACTTTTTCACTTTGTGTTTTCAACTCATATAAAATTTTACTTTTATTAATTTTAGTTATATCTTTGATATCTTTAATAAAAAAATTCTCACTACCCATACTACCAATAGCGACGCAGTTCTTTAGGTCATTTAATTCTTGATCAGATTCAAAAATAGAACCAATTTTATTACATTGATCAATCCATAGAATTTTTCTGCCTTTTTCTTGCTCCTGCAAATACTCGTTTAATTTTTTTTCAGAATTAAATTCAAAAAGGACTTTATCAGTCAAATAGTTATCATCTATTAAAAACAATGCAGGGTACTTAAAAATTTCTTTTCCAAAATAGGCTTTATTTTTTTCACCGTTAATTTTAATATCGTTAACAGCCTCTGGATAATTCCAAAACGATGCAACTAATGCGCTCGAAGAATTAAGATAACTGTTAAAGTCTTTATATTTTTCAATAAGCTTAGTTTTTTTTGTATTTAAAATATTTCGCCCAAAACCAAGCTCTTCAGACTTAAACCCAAGTAATGGCAGGATAGTTGCTGCGACATCGAGGATAGAACTTGGTGTATCAATAACAATCCCTTCCTGTAAGTCAGGCGGAATCATAATCAGCATATTTTTTCTATCGCCTTGGTTTAGTAAATCTGTAGCCGTGTTTTTCATGGCAAGGTGGTCAGAACCAATCACAATTAATGTGTTTTTATCAAGGCCACTGGTTTGCAGATAGTTAACAAAGTCACTGATTAATTTATCAGAACAATGAACAATATTTAGAATTGCATTCTCACCATCGCCATAGTTATGCTTCTCACAGCTTCCCGACAGATGCCCTTTTGGATGATGGGTATCTAACGTGAGCATAAACAATGCAAATGGCTTATTCCGTTCAGCAAGCTCAGTAAGCTCTTCTTTAGCAATTTCGAATAAACTATCATCGTAAAGCCCCCAAGCTGACTGATAGTTTGCCTCTTCCAGATTTGTACTGAGTTCAGCTCTACCTTGGACTGAGGAAAAGCCATGTGTTTTATAGAAATGACCTTTTCCAGCAAACTCTAATGAAGCGCCACCAAGATAAGATAAATCATACTTATTACGACTTAATACATCACCTATGCAGGTGGCACCACTTAAAAATTGTGGCATGCCTGACATAGCATTGCCCTGCGAGGCACTAAACAGAGGAACACCACATTGAGATGCAACCATTCCAGCAATAGTCCAGCCGGAATGTGTAACTTGCGCTACGTTTTTAAACACTACAGCATTATTACGTACTTTATTAAGATTAGGCAATAACCCAGGAAATAGACTTTCATTAAAATAGGTTTCTTCCAGACTTTCAGCATAAACATAAATTAGATTTAATGGCTCTTTAACAAAGTTTTCATTTACTTTTACGTAATCTTCACCATTAACAACATTGCCAGAGAATTCTGATTTAATTAAACTATATACATTCTCAGAGGCCGGACTTAATGTAACTGCTAGAACTGACAATATAATTGGAAAGTTATTTATAACTTTATCATCAGAAATATATTTTTGTTTTCTAGCGATATCTTTAATTAAATAATAGAAAAGCCCTACAATTGTAATTAATGCGACAGCAGCTAGAATTATAACGCCAGCATATTCTTGAAAACCAGCCTCGCCTAATCCATAGCGAAGATGATAAATGACAGACTCATCTATACCTTTATCTGTAAAGTAATCTGATACAGCATAAGTAATAGTAAGTAAAAAGCTTATTAATAATAAAAATAGTGTCAGAAGAGCAAATCTAAATTTTCTCTTCGACTTTAATATAAAGAATATAGCTATAAAAATACAGAGCGTTGAAAAACACATCATATCTATTAACTTTTACAATTAATTTTATTGTAATAAAAAAGCTGAGACTTGTATTAACAAGACTCAGCTTTATTTTTTACTATAATTCTAGATTATTTAAATAGTCTGATGAATTACAGATGCGGACCTGCATTTTTAATCGCATCAGTCACTTCAAACTTCTTAAAGTTATCCACAAACTTAGCCGCTAACTCTTGTGCTGCTGCATCGTACGCTGCTTTATCAGCCCAAGTATTACGTGGGTTGAGCAAGTTGGTCTCAACGCCTGGTACTGATTTTGGTACATCCAAGTTGATCACCGGTAAGTGCTCAGTTTCTGCACCCACTAAGGTTCCACCTTGAATCGCCGCAATCACAGCACGTGTAGTCGGGATGTTGAAACGCTCACCCACACCATAACCACCGCCAGTCCAACCAGTGTTTACTAAGTACACTTTAGAACCGAAGCCTTGGATGCGCTTGATCAGCAGGTCGGCGTACTCACCCGCTGGGCGTGGGAAGAACGGTGCACCAAAGCAAGTAGAGAAGGTTGATTTGATACCTGAACCTGAACCCATTTCAGTCGAGCCAACCAATGCGGTGTAGCCTGACAAGAAGTGGTACGCCGCTTGTTCGTTATTCAAGATGGACACCG
>Ga0265295_1004351_pt1 | contig 19159 bp, 19 predicted proteins | sample Munlansysbiofilm_FD_192503 | JGI IMG/M metagenome (GOLD analysis project Ga0265295, IMG submission 192503) | Leachate microbial communities from a municipal landfill in Southern Ontario, Canada - Methane capture system biofilm | ecosystem: Engineered > Solid waste > Landfill > Unclassified ... | reverse complement strand
CCAATGTAGGATTCATCTTAAAAAACCTGATGGCATTTGCCCGGATTATGTTTCTGGCGATCAAGGCCGAGGATGCAAGGACTGTGATAACTTTTGCATTTTAGAAGCTGGGGAAACAGTTTATGGAACAACAGTTAAGAACGTGAAACAGCTTCTAAAAACTTTTGGAGGGTGTGGATGGACCGAACACTGCGATCGGAGCGGTGGAGTGTTCGAAGTGACAGAAATAACATTAAGTGGCAACAACTCATCCCACCATTATAATCGCCACTTATAAAAAAAAGATCTTTTCAAATGAAAAGATCTAATCCATCTACATAAACCGACACAATGCTACGCTCCACTTTTTTATGGAAAAGAAATACCGGCTTTCATCTGGGTTCGAGTCCCAGCTTTTCCACCATACTGACAACTGGACGTTATCGCATGATCATAGACAACGAAAGCACTAAGCAAGACTCGCACTCAAGCTTAGTGAATAGTACCTATTATGGAGATCCCTACCCCCACGGTGTAAAAGCTAAGCGCCTACTCATTCGAGGTTCGTTTGAATAGTGATTAACGGTTAATAAAGTGGTTCTTTCCGTTCGCAAAGACAATAAAGGGTGTGGGCTATGCAGCGCTTATTGGTGCCGGCTTATGTAGCGGGATTTATTTCTGTCTAATCTTAACCAGATTAACTTCATGATATGCCCACGATTGGGGGAGCGATGTCAAATTCAATCGATTTTAAAAAATAATCCCAGACAGGGTAAAATTTTACTCTGTCTGGGATTATACCCGCTATTCATTAAAATAAACATTAAAATTTTATTTTTTTAAAATGTTTTTTTAAAAAACTTTAACATATGTCAAGATTTTTTGATTTTTTATAAAATAAGCAACCTATACACCTCGATTTTATACAGGGTTTATTGGTTGCTTATTTTGTATTCATGATGAAGGAGGAAATCATGCAATATCTAACTGAACGTGATCTGCCAATAACAGACAAAAACACCTTTAAGGTGCCCTTGTTTTTATTTGGTGGTGCGTATAAAAAAGTGAGTGCGGATGCCAAGCTGTTGTTTTCAATGATGTTGGAGGATCAATCATTTAACATGCTCGATTTGGAGAGAGAATACGGTTACCCTCCGGAGCTGGTAAAAAAATGTATCAACGAGTTGACGAAAGCCGGTTTGATTCAGGCGGATCAGGCAGCTGCATCAAGCAAGCCGTCCTGGAGGCGAACATGAACTACTTTACCATGCAGGATGCGGATTTATTCTCATTTGTGCGGGTACCCAAAGAGCTACTGGTTAATCCAGAGTACAAGAGTATTTCCGCGGAAAGTAAGTTGCTATATGGGGTGTTGCTGGATCGGGTTAGTTTATCACGTAAAAATAATTGGGTTGATGAAATGGGCCGGATCTTTATCATTTATACCCGTGTAGAAATTATGGAGATTATGGGGGCTGGCGAAAAGAAAATTACCAAGCTGTTCAACGAGCTTAAGGACAAAGAGCTGGTCGAAGAAAAACGCCAGGGATTGCAAAAACCAAATCTTATTTATGTCGGTAAGTTTCTGAAAAGCGTTGATTTTATGGACAAAAGTGAGTTGATTGTAATGACGGATAATTGCGATTATTTGCAGAACCGTCAAAATGACGGTTCTGGACACGTCAAAATGACGGTTCAAGACCCGTCAAAAAGAAGGGTAAGTAATACTAATATAAATAATACTAATATAAGTAATACTGAAAATCTAATCAGTCAGTCTTACAGCAATGAATTGACAGAACGACAGACGGACGGACTGACTGAATTTGAATCGGTTGATCGTTATTTTGAAAGTCAGGTCTTCGCTGAAACAAGAGAAGGCCAACCGGATCAGCGGCTTGTTGAGGATATTAAATTCAATGTCCTGGATATGTACTTTGCACCAGAAACCATAATCGCCGGTGATAAAAAATGCCAGGCACTTGTCAGAGCGGCCCTTATGCGGCTGGAGCCGATTCACATTGACAATATTATTTATAAATTTTGCAACAACAGTAATCCCATTATCAACGCCAAAGCTTATATCCAAACCATGCTCTACAACGAAACCCTGGAAACAAATCTTTACATGCACAATCAAACCAAAGCGGATATGGCCAACTGGAAGGATTAGGGGGAACCAATGAAAGTAACGATTAATGATATAAATATCGAAAAAACAACAGCCGGAAGAATTGTTGAAAACATAGACAAACAAATTCAAACACTGGAAAATATTCCGTTTGAAAATATGATCAAAAACAGTGGATATGTTGCTGCGTGTCGAATTTTCGAATCTTATAAACGCCGTATTTCAAACATTGCAAATTTTCTCGAGGAAACAGGTATTATGTATGATTGTTGCAAAAATGAGATCGATGACTATTTTGATACGATCTTTCAAAATCGCATTTTAGCCAACAGAGACGGAAGGAGTTATTTTAAATGGAATAATCAAAATGAAGACCTTTGGCCCAGATGGTTTATTGAGGCGATAGAAAAAGGTGCCTTTATAATTGATGGCAGAGATTTATACCTTGTCACTAATGAAGGTGACTGTGGTGATGGAAGGTATTTAATAGACCAAGGTGACTATGCGGTTGATGAGATGTTTGGTTCATATTCATCTCGAAATTGTTACGTGATCGAAACTGAGTGGTCGAAACAATAAACCAAAATTAAAGAGGCTTAGCAGTCTCTTTTTCTTTTTCAATAACTGACACCAGGAAAAGCTAAAATAATAATTTTAGGAGGAATTTTAAATGAACAGTAAGTGCAAAACGATCGCAGTGGTTAATCAAAAAGGCGGTGTAGGCAAAACAACCACCACTTACAATTTAGGCTGGGAACTAGGTAGAATTGGCAAAAAAGTTCTGTTGGTAGACTTTGACTCCCAGGGAAACCTGACAATGCAGGCGGGCCAGTTTAATCCGGATCGACTGGATAAAACCATTGCCAATGTGATGGCAGAATTTATTGACAATTACGAAATTCAATCGAATGTTGAAGATTTGATCATTCACAAAGAGTATGTCGATGTACTCCCGGCCAATGTGGAATTAGCTGGACTTGAGTTATCACTTAACCAGGTCACTTCCCGGGAAACGGTTCTGGCGGATGTGCTGGAAAAGTTCAAAAGCGATTATGAATATATTTTAATAGATTGCTCGCCCTCATTGGGGTTGCTGCCGATTAATGCTCTGGGAGCCGCTGATAGCGTTATTATCCCGGTAGCGGCTCAATTCTGGGCAGTGAAAGGTATGGAAACCTTATTAAAAAGCGTTGCCATGATTAAACGTAGAATCAACCGCAGTCTCAGAATAGAAGGGATTCTCCTAACGATGTACAATCCCACCTACAAGATCACCCGTGATATGCAGGAAGCGGTGGAACAGCACTTTGGTGAAGCAGTGAAAGTCTTTGATGTAAAAATTCCGGAATCCATAAAAATGCGGGAATCCGGCCCATTGGCCTTAAGTGCCAGGGAATTGCAGGAAATCAGAAAAGACAGCAAGCCACTACTTGGGATTGTAAATGCATATGAGAATTTAGCGATTGAAATCGTGGGGAAGGAGCAGGAATAAGATGGTAGATACAAAAGATAAATTTGCCGGTTTGTTTGGGGGAGATTTTGATGATGAATTCCCGGAAGAAAGTGATATTCTTCTGGTTGATTATACGGATCTGATTCCATTCAAACAGCATTTGTTTTCGCCATATGATGAGGAAACGATGGAGGATCTGGTGCGCTCGATCGACGACATGGGCCAACTATCACCATGCCTGGTGCGTGAACACCCGAATCAATCAGGCAAGTATGAAATTCTTTCTGGCCATAATCGGGCTGAAGCGTGTCGCCGCCTGGATCAGCAGGTTAAGATTATCGTTTATCCCGAAATTCTTACAGATGATCAGGCTAAGCTGGTTGTGATCGAATCCAACATCAAGCAGCGGACCCTTCAGGCATTGGCACTAAGCGATCAGGCTAAAATCATCGCCGAACATCATCGGTTGATTAAAAAGCAGGGCAAGCGAACGGACTTAGCTAAAATAGTGGATGAATTGGATGATAACGACACTGGCGCAGATACTACAGCGCCTTATTGTCTATCCAATCGCCAGATTAATAACTATGTTCGCATTGATGAGTATCTGAGTGATCCGCTGAAAATACTGATGGATGAAGGTAAACTGCCACTTAAGGCGGCTTCGGAATTGTCCTTTATTATTGATGAAGAATCCCAGGATGCGGTTGCTGACTTTATTCAAAATGGCGGCAAAATCACTGAAGGTAAAGCTAAAAAAATCAGGAAACTGGCCGAAGACGAAACCCTTGACGCAGCGCGGATCAGCGAACTGGTGGCTAGCGAAAAATCTGCACCAAAATTAAAAGTGGTGATTCCGGATGCGATGATCAATTCGATTTTTCTGAATATGACAAAAGATGAAATACTTGAACTGATTGAAACGGCTGTATCTGCGTTTCAAGACAACTAAAGAGCCTTAGCATGGCAATTATAAAAGTGACTAAACGGAAGGTAAAAAAACCGCAAAATGCCAGCGCCATGAGAAATCTGATCGACTATGTAAAAAAACATGAACATGAAAATGGACTGGCAATGGGTTTTAACTGCAATACCGCCTCGGCCTTTCAGGAATTCTTGTTGAACAAGAAAATCCACCATAAAACCGATGGACGTTTGTATATTCACATGGTTCAAAGTTTCCCCAAAGATTTGATCACGCCAGAAAAAGCCTTTGAACTTGGACAGAAGTTAATCAACGAACACCCCTTATTTGCTAATTTTCAGATTGTGATGGGGACACATACGGATCGAGATCATTTACATAATCATTTTTGCATCAACTCGGTTGGGATGGATGGTAAAAAGTGGCAGCTTTCTGATATGGAGCTTAAGGCTATCAGGGAAAAATCCCTTGATATTTGTCGTGAAGCGGATGTGCCGATCTGGTGGGATAAAAACAATGTGATCTTCGAAATGGACAAGCCATTGATAAAATCAAAAAAAGATGATCAATTGAATACAGTTCATCAGGGCGAATATGAAAAACAAAAGCAAGGTAAAAGTTGGAAATATGAATTATTTCTTGGCATCAGGGAATGCACGAAACACGCTCACAGCCAGGACGAATTTATCACAAACATGAATAAACTTGGATATGGGGTACAGTGGGATCATCATAAATACATTACTTTCTTAACCCCGGATGGGAAAAAATGCCGAAACAACAAGCTTTACCCAACTGAACGCTTCACAAAGGAATACCTTCTCGATCAGTTTGAAAAGAATGCCGAGCGTCGGAGCCAGCAGACTATCCGGGATCATCAGCAGCAAATGGATCACACGGTTAACCTGGTTAATAATTTATTGCGTACTGTCAGCAGAAAAGGTAGCTTATCAGGTGATGATGAATTTTTCCCGCTTACGCATATAAAAAGCAAGCTGGAAGGCCAGGCATTAAAAGACAAGGCCATTGAAAAAAGCAATAGCAGTTACAACTGGGATAAGGAGTTTTAACTTCGCGCACTGCGGTGCGCGAAGTTGGGAAGGAAGTAAAATAATGATTGAACATAATTTCAAAAATAGTTGTGAATTTGCCAAATGGAAGGCAGATAAGGAAATTTATAACATGGAATATCTTGGAACACTTTCTGGAAAGAAATGCCAGGTATGTTTTGAAGTGGATATCGAAAACGAAGGAACACAGCTTGTCTGCATTAATAAAAGTGCAAATGAGCTGTTTTTTATTAGCCAGGTTGAAATGGATGAATGGATGAAAAATAATAGCGCAATGGATATCGTAAATAATGGATATAGTGATTTATTTGTTGGCTTTAATGAATTTCAATGCAAGGTGGCCGATATCGAAATAAGCTGTTATATTGACGCGACGGCTTTAATTTAATCAGATCGTCAACTTCACGCACTGCGGTGCGCGAAGTTAGAAAGGTGGAATAGTGAAACTTATTATTACAGAGAAACCAAGTGTTGCCATGGCGATAGCCAAGGTGTTGGGAATTAATAAAAAGCATGATGGCTGGATGGAGGGCGGTGGTTATTATCTAACCTGGTGCGTCGGGCATTTGGTAGAACTGGCGGAGGCGGGAGATTATAACGCTGCTTATAAAAAATGGAACCTGGGTGATTTGCCAATCATTCCAGAGAACTGGCTCTATAAAGTCAGTCATTCGACTGAAAAACAGTTTCAGGTTGTTAAAAAACTAATGCTGGATTCGAATGTGGATCGGCTTATATGCGCGACTGATGCCGGGAGAGAAGGGGAACTGATCTTCCGGCTGGTTTATTATCAGGCTAAGTGTAAGAAGCCTTTTGATAGGCTCTGGATATCATCAATGGAGGATCAGTCGATCCGAAACGGTTTTGCCAACTTGCAAGATGGTAAATCGCACGATTGTTTGTACAATGCGGCCCTGTGCCGATCGCAAGCCGACTGGTTAGTTGGTATTAACGGATCACGGTGGTTTTCCTTGTTATACGGTGGAAAATTGAATATCGGACGGGTACAAACGCCGACGCTGGCGATGATTGTTGAACGGGAACATCAGATCAAAAATTTTGTTAAAGAAAAATACTACATCAATCACATCGACTTAGACGGCCTGGATGCCACCGGCGACAAGCTTAAAGATAAAAGCCAGGCCGAACAGATTCGAGCATCAACCAATGGCCAGGACGCAACGATCCTTGCAGTGGATAAATCTATTATATCGGTTAAAGCGCCAAATCTGTACGACTTAACATCGCTACAACGCGATGCCAATCAATACTTTGGATTGACAGCAACCGAAACCCTAAACGCCACCCAGTCTCTTTATGAAAAGAAGCTTGTTACTTATCCTCGGACCGACAGTCAGTTTATTACCGATGATATGCATGAAACAGTAGAGCGGCTTATTTCCCGGGTTGCTGATTTCTTAAAACTTCCCTTGAATCATCAGCCGAACAGTAAAATATTGATCAATAATAAAAAAGTTACTGATCACCATGCGATTCTGCCGACTGCCGAGATTAGTTCTTTGAATTTTGAAACACTTGCCAAAAACGAATGCTTCATATTAAAGCTGATTGCCAGTCGACTGATATTTTCAACAGCTCCCAGGCATCAATACGCTGAAACAATTGTCAGCGCATCTTGTTCCGGGTATGTTTTTAAGGCGAAGGGCAAAACTGTTGTAGATGCCGGGTGGAAGGAGTTGGAGTCTTTATTTAAGAAAGTCATGCTGATAAAAGAAAATAAAAAAGAAGATGTGGTTTTACCGGAGATCAACAAAGATCAGATATTTTCGTCAGTTAATGCCACCATCAGCGAACATGACACATCACCGCCAAAGCGTTATACGGAAGCAACGCTGCTGTCGGCAATGGAAACAGCAGGCAATGAATTTATCGAAGACGGTGGCGACAAAAAAGGAATTGGCACACCAGCAACCCGGGCTTCGATTATTGAAAAACTGGTGTCGGGCAAATATATTGATCGAAATAACAAACAGCTTATACCAAGTGAAAGCGGCATCAGTTTAATTGCCGCTGTTCCTGATACAGTCAAATCACCAAAGCTAACCGCAGAATGGGAAAACCGGCTCAAGGAAATTGAAGCTGGGAAATTATCAAAATCGACGTTTGATGAGATGATCAAACTGTTTATTGTTAGCATGATCAATGATAATAAGACCACTAATGATAGCCTTGTGGGGAAATTTAAGTCTCAATCCCATGAACGCACAAGTATTGGAAAATGCCCCCGTTGTGGCCAGGCGGTTTATGAAGGTGAGAAAAACTTCTATTGCAGTAACCGCGAATGTCAATTTGTGCTTTGGAAGGATAATTGGTTTTTTGGTGAGAAGAAAAAGAAAATCACTAAAAAAATAGCTGAAGATTTTTTAAGGGATGGGAAATCAAAAATTACTGGCTTGTATTCCCCGAAAAAAGATACAAAATATGATGCGACTGTTGTTATGGAAGATACGGGTGAAAAATATATCAATTTCAAATTGGTATTCTAGGAGGTTTTAACTTCACGCACTGCGGTGCGCGAAGTTAATATATAAATTTTAAGGAGAAAATATAATGAAGGTTGTTTTAAAAATTGCGTTTCTAATTTCATGTTTATTGATGGCTACACCGTGCTCTGGTGTATTTGCTGGTAATCTAGACGATCAATTACCGATGATTGAATATCGCACGCATGTACAAAACGTCGGCTGGCAGGATTGGGTTAAAAATGGTGAAATAAGTGGTACAGAAGGCAAGGGTTTAAGGCTGGAAGGTTTTAAACTGACAATAGACAGTGAGTATGATCTTGGCCTTGAATATCAAACGCATATTCAAAACGTCGGCTGGCAGGATTGGGTTTCGAACGGCGTAATTTCAGGAACTTCCGGAAAAGGGTTGCGTCTTGAGGGTATCAGAATCAGACTTACTGGTGATGATGCAGATAAATTTGATGTCTTCTATCAGACGCAAATTCAAAACGTCGGCTGGCAGAAAAATGTTAAAAATGGCGAAATGAGCGGCACGTCTGGCAAAGGTCTGCGGCTGGAAGGGATAAGGGTAGTTATTGCATATAAAGAGAATGCACTAAAAACGGTTACTTATATCACTGATCAAGATACTATCTATAAAGACGAAACTGTATTAAGCGGCAAAACAGCTTCAACTCCTGATGCCCCATCTAAAAACGAGTTTACATTTGCCGGATGGTTTACTGATAGTGATTTCACAACAAGATATGATTTTGCGACTCCTGTAGTTGACAACTTAAAACTTTATGCGAAATTTGAACCGATTGTTCCTCCGGTGCATCAAACGAAATATTACAAAGTTACGCTTGACTGCAATAATGGAAAGTTTGACGGTAAATTTGGAAGTTCTGTTGAACGCATGGTTGTTGAGGAAGGGACAGCAATCAGATCACCGGGCGTACCAGCATTGCAAGGGCGCTCTTTCGCTGGGTGGTATACGGATCGGTCGTTCACAAAAAAATGGGACATCAATGAAGATGTGGTCACATCTGATATGACGCTTTATGCGAAATGGGTGCTGGCTGTAGTTTAAAAATTAATTATTTAACTTCGCGCACTGCGGTGCGCGAAGTTGGAAAGGATAATAAAATGGAAGCAATAAAACCGCGATCGTTTAAAAAAATGTTTGAGCGACCAGCTAATAAGAATAATTTTCTTGACAATGTAACGATTAATAATTCAAGCGCAATCAACGAAATGGTTAAACCAACCATCGAACCAACGATTGAACCGGACAATAATGTCAACAACATTATTGAAATGCGCAACGAGCCAATAGCCAGCGAAGGGGGGAGCTTCGAGAGTAATAACATTCAAGAAAAAGTGGAAATAGAAAAACTGAAAAATGATTTATTTGCGGCTACATCTAAATACGAAAACGAACATAAAACGGTTGAGGAATTAAATAAACAAATTGAGCAGCTCAACCAGGAAATTAATGATATCAAAAAAAAGTACAATGAAGAAACAGAGACTCAGGCAGCTGCCGCAGATGAATTGCGTAAGAAATACGAGAGCAAATGCAACGAGTATTCAGAATTAAAAAACCAATATGATTTATTGGAAACGGCTAAAAACGAGCTGGAAACGCAGCTGGTTAATGACAAAGATTCTTCAAGCGAGGACACCATTTCGATTGATGTTGAGGAAGACATAATCCATGGCGAGGTAACATCGACAATGGCCGAAAATGAACGTTTGAGTGCTTTAAATAATGAATTGGAGTTGCAACTCATCAATGAAATTGAAACCCGAGAAAACGCTCAAATGCTTTACCAGGAACTGCGATCGATTATGGTTTCGATCGGGATTGAGAAAAACCTTGAAGTTTTTGATCAAACCAAAATTGAATTGCAGCAGAAGGCGAATATCATTGCACAACAGGAACGACTGTTAAACGAGCGGGATCAATACATAACATCGATTCAAAACTCATTAATGGATGGAATTGGCCAGATGTTCCTAAAACGTCCAACTGAAACGGTATTGGTGCTGAACAGCGATACCATGGAGCCGGAACCGGTTAAACCAGAAATGGAGGAAAAAACGGAAGAACCGGCACAAGTAAAATCAGATTCACAGGAACCAGGATCGGTTAAACCTGAAATCGAGATCAAATCGGAAGATCCTACACAAGAGAAATCAGATCCGCAAGAGCCAGTCCAGGAGTCAAGTGATGAGATTAAAAACAACCGCAATGAATCAAACAACCAAGACAAGCAAACAAGTGGACAGGATCTACTTACTGACCGCCCTGTTCATCAAGATATTTCTGCCAATGAAAAAGCGACTGACACGGAGAATGTGGATAAAACTGACACAAATGGCGAAACAGATGAAAAAAAAGCCGCCAGAGAGAAAAAAGATGAATACTTTAAATATCTAAATGAAAATTGGATTGATATCAAAAAAAAGGCACTGGAGCTTAAAGCGGAGGGGTGGCAGCTGGAGGATATAGCCGAGATGTTAGAGGTAAAAATAAGAATGGTTGATCTGAAAAGAATCATCAAAAAGCCGATACCGAAAAATAATCGAACTAATTAACTTCGCGCACTGCGGTGCGTGAAGTTAAAAAATATCCTGCTTGTTTTTTAACTTAAACGCATAGTATACTGTTTACAAAAACAACAGAAAATCAAAGGGGAGATTAATGGAGAACAAAATCAATTTATCACAAAAAGCAAATGTCTTTCTTGCAAAAAAAAAGCTAGTTCAGAACATATACATCGGCGCAAAACTGGAAGGTTCAAATATTACGTTTCCTGAAACACAAACAATTCTTAATGGAGTCAATGTTTCGAATGTAACGCTCGATGATATTCAAACGGTTTTAAACTTACGGGATGCCTGGCGTTATATACTGGCACACATCGACGAACTCGTTGATCTTGACTATATTTGCAAAGTTAATGAATATATTGCCAGAAACGAAAGCCTTGAATGGGGCGTTCTTCGATATGGTCAAGTTGGGATTTCCGGAACGGATTATCAACCGCCAATCCCTAAGGTTGATCAGGTAAAGCAGAGATTGTCTGAAATTTTAAATCCAGCATCTTCTGCAACAGAACAGGCACTCAATTATTTTCTTTACGGAACCCGCTCTCAACTTTTCTGGGATGGTAATAAGCGCAGCAGCTTATTGATAGCAAATAAAATCTTAATTCAAAACGGCGCAGGTATTTTGCTGATCAGCGATCAGAATTTACTTCGCTTCAATCAGGAACTGGTTGATTATTATAATACTGGCGAAGGAAATAGTTTAAAAAGATTTTTATACGAAGTCTGCGTTCAAGGGATGGAGATCGAAAATGTAAATCAAGTTGATTCATCACATGAACAACAGGAGGAATTAGAAATTTAACTTCGCGCACTGCGGTGCGTGAAGTTAAAAAAACTTTAATCTTAAAAACGGGAAAAGGCAACTTATGCGCACTAATAAAATGCGAATGAGTTGTTTTTATTTTACGCTGAATTAAAAAGCAAAGTGAATAACGTCGTGCTTACATAAACTTTTCTTTTCAATCACAGTGATTAAAAGAAAAATGTGCTGTGCACATCTGTAATTAAAAAAAACCCCTGTTTGTAACAGGGGGCAAGATTCCTAATTGTTTACAAATGCACTATCGTGCCTTTGCAAACAATTAGATCTTGCTTTCCCGCCAGGGAAAGTAAAGTATGGGGGACGCCCCCAAACCCCCGTAGTAATTGAAAAACAAAAATACCATATTACTTCATGCTGGGCAAAAGTTAGTAAAAAAAACAACTTCACGCACTGCGGTGCGCGAAGTTGAAAAAAATAAGAAACGGAGGATTAAACCAGATGGCAAAAAACCTGTGGTTAATTGTTTTAGCAATTTTTTTATCGGTGGGCTTTTATGGCTTTCTGCTAATTATTAGCCCAGGTTTTGAAATGATAAAATTTGCTTACGAGACACTTACTTCATTTGGCATTTCCACCAGTGTTATTTACGCAACCCTTATTTCTGCAATGGTGATTATTTACTTCGTTGAATTTGGTATTTTCGTACAAATTTTAAAATGCGATGCATAATTAACTTCACGCACTGCGGTGCGTGAAGTTAAAACTAATCAGATCAAAGAGTAAAGGAGGAGATTAAACTGGACGATGATAATCTTACACTTAAAGATTTGCGGCTAAAAAATGGATTTGCGCAGAAAAAACTCGCTATTCTTTTGGGAGTACACCGAAATAGTATCGGGCGCTGGGAAAACGGTGATACGATACCAGATGATAAGACTGTTGAGCGACTTAGTTTAATTTACAAAGTCCCTGAAGAAATCATCCGAAATGCCATGGCCCTATCATTGACGAAAAGCTTGGAACCAACGCCCAATGTTATCGCTTTTCGATGCAGTGATGAGATGTATAATCGGATTAAAGACAATGCTAAAAAGGCCAACATGCGAATCGGAACTTATGTGACAAAAACATATGATGGCGGCAGTGTTAATGTTATCAGTGGCCTGGAGGAGTTTGATCATGAACTGAAACAGATCGGAAAAAATTTAAATCAGTTAACCTTATTATGCAACACAGGCGCAATTCGCAATCCGGATTTAAAAAACTTGAATAATGCTCTTAATCAAATCTATGTCAAACTCAACCGGTTAATCGGTGATTGATATGGATTTTTTAATATAGGGATTAACTTCACGCACTGCGGTGCGCGAAGTTAAAAAACATTTTCTACGAGAAGGAGTTGCTATGAAAAAACTAACATTATTATCGGTTTTTCTATTGGGTTTGATGGTATTTTTTAGTCCATCTATTTTTGCAAATGATCAAGATGTACTCCAAACCTTAATTGGAGAACCGGGGACACCGGCAGAAACGGTCACGATGACAGTTGAGGTTCAACCACCCAGCAATAAAAATTTCGACCCTGTTAAAGTGGTAAAACAAGGCCAACCAACAGGAGAAACCTTCGGCGGAACCATCACATACGATCCTAAAACCAATACGTTAACACTTAACAATTTAAAAGATTCTGGTCGGATCGATTTGCGGGATATGGGTGACTTAACCATTCACCTGATTGGTGAAAATACATTTTACGAAACGGCTAACATTTTCAGCCGACCATCATCGAACTATGATGACACAAGTATTACGTTTACTGGAAATGGCAGTCTTTCTTTTGATACGTCTGGCTTCGGAGGGAATCACGCTGCCATCATCTGCGATGATTTAAAAATTGAAAGCGGAACATTTAATATCACAAAGTCCTGGATCGTTGCCAAGTCCGTGACGATCAACGGGGGAACCATTAATATGTTCGGACGGATTGTGACATTATCAAATCCCCACGACAGAGTGATTATCAATGGTGGCCAAACAAATATTGACGGATCGATGGAAACAAACATCGAAACAGGTTATTTCCAAATGAATGGCGGATCTTTGGTGCTGAATAACAGTTCCCTGGAAAGCATAGAGGCCAATCAAATTATGATTAACGGCGGTCGCCTGATCAGCAAAAATAATGGACAAACAAACGCAAATGCCAGCAACTTATCAGCGCTGGAACGGATTGATATTAATGGTGGCATTGTTTTTGCACATACTGCCAAAGCTGGTAGTGCAGCACTATCGTCCCCGGTTGTTTCAATTAATCAAAATTCGTCTATTCAAGTCGGCGACGCAAAGAGTGGATCGCCGTGGAACGAACCGGTCTATAACGTCTCGGGCTACAACAAGGAAAGCTATGTTTTGATTACCGGTGGTGATATTCCGACGGATGATATTATCACTGGCGACATCTCTTACCGTACCCACGTACAAAACGTCGGTTGGCAAGGATTGCGAGACGAAGGTAATTTAAGTGGAACGTCAGGCCAGGGGTATCGGCTGGAAGGGATTGAAATCAATTATGCTAACACAACGGAGGGGAGTGGCATTCGCTATCGTACTCATGTACAAAACATTGGTTGGCAAGATTGGGTCAGTGGTGGATCGGTTAGTGGTACGTCTGGCAAAAGCCTCCGTTTAGAAGCAATCAAACTGGAGCTGACTGGTGACGATGCGAATGTTTATGATATCTATTATTGCGTTCATGCCCAAAACTTTGGGTGGTTAGGCTGGGCCAAAAACGGCGAGGATGCGGGAACGGCTGGTTATGGTTATCGATTGGAAGGAATAAAAATTGTGGTAGTGCCCAAAGGGTCGCCAGCACCTTCGCCAATGTCTGAGCTTCAACCATTTTTTCAGGTGTGATATGTGAGATTAACTTCGCGCACCGCAGTGCGCGAAGTTAGAAAGGAAGGTTTGTTATGGGACGTTTTTCAGATGAAGTCTTAAATCAGGTTACTTCAATTAATATTATTGATTGGGCGATAAATAACGGCTATGAGGTTTCGCGTAAAAACAGCCAGTTCAAGATAAATAATTTTGGTGGTTTACTAATCGATGCTGAGGGCCAAAAGTGGAATCGCTTTTCAGATGATACCAAAGAAGCGGGTGGTGGTATCATCCAATTTGTCATGTATATGGAACAGCTGGAATTTCGGAATGCGGTTGAAAAACTGATGGCTTATAAAAATATTTTTCAGGAGCCATCAGAACAAGCCGTTCGTTTTATAAAGGAAGCAAAAGAAGCGACATCGAGTACGGAGTCGTTTGAATTGCCAAAACGTGCCGAAAACTACCGGCGGCTTTATGCCTACCTGATCAAAACCCGGGAGCTTGATAAATCGATTGTTGATTATTACGTGCGCCATCATAAAATTTACGAGGACGATCGACATAATGTTGTGTTTTGCGGAGGGGATGAAAATGGGGTTATTCGCAGCGCTTCACGACGCGGCACCTATGATTTGCCGGGCAAAGATGCATTTAAGGGATTGGTAAAACATTCCGACAAACATTACCCGTTCAGCTTTGAAGGTAAATCAGATCGACTTTTGGTCTTTGAAGCACCCATTGATATGATGTCTTACCAGACATTACTAAAAGAAACCAATCAACCAAAAACATCAATCCGAGATAGTTTTATCGCACTTAATGGAATTGCTAATGAAGGATTTTGCAGTTATCTTGAAACCCATCCCCACATCAAACGGATCTGTTTTTGTCTGGATAACGATGAAGCGGGAATTAACAGCACTGCCAATTTGATTAAGATCATTGATGAGCAAAAACGAGGGCTTTATGAAATGGATGTCAAGGTGCCAATAACAAAAGATTGGAATCAGGATTTGAAGGAATTTCACCTTGCGATCGAAAACGAAAATAATCAACATGAAATGGAGATGTAACTTCACGCACCGCAGTGCGTGAAGTTGGAAAGGAACTAAAATGAAAAAATTATATATATTGATACTAGTATCGTGTTTAAGTTGTTTTTTGCTCAGTGGTTGCCAAACGGAAAAGGCGACCCCTACTATGCCAGAAGCGACTCCAACAGTAGCGGAAAACAGTGTCTATGGGGACTGGATCGATGAAAAAAATCAGGTCTTTTTTGCTCTCAATGAGGATAACAGTTATTTTATTGGCGGCGAGAAATACAATGAAACGGCGGGAGGAACAGCAACAGTCAATGATAAAGTGATCACCTTAAAACCGGAATATGTGATCATTGATAATGCCAAACAGCCTGTACCAGAAACAGGCGGTACAGAAATGGTCTGGAACTATTCTTTTACCAGTAATAAGCACCTGGTTATCAAAACAAACGACTACTCATTTGAATTTAAACGAAATGATAGACAGACAAATGAGCGAAATGATGGGCCGACAAATGATTGAGTTATTGAAAAAAAAGAAGAAGCAATTGATCTTTTCAATGCTAATTGTGTTTGGGGGATCGATTCTTTCTTTGTATTTAACATATAATCTGGATTCATTGTTAACGACGCAACAATTCAGCGGCTATTCTACCCCAATCAATGAAATAGTTCAAAGTATTACAAACAATCCGATAACCCGGAAAATGTACCTGATTTTATCAGGAGTTTTTCTCGTTTTTGGGGTTGTTTTTTTCTTTTCAAACGAAAGGCCCTATCATAGCAACTTAAACCAAATTACACCGGATATTTTCACCCCGGCAGTTGCCGGGCAGAACCAACATGGATCAGCAAAGTGGCTCCAGAGCACGAAATTTACTGAAGCTTTTGACCACTTTAAGCTTAAAAGCAATGATCAACTCATTGCACAGTTGATGCGTCACGGTAAAAGTGATTTTGAGGTCGCCCGTCGCAATCTGGAATGGCAGGAACCGACAGCTATTGCGGATTTACCGGCTGCACCGATTAAAAAAGCGGGGATGGTGATTGGCAAAAATAATTTGCGCAAAGGTGTTGAGGATATTTTCTATATTCAAAAAGATGCCCACTCACTGATTATCGGCTCCACCCGCTGCGGAAAATCAAGAACAGTTGTTCTGCAAACCATTGGGGCCTTAGGACTGGCAGGCGAATCGATGGTGATGGCGGACCCCAAGGGTGAACTTTATAATTATACACAACCCTATTTGAAACGGCTGGGCTATAAAGTAGTCGCTATCGACTTTAAAAATCCCCTAAAAAGTGATGGTTACAATTTTCTCCAACCGATCATCGATGCGGTCAACGAAAACAATCTTTCAAAAGCAGTTGGTTGCGCCTGGGATTTAACCCGGTCACTGGTTGGGGAAGCAAAAGGCGAAAAAATCTGGAATCAAGGGGAAGCTTCCATTATTGCCAGTTGTATTCTTTCAGTTGTTTATGACAACAAAGATCGTCCGGAATATCAGAATATGACAAACGTGTACTATTTCATTTATGAAATGTGCAAGTCTCCGGACAACCCTAAAGATAAAATGTCGATCGTTAAATACATGAATGAACTGAAAGAGACAAACCCGGATCATCCGGCGATTGGTCTGATTGCTATTTCTGAAATAGCGCCAGAGCGAACTCGTGGTTCGTTTTATACAGCAGCATTAACGACCCTTAATCTATTTACCAATCCACATATTTACGCCATGACCAGCCACAGCGATTTTAATCCCAAAACGGTTGGTCAGGAAAAGACGGCGGTTTTTATTATCCTACCGGATGAAAAAGCAACCTACTATCCACTCGCCAGTCTATTTTGCAGTCAGAATTATGGAGCATTGGTAGAACTGGCTGACAGTCTCGGTGGTCGCTTGCCGATCCGCACAAACTTTATTCTGGATGAATTTGGTAATTTTACTGAGATTCCAGACTTCACTAAACAATTAACGGTTGGGGGTGGGCGCGGCTGTCGTTTCAATTTATTTCTACAATCCTTCTCTCAACTTGAGAAGGTGTACGGCAAAGAAGACGCCAAAACAATTAAAAGCAACTGTGAAAACTGGATCTATTTGCAGGCTGATGATCAGGAAACATTAAAAGAAGTATCAGACAAGCTTGATAAATACACCACATCTTCTTATAGCGTTTCAGCCTCGCAGCAGCGCTTTGCTTCCGGCTCCAGTAGCCAATCCGTCAATCTGATTGGACGGGAGTTATTAACGCCGGGAGAAGTCGCTAAAATCAGCCGCCCCTACAATCTGGTAACCAGTCGAAATGATCCGGCCATCATGCATGCGCCGGATCTTTCTGGTTGGTTGTTTAATACCATGTTTGGCATGGGCAATGAAGAACACAATATCGCACTCCGGCAGCTGCGTGAAAACCAGCGACAAGCCAGACAAGAAACTCCGGTCAAACTGTGGGGAATATGGAAGGAATTTGAACTCTATTAACCCCTGACGTACCGTTACTATAGAGACTAGTTTATTTTGAAAGGAGGTGAAAGAGGGTGAGACGTATTAAAACATTAATTGCTTTACTGGGGGGCTTCTTTTTGTCAGCAACACCGGTTTTTGCTGGGACATCTGTGGAAAGTAACATACTGTTTACTGGGTTTAAAGCATTGATGACGAGTGTTACAACAGCATTGGTTATTATTGCTCCTGTTATTGCCGTGGTGTTAACAATCTACTTCGCCATTCGGCGCAGTGGTGCAGATGAAATGGATCAGAAAATGTGGGGCAAACGAATCAGCAATGCCTGGATTTGTGCAGCTGTGGCAGTTGCTGGTTCTGGTCTGGTTCAGTTGATTATGTCGTATTTTGGCGGCAGCGTTACGTAAAAAAATATAATTCATGGAGGAATTAAAAATGAACAAGTTAATAGCAATTAAAAATCGGTTTATCTGCTGGGGGATTAATTTTTTAAATCCCGTAAAAGATGATTCTTTAACCAGTGATCCTGGCGAAGGATACGTTGATACGATGGTAAAAGTTATTATTGCGATCGTTATCGGTGGTTTGCTGCTGGCGTTTTTTACAAAGATTTATAACGACAATGTGTTTCCGACGGTCACAACCAAGATCACTGAAATGTTTGGTGGTTGATTACTTACTGGGGATCACGGTGCCTGCTAAAGGTATCGTGATCCACGAAAGGAGGTGGCGACACCTTGTATGATATTTTTGGTGAGTTTATAAAAAAGTTGTTCGAATATTCGGGCGTTAAGCTTGACTTTGTACTTAGCAAGCTGGTGGAGATGGTTTTTTATATCGCCAACTACATGGGTGACACCACAGGTGTCACACTATTTACAAGTCTGGAAACACTCTTTTACGGCTTTGGCCTGTGGCTGTTAATTCTCAAATTTTTAAAAAAGGGATTCGAAACCTATGTTGTGGGAACAGAAGGCGATCCGGACTCTGATCCGATGGCGTTTTTATTTCAGTTTATTAAAGCGCTAATCTTAATCCTGTGCTTTCCCTTTATTTATGAAATGTTGGCCCGGATTACAATTGGGTTTGGTGCTGTGATTATCGATAATATTGGGACTTCAGGTGCAAGCTGGTTAGACGAAGGCAGTGTTGTCGGGGTCATTGATTATTTTGGCGATAATGTCGTTGCCGGAATTGTTTCTGTCATTGGTCTGATTCTGCTGTACTTCCAAATTCTGATGCGTGGAGCTGAAATGTATGTCCTGCGCTTAGGTTTTTACCTGGCATGTGCGGGTATCGTTGAATCGGACAATGGGGCCTTTGCCCCATACATGATGATGTTTCTAAAATGTGCCGTGACGACGCT
>Ga0265295_1004349_pt1 | contig 19172 bp, 20 predicted proteins | sample Munlansysbiofilm_FD_192503 | JGI IMG/M metagenome (GOLD analysis project Ga0265295, IMG submission 192503) | Leachate microbial communities from a municipal landfill in Southern Ontario, Canada - Methane capture system biofilm | ecosystem: Engineered > Solid waste > Landfill > Unclassified ... | reverse complement strand
TGCCAAAATTATGAATTGGCTTTCGCCAAAATCAAATCCTGTAAATCCAATTATTGGCTGTGCTGGTGTTTCAGCAGTGCCTGATAGCGCTAGATTGGCTCATCAAATAGGACAAAAAGAAGATCCATCTAATTATTTGTTGATGCACGCAATGGGACCAAACGTTTCAGGTGTTATTGGCTCGGCAATTGCTGCAGGTATTCTGTTAAGTTTCTTATTGTAAAATTATATTTATCAAAAAAATGCTCCTCAATGGAGCATTTTTTTTTATCTTTATCAAATCAAAAATAAAATTTTATGAAAGCAATGATTTTTGCAGCTGGATTAGGTACTAGATTAGCTCCATTTACAAACGACAAACCCAAAGCACTTGTTGAAGTAGCTGGCAAACCAATGTTAGAAATGCAAATTGAAAATCTTAAAAGTTTTGGAGTAAAATATATTGTTATTAATATACACCATTATGCCGACCAAATTATTGATTTTGTAAAAGGAAAAAAATTTGGAATAGAAATAGAATTTGCTGACGAAAGAGAGCTATTGTTAGATACAGGCGGTGCTTTAAAAAATGTGAAGAAATTTTTCAAAAAAGGCGATAATTTTTTAGTACATAATGTTGATATTTATTCTGATATAAACTTGAAAAATTTTTATGATTATCATATTGAGAACAAAAGCCTAGCTACTTTAGCAGTTAGTAATAGAAAAAGTTCTAAACACTTGCTTTTTGATGAAAATTTGCAACTATGTGGCTGGAAATCCTTGTCGGACAATAGGCAAATTATTAGTATAGAAAAACAAGAATATAAAGAAATGGCTTTTAGTGGAATTTATATGTTTAATTATGATATATTTGATAAAATAACGAAAACAGGTGCATTCCCAATTATTCCCGAACTTTTAGAAATAACAAAAAGCCAAACTGTTAAGGCCTGGCTTTCAAATGATAACAATATCTTAGATTTAGGTAAACCCGAAGCTTTAATTAAATATCAAGAAATAATTTCTCGTAAATAAATTAAACTTAGAGGCTTATCTTAGACTTTTTAAATTTTTATTTTATCGGATAATTTTGCTAAAAATTGTATTTTGTCGTGATAACCAACAATTCTTTTCACTTCTTTTCCATTTTCAAATAAAATCATACAAGGAATACCTGTAACTTTGTATTTAGCAGAAATGTTTTTATTATGATCAGTATTGATTTGAGCAATAGTAATTTGAGATTTATACTCTGTTGCAACTTCTTCTAAAATAGGATGCATCATTTTACATGGACGACACCAATCTGCGTAAAAATCTACTAAAACTAATCCGCTTTTAATACCTGCATTAAAATTTGATTCATTTAAAACTTTAATGTCTGATTTCTTTTCTTGTGCAGTAAGTTCACTTACTGTAAAAATGCCAAAAATAAAGATTGAGGCAAAAATAAAAACTAACTTTTTCATATTATTTATTTATTTAATTATTACTTATTTAAATTAGATTCAATATACTTAAAAATTTCATTTATTTCGTTTGGAGAAAACCATTTTGTAGTTTTATATCTCTTAAACCAAGTTATTTGTCGTCTTGCAAAATTTCTTGTGTTTTTTTTAAGTAATTCTATTGCATCTTCCAAAGAACGTTTTTCTTCAATAAACTCAAACAATTCTCTATAACCAATTGTTTGAAGAGCTGGTAAGTTTTTAGCATGATAAATATCATAAGCTTGCTCTACTAAACCATTTTCCACCATTTTATCAACCCTTGAGTTTATTCTTTTATAAAGTATTTCTCTATCCAAATCTATGCCAATTTTTAAAATATTAAAATCTCTTTTAACTCCTTGATTTTTACGAAATTGAGAAAATGGTTTTCCTGTTTGGTAAAATATTTCTAAAGCTCTAATCAGTCTTTTTGGGTTTTTTAAGTCAACAATATTATAATATTCAGGATCATGTTTTAATAATTCACTCCTCAAATACTCAATGCCATGTTTTGAGTAAATATTATTAACATATTCTCTAATTTCAGGATCGTGATCTGGCATTTCGTCAACGCCATTTAAAATTGCATCAATATATAAGCCAGAACCACCAACTAATATAGCAATATTATTCGATTTGAAATATTTTGTTAATTCATTTATGCAATCATGTTCGTATTGATAAATACTGTAATGCTCCTGAATAGAAACTCTGTTAATAAAGTGGTGTTTTATACAATTTAATTGTTCAATTTCTGGTTTTGCAACAGCAATTCCAAGCTCTTTGTAAATTTGTCGCGAATCGGCTGAAAAAATTTCAGATTTAAAATGTTTGGCAAGTTCAATGCTAATTTCCGTTTTGCCAACTCCTGTTGGACCAAATATTATAATTAAAGTCTTAGTTTTTAACATTTATTAAAAATCATAATCATCAATATTGTCAAAACCTAAATCATCATCATAATCGTCATCATCTTCATAATAATTATCATTAAATTCCTCATCTTCAGCGATATCGTCTATAAAAACTTGTTCTGGTGCTTTCCCTTTAGATAAGGTACAAATAGGAAATTCTAATAAATGATCGGTTTTTTCTATATTTCTTATATTTACAATTTCAATAAAAAATGCTCTAATTGAGAAAAAATCAAAAATATAAATATAGCGTTGTCCAAGTTGTGGATCAAAATGAGATAGCCTGGTATCTTCCATTAATAAAACATCGCCTTGAGTTTCAGCATCAATTTTGTCCTGCACAATTTCATCTAATTTATCCCATGATTTATTTGATAAATAAAATGTACTTAGAAAACTAGAATCAAAATTACAAGCATCTTGAATTGCTAAATTCAAATCTAAAAAGCTGTTTTCTTCATGAATTTCTATGTCTCTGACAAAATCTTCGTTTTCGCCTGATATTAATCTATATTTTATTATCATAATTATTCAATTAAAAATTTTATAGTATCAACATTATCAGCATATTCATATAAATTAGGTTTTTGACTTTTTCCAAAATCAAGTTTATTTGCAATATTACTTATTTTTGTAATAATACATTGCAATTCTTCTGAATTTTTATCAATATTTTTAATTAAATCTGTAAGTTCATCATAAAATTGATAATTAATAACTGAAACAGCTGAATTAAAATCACTGTTTTCTGTTAATAATATATGCCCAAAACTCTTAAAAGCTACTTTATTCATGGAAAATATAGCAAAATGATAATCTAAATTATTAGCATATTTAAAATAGTTTGCTAAAAACGAATATTTTTCAAATGCTTTTGAAATTAAGTCAAAATTGTAATTTTTTGGTAAATAAAGTTTTGTAACATTTCTGCAGCCTAAACCAAAATATAGAAAAATATCATCAGCCAAATTTTCTAAATCTTCTGCGCTTTCATTTCCGTCCAAAATTGCAATAGAAGTTCTGTTTTTTCTTAAAATATTTGGCATTTTTGCAAAATAATATTCAAAATAACGGTTTGAGTTGTTACTTCCGGTTGCTATTATTTTATCGAAATGTCCGAATAAATTCTCGCTAATTGTAATTTTTTGATCAGAAATATTTCCAAGAATTTTTACTCTTTCTATTATCCATTTCATCAGAACTTTATCTTTTGAAGATAATTTTATTATTAAAGAATAATTGCAAATAAAACCACTGATAAAGTCGTGAAGCCCAACAGCAGGAATATTGCCGGCCAGTACTAATCCTAATCTTTTTGTTTCTCCTGATTTAGGTAAATTATAATTGTTCAGCCAAGAGTGAATTTTATCTTCAGTTAGTAATTTACTCCAAATATTTAAAGAATATTTTACAAATTCTGGAATAAACCAAGGGTTAGAAGCATATATGAAATCAAAACTAGGAAAATTATTACTATTTTCATTTTCCAAAACCTCAGAAAATTCTTTTCCTAATGCTACTAGTATTTTAACTCTATCTTTCATTTTTTAGTTGTGGTTTCAAGATTTTCACATTTCAAAACTTCTAATATCCCAACTCATCCCAACCAAATTCAGTAGCTTCTTTTAAAACTTCTGTACTTTCATTAGAAACTGCACCTATTATTAATAATATGATAATAAAAAACACAGAAACGCTAAGACCAATTATAGCCAAAGTTCTACCGGTTTTTAAATTTGTATATGAGCTTTTCTTGTATAAATCCGGCTCTGCTAAATATGTTTTTTTCGTACTTGGAAAAAGAGCTAAAGCTATTATTGCTAAAATTGGCGAAATAAACACACCACAACAAAGAATTGAAGCTAAAGATATTATTCCCAAACTTAAAATTGCACCCGATTTTGGCAGGTTTATTTTAAAATTATAATTATTCTGAAAACTGCTTTGCCTTTCCTGATTTGATGGCTCAGCAAAACCTCTGTTTATATTTTCATTTTGATTAGAATCCATATAAAAGTAATCTTAAATTAATAAAATTCAAATTTAAACAAATAAATTGTAAATATTATTATAAGGCAAAAAAAAGACAGATTAAAATTAATCCGCCTTTATAATTTTATTATTTTACTTGATTAAAAAGCAAAAGCTAACCTAAGTGACAGTTGATGAGCACTAGCATTTTTGAATACAATATTTTCATAACTAAAAGTAAAATCAAGCCCGTTATCCAATTTATAACCTAATCCAAGGTTAAATGCAAAACGAGTTAAACTTGAAGTAAACCTAGTATTAAAAACTTTACTAGAAGCAAAATAATGCATACCGCCCAAAGCTAGTTGTGGATAAAATCCACTACGGTTAATGTAATAACGAGCTAAACCCATAAAAGGTATTTGAATAGAATATGTATTTTTAGCTAAAACTTGACGATAACTAGCATATCCACCCAAGGCAAGTCCGTCAACTGAACGAATGTCTTGAACAAGTGACAAACCAACACCTAACATAGGTTTAGCATTTTCTTTTGTTGGTAATACAAATTCACCATGGAAATTTACTTGAGAAAATAATGCACTCGAACTGATAGCAATAATCCCTAAAACTAAAATTAATTTTTTCTTTAACATAATAAATTGAATTTTAAATTTAAACTAAAAACTTTTTTTGGCAAATATAAATATTGTTTTTTTAAATACATAAATTACTTATAGAAAAATTACCTTTTTAATGGTGTTATTTGTGAAAAACTAAGTAAAATCAATTCTTTTACCTAATTTATAAGCTAATCCAAGCTTAAATGCAAAACCTGTAATATTAAAAAAATCTATTTTGCTTTTAAATTTTATAATTGTTTTACTTATATTGCTTATGTTTAATACTATGTTTTCCATATCGCGAAAACTTGGCAAATAATTTGCTTACTGAAAATATAAACTATATTTTTGTAATTATAATTTAATAAAAATTATTTATGAAAAACTATTTACCAAAATTTCTTGTGTTCTTTTTTTTAATTCTAACAGGCATTGCTTTTGTTTCATGCGAAAAACCTGAAGGCGAAGGTGGTTATACTACTGTAAAAGGTTCTGTGTGGGGAAAAAAGTATAATTCTGCTTTTACTTATTTATTAGACGAGTACTTTGTTGCTGACGAAGAAGTATATATTATTTATGGCAATCAACCCGGCTATGGAGAACGTACCCGTACAAATTATTTAGGCGAATACAGCTTTAAATATTTACGTCCAGGTAATTATAAAGTATATGTTTATTCAAAAGATTCTGCTTTTACAAATGCATCTGGTAAAATTGCAATAGTACATGAATTTGAAATTAAGAAAAAAGATAAACTTGTAGAATTACCACAATTTGTTATTTTTGATTAAATTTTTAAATATGAAAACAATTGTATTAAGCTTTCTTATATTATTTTCTTTACAAACTTTTGGACAAAAAGCCAAAGAATTAAGAAAATATAACATAAAAACTAAAAGCGTCGAAAAAACAATAGAAAAAGACGGAGAAAAAATTACTTTTATTGAAACTGAAGAAATTTATAACAAAAACGGTAAAATTTTATCAAAAATTGAATATTCTAGGAATGGTGAGGTGAAAAAGAAAAATATTTATAAATATGATGGCTTTGGAAATGTGATTGAAGAAGAAGAATATGACGCTAAAAAGGAAAATCACTTTTTTTATAAATATTCATATAATGCTGACGGTAAGAAAATTAGTCAACTTAAATCAGATATTGATGGCAAATTAATAGAAAAATCTGTATATTCATATGATAGACGCGGTTTAAGAACTGAAAAAAAAGAATTTGATGCAAAAGGCGAGTTCAAATCTATTAGAAAAATTAGTTATGAATATTTTAAATAATATAAATGTCTAATAGTCAAGATTTACTGCAAAAATTTAAAGCAATCAGCCTCCACGAAATGGACGAGGTAAAGTTGTTGGACAGAATTGATAGAAAATTTGTTTGCTCTATAAAAAAGTTTGAAAATATTTTAGAAAAATTAACAGACTTTTATTATGTGCTTGAAATTAATGAAATAAGAAATTTTCAATATTCAACTGTTTATTTTGATACAAATGATTTTTTGTTTTATACCCAACATCATAATGGTAAAGGAAATAGAAGTAAAATACGACAAAGGTCTTATGTGGAAACTAATGTTAATTTTTTTGAAGTAAAAAGTAAATCTAATACAGGAAGAACAATTAAATATAGAGTTCCTATTAAAGATTTAAGTACAAATTTTTCTGATAAAAAAGCTAAACTAATTAAAAAACACATTGATTTAGATATAGAAAAAATATTTCCAAAAATTACTATAAAATATAAACGAATTACTTTAGTTAGTAAACTGTTTAATGAACGCATAACTATAGATACTGAATTAAAATATGAGAACGGAATAAAATCTGCTAACTATTCAAATATGGCTATTTTCGAGCTAAAACAATCTAGCAGAGCTTCTTCTCATGCTTTAAATGTATTGATAAATGAGCGCATTCCCGAAAAATCTATTAGTAAATATTGCTTGGGAATTGCATCTTTATATGAAGGCATCAAAATTAATAATTTTAAAACGAGATTTAACCAAATTAAAAATATTTGCAATGAAAATACCTAAACTATATTATTTTATAATTTTAATTATAGCTTTAGCCTTACCACAACATGTAGCGGCTAAAGACAATACGAAAGATAAATCAAAAAAGAATAATTCTCAAAAAGAAGTAATTCAAGAACAAGCTCTTGCTGATGATGTTGATTTGTTTGACTTAGATAAAGTTGAACTTGATGAAAATTTAATAGTAAAAACAGATAATCCGAAAACTGAGGATAAAGAAAAAGATAAAAAAGATAAAAAGGATAAAAAAGATAAAAAGGATAAAAAAGATATTATAAAAATAAATTCTAAGTTTTTTCTTGATTTTGGAATTAATCTGGGAACTATTTTATTGATAATTCTTTTAATTTATTATCCTGAAAATAAAAAACAATCCACAATTTTTTCTTTCATATTATTTAATGTTGTTATTTTTCTACTAACTTTTGTTCTTAATGATGTGAAAATATCTATGGGAGCCGCTTTTGGTTTGTTTGCTGTGTTTTCAATGCTAAGGTACAGAACAGCCGGAATATCAATGAAAGATATGACCTATCTTTTTATTTTTATTGCAATGGGTTTAGTTAGTGCTATTGGTTTGAAATTTCATGATTTGGCAATAATTAACGGAATAATTTTTCTGTTTGTATTTGTAATGGATAGCGGTTTGTTTTTTAAAAGAGAATATTCACAAATAATTATTTATGAAAAAATCGAAAATATCAAAACCGAAAATTATGATAAACTTCTAGCCGAACTAAAAGAAAGAACAGGATTGGATATTCATAGAATTTCTATAGGGAAACTAGATTTTTTGAAAGACTCTGCATTTATAAAAATTTTCTATTATCAAAAAAATAAAAAGATGTATCCATACGATGAAGCTGATTAAATATAAAATATTAACACTTTTATTTTGTATAGCTTATTCTAGCATACTGCATTCACAAATAAATGATTTTGGATTGTGGACTTCTATTGCTGTGGAAAAGAAAATTAATAAACACTTTTCAATCAATATTAATAACGATTTTAGGTTTAATGAAAATTTGACTGAACTAGGACGTATAAATAACGATTTGGGAGTAGAATATAAGATTAATAAAATTTTTAGCTTTTCTTTAAATTATAGACTTGGAAATATGCGATTGCTTGACGATTCTTATATAGCGAGGCATAGGATTTTTGTGGATTTTAAAGCAAAACGAAAAATTTCTAAATTTGATTTAAGTCTAAGACTTAGACTACAACAACAATATCTTCATAATGAGCTAATGGCTGAAAATATTATGCCAAAAACTTATTTGCGACCTAAACTCCAAATAAAATATAGAGATTTAATTTATTTAAAACCATATTTAGCTTATCAGATTTTTATTCCCTTAAATATTCCGGAAAGACGAATCGTGGATGAACATAGAATAGTTTTAGGGCTTGATTATAAAATAAATAAACAACACTCTTTTGGTATTTATGCAATGTACGATAAAGAGTTTGCTAAGAAAAAAACTTATATAAATAATATAATAGGTATAGAATACAATTTTAGTTTTTAATTATGGCTTATTTTAGAAATATTTTGATTTTATTATTTGTTTCGCTTAATTCTCTTTATGCACAACAAATTGTGTTTGAAAAAAAGTTTTATCATATTGATGAAAGCAAGAAATTAATTTTAATAAACAAGTCCATAGAAAGCATAAACTCAGAAACAAGTGAAATTTCTGCTATTTTGCTAAATAAAACATATTTTTTAAGCCCACCGGTTTCTGAATTTGAACTGGGACGTTCATATAGCCTTATTGATGGGAATTATACTAATTATATATTGTATTTTACAGAATTCCCGATAATAAACATTGAGTGTGATAGCCATGTTCCAAGCGATTTTAGAGCTTTGGCTAATTTTAAGATTTCTGAATCTAATGGAAATGTTTTAGAAAATATAATAGGCATAGAACTACAAGGTTCATCTTCACTTTTTTATCCTAAAAAAAATTATAGAATTGAATTTTGGGTTGACCCGTATGGAATGATTAATAAAAATGTAAGCTTGCTTGGTATGAGAAATGATGATGATTGGAGTTTGCTTGCAATGTATATAGAACCATTGAGAATAAGAACAAAATCAGCAAACGAATTATGGTTGCAAATTCATAAACCTTATTATTCTCAACTTGAACCTAGAGCAATTAATGGAACTAGAAATGAATATGTGGAATTGTTTTTTAATGGAGAATATAATGGAATTTACTGCCTTGGCGAAAGAATAGACCAAAAACAATTACAACTAAAAGAATTTAAAACATCAACAGGAATTCGCGGAGAATTGTATAAAGGCCAAGATTGGGGCGGAGCAACAGAGTTTAAGGAACTTGAAGAGTTTGAGTATAATTCAGAGTTTTGGAGTGGATTCAAATATAAATATCCTAAGGAAGAAATTGATTGGTCTATCTTATATAATTTTGTTGACTTTGTTATAAATTCCTCAAATACAGAGTTTTATGCTAATTATAAACAAAAGTTTGATGTAAATAATTCAGTTGACTATTATCTTTTTTTAAACTTGATGCAAGCTTATGATAACCAAGGGAAAAATATTTATATTGCTAAATATGATAAAAATGAAGTTTATTTTTATGTTCCATGGGATTTAGATGCTACTTTCGATTTAGATTGGAATGGTTCATATTCAAATTATTACCAAAGTATATTGTCAAATGGTTTTTACAACAGACTTATTCATGATTGTTCAGAAAATGGATTTAATGTTTTGTTGAAAAATAGATGGAATAGCTTGAGACAGAATGTGTTGACTTATGATAATATTATAAGTATCTTTCGTGAAAATTTTGAAGTTTTGCAAAAAAATGCCGTGTATGAAAGAGAGCATCTTATATGGGGAGATGATTATGTTTTTTATGAAAATGGATTTGCACATTTAGAAAATTGGGTGCAAAACAGACTTGAGTTTTTAGATAATATTTTTAGTTTACCTTGTGAGCCTCAATCTGCTGAAACTTTTAATAAAGAAAATTGGTTTGCTATTTATCCAAATCCAAATCAAGGAATAATAAATATTGAACTTTCAGATGGTGAGTTTGAAGCTGATTTTTCTTTAATATCTATAAATGGAGTGGAATTGTTAAAAACAAAAGTTTATTTTGGAAATAATCAAATTGATTTAAGCCAATTTAGTAATGGAATTTACTTAGGTATATTAAAAACGAAAAATAAAATAGCAAATACTAAAATTATAGTTAAGTATTAATTTATTTGATTTTTTCTCTTCCAATGATTAATAATCAAATCTAATTTTAAAATAAGATTTTGATGGATTTCTTTTAACTTTTTGTAATTAGCATTATTTACTTTTCTTAATTTTAAAAGTCTCCAATCTTCTAATAAAATAATTATCCATTCAAAGATTAATTTGGCAAACAAACCTGTTAAAGGTAAAGATAGAGCATAAATAATAATCAAATAAGTTTTAGGAATAAATATTGCAAAAATTACAATTTGAATTAAATAAATAAGTGGAGCTAAAAAGACAGCCCAGCCAAACTTTATGCTAGAATGAAATTGTTTGTCTTTAATTTTTGAAACTATTAATTTGGAAGTAAAATAAATTAAAGCATTGTTAATCAGTCCGTAAGCGAAAAAGGGTAAACACAAAATAATTATAAAACTATTTACAATTAATCTAAAAATACTTAAAAATGGTTTTTCAATAGATTGGTCGCTAAGTTTATATTTCTTTTTTAAATTTTCATAATTATCTATTTGGGATTTAATTTCTAACATTTTTTCGGGCTGGTCTTTTTCAAAAGTATTTAAGGCATTTATAGTTATTTTGTCTGCTTTAAATTTATTTATTTGAGATAATTTTCCAAGTTGGAATTTTCTAATAAGATTTTTAACATATAAAGTTCTAATGCTTTCGTAAGTATCGTATAATTCTAAATTTTGAATATCAATAGTTAAATCGCTAGTTGCTTTTTTCATATCGTTGCGTAAGCTAAGCATAGCCTTTTGCTGATTTTCAATATATTCTTCTTTGTAATTTTCAACAGAAATAGCCTCACCGTATCTTATATGGATTATACTTCTCATTTTATTATATTGGCTGTAATAAATTCCTACGGGAATTATTTTAAGATTCAAATTAAAATTGTTTTTTTCTTCAGCCATAAATGCTAAGCGTGGAATTCCTTTTTTAAAAGCTAAAAGTTGCCTTTTATTATTATGTCTTGCTTCAGGAAAAATTCCTATATATTTTTTATTTTCTAAAACTCTTACTGCAATATCAAAAGTTAGATCATTATTTGTTAAGTTGTCTTTTCCGTCTCTAATGCGGAATACCGGAAGAATTTTAAAAAAATATAAAAATTTGGCAAGTAATTTCTTTTTAAAAATATCAGCTCTTGCTAAAAAAACAATTTGCTTATTAGTTGTAAATAAAATCGCCAAAGGGTCCATAAGGGCATTTTGGTGGTTTGGTGCAAAAATTATTGGACAATCGTCAGGAATGTTTTCTTTTCCTTCAACTACAATGTTTTTGTAAAATAAACTGTGTAATATTTTAACATACAAGCCGAAAAAACTCCACCAAAAAGAATTTCTGTATAAATGTTTATAATTGTCTATATTGTTTTTCTTCGCCATATTGTTGAAATTGTTAATCCTGAAATTATATGCCATATTCCCCACCACGCTGTAACAATCATCATTCCGCCAAGTGCCAAATCTTGTGGGAAAATATTTGGGTTGAATAATAAAACTAAGCCTAATCCACTGTTTTGTATTCCTGTTTCTAAAGCTATTGTGCGTGAATTTGTTGTGTTTAATTTAAAAAGCTTAGCAAACCCATAACCAGAGCTTAAAGCAAAAGCATTATGAATTAATACAACTATAAAAATCCAATAAATATATTTAATAAAATGATCATAATTATTAGCAAACATTATAACAACCATTCCCATAAAAAAGAAAAGCGAAAATAGTTTAATTGGTTTTTTTATTTTTTCTGTTAATTTTGGAAATTTATGGTTTGCTGTCATTCCTAAAATAATAGGAATACCTAATAATATTAATACGGTTTTAAGCATTTCTATTGGATTTATTGTAAGTTCGCGCAATAAACTATTATCTAACCAAGGTCCAAAAGTTTTATAAAGCTTCCCGTAAAAATAAAAATTGAAAGGAGTTAATACTATTGCTAACATAGTTGCAATTGCAGTTAGTGACACAGATAGTGCAGCATTACCTTTTGCATGTGTTGATAAAAAATTAGAAACATTTCCACCTGGACAGGCGGCAACTAATAGCATGCCCATTGCAACTCCGGCAGTTAAATTATTCCAAAATGCCATTATTATTGCAAAAGTAATAAGGGGAAGAATAAAAAATTGTGAAATAAACCCAACAATTACTGGTTTTGGTTTTTTAAATAATTCTTTAAAATGTGAAATTTTAATTTCAAGAGCAACGCCAAACATAATTATAGCTATTGCAATATTTAAAACTAGCAAACCTCCTTCAGAAAAGTTTAGTTTTGCTGCGTCCATTTTTTGTAAGGCTTCAAACATATTCTTCAAAATTTATTGCAAAAATAACAATTGTTTGTAATTTTCTCATTTTTATGCTTAACAATGTTTAAGATTTATTGTTTATCTTGCCAAATTCAATAAAATTGACTAATTTTATAAAATTAAAATTTTGGAAAATGAGAAATCACGAAATTAATATTTGTTATAAGGAATATAGCCCTAGCGAATTAAATGCCGTTGATAAAAATTTGATTGATCTTGCTATTCAAGCTGCAAAAAACGCTTATGCACCTTATTCTCATTTTAGAGTTGGTGCAGCTGTGCTTTTAGACGATGGAAGTATAATCAAAGGAAGTAATCAGGAAAATGCTGCTTATCCTTCAGGATTATGTGCCGAAAGGGTAGCTCTGTTTTATGCAAATTCTGAGTTTCCTGGCAAAGCCGTTCTTGCTATTGCTGTTGTAGTTGTAAATCCTAAAGGAGAAATTCTTAAAGAAAATATTTCTCCTTGTGGCTCTTGCCGACAAGTAATGGTAGAAACACAAATGAGATTTAAAAAACCAATAAAAATACTTTTAGCTTCTGATAAATCAGTCTTAGTTTTTGATTCTGTTGAAGATTTATTGCCACTTAGTTTTAGCCAAGGCGATCTTTTAGTTGATGAATAATTGAGAAATTTTTCTGATTTCGCTTATTTTTAATTTATTAATCACCACAGATTACTTTAAATTTTTTTGAAATTTTATAGCCATTTTCATCCATTATATTTAAAGTATAACTTCCTGGTTCAAGTTTAAAGCCCATTTCATGAAAATCTTTTGTAAATCCGTAATATTTTTCGCCAATATACCAATAAACTTTTGTTTCAGGATTTCTGTGGCTTAGTTTAAAAATTGCCTGTAAAGTATCACCGCTAAGTTCTATAGGAATTAATACTCTTGATAAATTTGTTGGATAAATAAGTTCAATTTGCTCACTTAGGTTTTGTTGACTTTGCAAACAATCATCTAAAAATGGTGGTAAACTTTGATACCAATGATTTGAATTAATAAAATATGTTTCCACTATTGGGGGCAATACAAAATAGGATTTTTGTTTCATCATGTCCACTGGATAACAATCTGAATTTACTCTAAAATTTTCGCTTTGGTCTAAATTTATCTTTTGATGATAAGGACAAATTTCAGTATTTATTCCATTTGCAGGAATCCACGTACTAACAGTATCACAACAATTTTCGCCGGCTAAATGTCCACTTTGTTTACAAATATTTGCCAAAATCATATCGTCGTATGGCTGTTCAAACCAGTTTTTGTAAGCAGGTAAAACATTTATAATATCAAATAATACAGGTGCAGCTAATCTTAAACCTGTTATTCCATTTCTACCTTCACCTGTGGCATTTCCTACCCATACACCTACTACGTAATCTGGCGTTACAGCAATCGACCAAGCATCTTTAGAGCCAAAACTTGTTCCGGTTTTCCATGAGATTTTTTGTTTTGAAGAAAATGTTTGCCATTGTTTTTCGTCTCCCGGGCGGTTCACAGAACTCATTGCTTCCAAACTAAACCAAATTGCTGAAGCTGATAAAAACGACCAGTCTCTTAAATCTTGATGCTCGTTTGATTTTGAGTTTTTTAAATAATTTGCTTCGTGATAATCTGAATTAGAGTATTTAGATTGATATTTATTGAAATTTTTTAAACTGCGTGCCATTGACGCATATGCAGAAGAAATATCCCATAAAGATGCCTCGGCTCCGCCTAAAATTAATGATAAACCATAATGTTCTGAGCTTTTATTTATTGATTTAAGTCCTAAGGATTTTAAAATATAAATAAATTTTCCAATTCCATAATCTTTTAATAAAATTGCAAAAGGTATATTTAATGAACGTGCCAAAGCCTCGTCTGCCGACACCGCTCCATCAAAAGTTTTATCATAATTTTCAGGCGAAAAACTACCAATTCTTAATGGCGTATCTTTTAATAATGTTTTTGGCAAAATCTCACCGGCTGATAATGAGGCTGCATATAAAAAAGGTTTTAAAATACTTCCTGTGCTTCTTTTTGCTTTTATCATGTCTATTGCTTTTTCAGGTGTTGCTGAATTAATATCAGCATTTGCGACATAAGCTAGTGCATTACCGCTTTCTACATCTAAAACTAAACAAGCAATATTATTAATTTGGTTGGTTTTATATCTTTGGTTATAATTATTTGCAATTTCATTTATTTGTATTTGTAAATTTATATCAATAGAAGTTTCGATTTGAGAATTTTTATTTGGAATTTCTTTAGCAGCTCTATTTACTAAATGATAGGCGTGCATAGGATAGGGGTTAGGATGTTCGGGTATTGGCTCTAAAATTGCTAATTCGTATTCTTCATTGCTAATTATATTTTTGGAAAAAAGTTTCTTTAATAAAAAATCTCTTTTTTCTTTAAGAATTTCTCTATTCTTAGCTGTATTTATTAGTGTAGGCGAATTTGGTAAAACAGCCAACATTGCATTTTCTGCCCAAGAAAGTTGTTCTGCTGAACGCGAAAAATAACGCCAAGCCGCAGCCTCTATGCCAACGGTATTTCCTCCAAAAGGTGCATGAGAAGCGTAAAGTTGAAGAATCTCTTTTTTTGAATATGATAATTCTAAACGAAATGCGAGAATAGTCTCAATAATTTTTTGATAATAAGTTCTAGATTTACCTTTTCTGGAAATTCTAATTGTTTGCATACTGATTGTTGAACCACCACTTACGATTTTTTTAGAGCTTGAATTTTGTTTTATTGCTCTTATAAGAGAAATAGGGTCAATCCCAAAATGATAATAAAATCTTTGGTCTTCAAAGTTTAAAATACAGGCTTCAAATTTAGGGCTAATATATTTGGTTTCAGGAAAACGCCACTGACCATCCTCAGCTATTTTTACGCCTAATAATTGGTGGTTTTTGTCATAAACTGCTGTTGAGTATGGATCTGTGAAAAGTGTACTTGGAAGTGAAAAAATAAAAACTAAAATTAGTGTTAACCAAATTAAAATTGAAATAATTAGAAATATTTTAGCTTTTTTCATAATCCTTGTTGGTTTAAACTTAATTTATGAATATACTTAAAAGACTATGATTTTGATTAAATTTCTTTAAAAATTTTTTCCTTACAATAAAATATTTTATACCTGAATAAAGTGGAGAAATAATGAAACCAAAAGCAATTCCAAGGAAAATAAGTAAAATAAAAACTATTCTATATATTAGTTTTACAAAAAAATTATTAATATTAGATAAATACCTTTTGTAAGGCGATAATAAGACTATATCTGTAACTAATGCACTCAAAATAAAACCAAAAATAGGAATAAAACCTATTAAAAATGAAAAAGCTAAAACTTTATAAAATTTTAAATCTTGAAATTTTAAAAACTCTGTAAAACTTGGATTTTCAAAAAATACTGTTTGGCATTCAGAACAGATAGGTTTGTTTTTTTGTTTTTTAACATAATGACCACAATTAGGACAGCGTGATTGACTAAGTAAGTTTAGTTGGTGATTTAAAATGTTTTTACTTTTACCGACTTTTGAATTTCCAAAAAGACCAATTTTATTTGGATTTTTAATTTCAAATTTACAATATTGGCATTTTGTTGCAAAGGGGTAAATTTTATTTTTACAATTAGGACAATTCAGTTTAGATTTTTCAATTTTAATTTTATAATAATGGCGAATTAAAATTAGAATTCCAATAATTGTAAAATATAGAATTATCATAAAAACTCCTGCAACAATTAAAAGAATAAAACCAATTGCTATAAAACTATCTTCTAGCCAACTAATAAGTTTTCCTATTTTAAGATTATCATCAAAATCTAAACTTTTTAGCCAATCAAGAGTTTTTTTTCTAATTTTTGCTAAAATAAATACTCCCAAAGAACCTAAAACACCTATTATAATTAATGGATTAAATCCTGACCATTGGATAGAGTTAATTACTTCAGTGTTATTTTGGTTTAGCACGTAAAATTGAATTAGTAAATAGGAAATAGGTTTCATATATAACTCTATTTCGTGAAGAAAAATTCTTAAGTTTGAGTTTTTGTCTGAAATAAATTCTAAAATGCTTAATATTCCTAAAATAACTACTAAGTAATTTTGAGACCAAAAAGATTGGTTTGCAAGAATTTCCGAATTTGAGTTTATAAAAGGAAACCATTCGGGGTGACTTAAAAATAATGCTGTTAAAAAAGCCGGAAAAAAAGTTCTTAACGCAAATAATGGAATACTTCCTATTAATGCAATTAATTGACTAATATTCATGGTTTTATGTTTTTAGTTTTTTCTTTTTTGCGGCAGGAAATAATACATTATTTAAAATAAGTCTATAGCCGGCAGAGTTTGGAAAAAGATTCAATTCTGTATGTTCATCTCCTACGTAGTGGCGGTAGTCTTCTGGGTCGTGCCCACCATAAAAAGTCCACATTCCTTTGCCAAATTCTGAATGAATATATCTGACTTCGCCGGCTACTTTATTTTCGCCCATAATTAGTACAGATGGTTTTATTAATTCAGCTTTAAAGGCTGTGGTTTGACCCATAAATCCTTTTACCATGCTTGTGTGATTTTGACAAAGCATAGTTGGAACAGGATCCCATTTTGCAGAAAATTCAAATAAAACAAAAAAATCTTCGTTTTGTGAAACTTTTCTAGTGTTAGTAACATCTATGTCTGAATATTCATATTCTAATGGGTTGCGAACAAGAGTAAAATCTTTGAAAGCTAAACATTTTGAATAATCTAATTTTGATTGTGCGTCTGGGTCGGCAGGATCGCCGTCGAACATAGTTTCGCAAATATCAACTCCTTCAGCAGCAAGAGCAATGTCAAAAGAGTCTGTAGCAGAACACATGGCAAATAAAAATCCTCCTTCAGCAACATAAGCTTTAATAGTTTTTGCCACTTCCAACTTTAATTGCGAAACTTTATTAAAGCCCATGGATAGGGCTTCTTCTTCGCTCATTCTTTGGTTGTCTTTATACCACTGCATACGCCCATAGGCACCATAAAATTTTCCATATTGGCCGGTAAAATCTTCGTGATGCAAATGCAACCAATCGTATTTGCCAAGTTCTCCATTAATTATTTCTCTGTCATAAATTTTATCATAAGGAATTTCTGCATAAGTTAAAGCCAAAGTTACTGCGTCATCCCAAGGTTGTGAAAAAGGTGGGGTGTAAACTGCTATTTTGGGTGCCACTTCTAATTTTACAGCATCCATATTTACAGAAGGTGAAGAAATTTCATTAAAAATTGCATTTTTTTGTGCGTCTGCAATAATTTCATAACTTACACCACGCAATATACATTCTTTTTCAATATCTGAATGAAAGTTTAATAAAAATGAGCCGGCTCTATAATTTAATAACCACCATGCTTCAAGCTGATTTTGTAAAGTCCAATAAGTGATACCGTAAGCTTTTAAGTGGTCGTTTTGGCTGTCATCCATTGGAATTAAAATAAAAGCAGAAAAAACATTAGAGAAATTTATAATGATAATTAATAATAATATTACGATTTTTTTCATTTTTTTAAATTTAATAATTGCAAAATTACAAAAATTATGCGAATTTTATAAAATAAACAAAAAGAGCCCGAGATAAATCTCAGGCTCAGTATTAACCCTAATCAACCATGAAAAAGAGAAAAGTACTTTTAATATTACTTTTGTAATAATTAAACGAATATGTTGAGCTTTTGTTTTATTAAATTATTGATTTTATACTTTTTATGTTAAATTATCGACAATTGAAAGTGAAAATTATGATAAAAACATGAAAATTATGATAAAAATTTGACAGAAAATGTTTTTTATTAAATTTACATGGAATTTCAAAATCTATTGAAATAATAATTAAATAAGTTTATGTATAATTATTTTATCATAATGTTTTGCATTTAAGTATATTTTTATGTAATTTAATAATAACTTAATAAATTCTTAAAGAAAACTTAAAAAACATTTTTAATTGTTTAATAATTTTCAATATCTTTGTTCATTGGATATTTTTTGTTTGACTTATACTTTAAAATTTTAGTTTTACGAGAAATATTTTGTGTGTTTTAATAATAAAAGAGTTTAGTTTTAATTTAAATAAAACGTTTTTTTTATGCTTATTTTAAAGAGATTTTTTTTATTTGTCTTGTTTGCAATTTTCAGTGTTAATTTATTTTCCCAAGAAAATGTAAGTGTTTCAGATGTTCCTCATAATCCTGACCCCTCTAGTGTTTTGGATGTATATTCAAAAGAAAAGGGTTTTTTAATTCCAAGGATGACATCTGTAGAGCGAATGGCAATTGTAAATCCCGCTGATGGTTTATTGGTTTTTGATACAGATTCAGCTTGTGTAATTTTTTATAGAGCCTCTACCTTTTCGTGGTATTCTTTCTGTAATATGATGGAAGGTCCTACTGGACCAACCGGTCCTCAAGGTAATGTTGGGCCAGCCGGTGCAACTGGTTTACAAGGTCCGACTGGAGCAACAGGTTCACAAGGTCCACAAGGAGATATTGGTCCGACTGGTGCAACAGGTGCACAAGGTCCTCAAGGAGATATTGGTCCAA
>Ga0265295_1004348_pt1 | contig 19172 bp, 13 predicted proteins | sample Munlansysbiofilm_FD_192503 | JGI IMG/M metagenome (GOLD analysis project Ga0265295, IMG submission 192503) | Leachate microbial communities from a municipal landfill in Southern Ontario, Canada - Methane capture system biofilm | ecosystem: Engineered > Solid waste > Landfill > Unclassified ... | reverse complement strand
ACGGCCCAGCTGAGCGAAACGGAAATGCTGCGGCTCTCTGAGGTGAATGTTCTTACCCAGGAAGGCGCCCAGAAGTCCATCGCCATTGCGGACGCAGCCCTGAAGGATCTGGACAAAATCCGGGCGGATCTCGGTTCCGTACAGAACCAGCTTACGTCCACCATTTCCAACATCTCCACCACACGAGTGAACGTACTCTCCGCAGAATCCACCATCCGTGACGTGGACTTTGCCGAAGAATCCTCCAACTTCACCAAGATGCAGGTTCTGATGCAGGCAGGCACCTTCGCCATGGCCCAGGCCAACGCCAGCTCTCAGAACGTCATGAGTCTGCTCCAGTAAGCTAATCCCTACCCCTCATCTCAAAGCCCCTCTCCTGCGGGAGAGAGGTTGGGGTCAGGGGAACAGAAACCAAAGAACTCCCCTTGAAGTGGCTCTGGCCCTTCAAGGGGAGTTTTTACTTTCTGCCCAAAGGTCAAAAATCCTTCCCTGAAACCCACACCCCATGCTATATCCATTTGACATATGCCATTTTCGCCAATATTTTAAAGTATAAAAAAGGAGGTGCCCCATGGCCCATGGATCTATTTTCACAAACAACCGATCACAGGCAGTCAGGCTTCCTGCTGAAATGCGGTTTCCGGACACCATCAAAAAAGTTCATGTCCGTGCTGTTGGCAAAGACCGGATTCTGTCTCCCATTGAAAACACCTGGGACAGCTTTTTCATGTCCGATCAAAAGGTCACGGATGATTTCATGACGGAAAGAGCCTCACAGATTCAATCAGAAAGAGAAGATTTTGATGCTTAAATATATGCTTGATACCAATATGGTAATTTATGTCATAAAACGTAAACCATTAGATATTCTCGATAAATTCAACCAGAATACCAATCGTATGTGCATATCCTCCATAACCCTCGCAGAGCTTCTGCATGGCGTTGAAAAAAGCAGCAGATCCGAGCATAACCTCCGGCAGGTGGAAGACTTTGTTTCCCGGCTTGAAGTTCTTGACTATGGCGCAAAAGCCGCAGCACACTATGGAAGTATCCGGGCGGATCTTGAAAAACAGGGCACCCCCATTGGGGTCAACGACCTGCACATTGCCGGACACGCCCGTAGTGAAGGTCTTATTCTTGTCACCAACAACATGCGTGAATTTAAAAGGGTCGATGGCCTCTGCGTGGAAAACTGGGTACCGTGATCGGGCGCAGGGATCCTTCAATGGTCAAAAGGGACGCCGCCATGAAAAAACTGCCCATTGGCATACAGAGCTTTGAGGCCATCCGCTCCGAAGATCACTACTACGTGGATAAAACCTCTTTTGTGAAAAAACTTGCGGATGCGGGAAAATATTATTTTCTTTCACGGCCGAGACGCTTTGGTAAAAGTCTTTTCCTCGATACCCTGCACCAGGCTTTTTTGGGTAAAAAAACTCTTTTTAAAGGTCTTTACCTTGAAAACCACTGGAAATGGGACACCAGCCACCCCGTTATTCACATCAGTTTTGGCTCAGGGGTATTCCGGAGCCCGGAAGACCTTTCCCTTAAAATGGAATCCATTCTCATGGATATCCGGGAGGAGCATGGCATAAGCTATGAAAAGCGATCTCCCAACGACCGCTTCATGGAAGCCATTGTCAGAATTTCCCGTAAAACAGAAAAAAAAGTGGTGGTGCTCATTGATGAATATGACAAACCCATACTGGATCGCATCCACGATCAAGCCATGGCCAGCCTTATGCGGGAAGAGCTTAAAAACTTCTATGCGGTTCTGAAAGATGCAGACGCCCATCTGAAATTCGTTTTCATTACCGGTGTGAGCAAATTTTCCAAGGTTTCACTTTTCAGCGGCTTAAACCATCTCCAGGATATTACCCTCAACGACGCATACGCCACCCTCTGCGGTTATACGGAAGAGGAACTGCACCAGGTATTCAGCGACCGAATGCAGGGGCTGGACCCTGAAAACCTCCGGAGCTGGTACAATGGCTATTCCTGGCTGGGGGAAAAGGTTTACAATCCCTTTGCCATCCTGAACGCCCTGCAAACCCGCCAGATACGAAACTACTGGTTTGAAACCGCAACCCCCTCCTTTCTCATCGCCATTCTCAAAAAAAACAATTTCCACTCCTTTGATATGGAAAACGTGCAAGCCACAAGCGCCATTCTGGACAGTTTCGACATTGACCTCATCAGCCCCGAAACCCTGCTTTTTCAGACAGGCTATCTCACCATCAAAGGGGTGCGGCAGATCGGCCTGCTGACCCAGTACACCCTGGGCTACCCCAATATGGAAGTAAAATCCGCCCTGAACGATTCCCTCACCATCTATTTCATTGACGCCATCAGGCCCAGGGAAACTTCCAGAGCCCCTCTCTATGAAAGCCTCCTCAAGGGAGATCCGGATATCCTCCGTGACCACTTCCATGCCCTTCTCGCAGCCATTCCCCATGACTGGTACAGAAAAAACAACATACATGCCTATGAAGGTCACTATGCTTCCGTTTTTTACAGCTACCTTGCATCCATGGGGCTTGATATCACACCGGAAGAAAGAACAAACAAAGGCGGCATCGACTTAAGCCTGCGCATGGAAGACAAGGTGTACCTTTTTGAGTTCAAAATGGCAGAGGATGCCAGAGCGGCAGAGGCGGCGCTGGAACAAATCAGAAACAGGGGCTATCATGTAAAATACAAGGCTGAGGGAAAAAAAATCTATGCCATAGGCATGGCCTTTTCCGGGAAGGAAAGAAATCTTTCCGGTTTTTGCTGGGAAATTCTTCCATAAACGCTGGCGCGATTTTTGCTTTTATGTTCTGCAGGAAAACGCGCCAAGGGTCCATACCCTCAGCACTCCATCCCACAAGCCAAGGGAGGCCAAGCCATGACCATCCAGATGAACACCCACAACGTGCATACCCACAAGTCCATATCCAATGCCCCACACGACACTGCCAGAGGACCGCAGAAGACCGAAGAACATCCTCTGCCTCAAAAGACCAGGCTGCCCGAAGACAAAACCACCTTTTCCGCCCAGGCTCTGAGTCCGGCAACATCTTCCCAGCCCCTTTCTTCCTTTGAAGAGGATACAGTCATGGCAGGACTCCAGTCCCTGCCCAGACCGGAAAATCTTGCCACAGCCCATAATCCCATCAGCTACGAACGGGTTATGCAGCTCCTTGAGTAGCAAGAATTCTCAAAGCTCTGCAATCCCTCCCCACTGAACTCCAGAGATCAGCCCCCACGAACCTCCACAGAGGATTTTTTGGGGGCTTTCTCATGCCAACATGCATACAGACAAATCCCCCTCCCTTTCTCTCCCCAATCGGAAATTTTTGCCGCATTTTCCCCTTTTTTCCCCATCCGCCCAGAAACCTGCGACCTCACCCCTTATTCCATTTCAATAAAAACAACACCAAGATACTGATAATAAACAAGAAAACAAACACAAAAAACCTTGGCACCCATCTTGCTTTTTAGCTTGCCAACAAAGAGAGCACGCCAAAACGGCAAGGGGAAATGCCATTTGGCAGATTGATCTTACCCACATCCGCCAAAGGGGGAATACCATGGGTCTTCGAATCAACACCAACATCGCATCATTGACGGCGCACAAGCACCTTTCCAAGACCGATGGGCACCTGTCCACATCCCTGGAGCGTCTCTCATCGGGCCTGCGCATCAACAAAGCTGCGGACGACGGATCCGGCATGACCATTGCCGACTCCCTGAAATCCCAGGGCTTGGGCCTCGGCCAGGCCATCCGAAACGCCAGCGACGGCATTAATATCGTTCAGACAGCGGATGCCGCTCTGGAAGAATCCATCAATATCGTGAACACCATCAAGCAGAAAGCCATCCAGGCGGCCCAGGATGGACAGACCACAGACTCGCGCGCGGCCATTCAGTCCGACATTGACAAGCTCCTCCAGAACCTGGATACCATTGCCAAAAGCACCTCCTTTAACAACCAGAAACTTCTTTCCGGAGCTTTCACCAACAAAAAATTCCAGGTTGGGGCCTATTCCGGCGAGACGGTGAATATTTCCATTGCCGCCTCCCAATCCGACAAAATCGGCCACACCTCCGTCAGTAAAATGACCCTGAAGGACAATGAGCCGGGCCTTGTCAATCTTGCCATCTACTCCAACATCCTGGATAAGACCTTTGATCTTGAAACCGTTGAGGTGAAATACAGCAACAACCGTGAAAACAGCATGGGCGCTGTGGCCGATGCCTTAAATCGCCTCAGTGACGTCCTCGGCATTTCCGCCGCCGCCTTTGTCACTTCCACCACAGCCCTGAGCATTGCGGCAGGTGCAACGGATAAGGAATTTGCCATCAACGGTGTCACCATCGGATCCGTTGACGTAAAAAACAATGACGCTGACTACTCCCTGACCAAGGCCATCAATCAAAAAACAGCCCAGCACGGTATTGTTGCTTCCGTGGATTCCAGCGGCTACCTCACGCTGACATCCTCCGATGGCCGCGCCATTGATGTACGCACAGGCGGCCCGCAAACAGAAACCGTACTCCGGAACACCAACATGAGTACCACGGGCTATATTCAGGTAACACAGATGAGCTCAGCGGAAATCATCATCAACAACGTAGGTGGCGGAAATGCCATAGCCTTTGAAAACAGTATTCAGATTCAGGGGAACTCCCAGGCAACCACGCTGGAATCCGTACTCAAAGAAGGCTCTGTTCTCGCAAAAAACAGCGAACTGGCCGCAGGCTTCACCACGGGCCAGACCCTTACCGGTGCAGACATCAAGGGCAACAGCATCAACACCACCCAGGAAAGTCTTCTGACAGAAGGCTCTGTCATCGTAGCCAACTCCCTTCTGGCCGCAGGATCCACCATCGGCGGACAGGCAAGGATAGGCGAGACCCAGGCCACCACAGGCACAAGCATCCTGACCAAAGACTCAGTCATCAGGGCAGATTCAGAAATTGCAGCCAACTCCATCCTGGGTGGCAGAGCAGTCTTAAGCGGCATCACGGAAAGTACCATCGGCGACTCTCTCATCATGCAGGGCTCCAGACTGGGATCAGGCACCATCATTGCCGCAGATTCCACCCTTGGCGGTAAGATCACCATCACAGGAGATACGGGATACACCAGCAAAGAGGCCCATATCACCGCAGGTTCAAAACTGACAGAAGATTCCGTCATCAGCAAGGACACCGTACTGGGTGGCCAGGTAACTCTGAAAGACGAAACATACAGCCAGACGACCAGCGACAGCCTGATCACCGCAGGAAGCAAAATTGGCTCTGGCACCATCATTGCGGCAAACAGCACTTTGGGTGGAGAAGCCACCCTGGCATCCGCCACCACAGCCCTGGGTGACAGAGAGGGTTTGATTAAAAAGGGCTCTGTCCTCAGTTCCGGCTCTGTCATCGCAGCAGGTTCCACCTTCGGCGGCACCGTTGCCATCGCATCCGCTGCCACCATGACAGAGGAAAGCACCATCGCCCGCAACTCAACCATTGTTTCAGGATCCACTATAGGTGCCAATACGGTATTGGGTGGAACGGCTCATGTCTCTGGCGACACAAACACAACAGAGGCAAGCTTCAATATCACAGGCATCCTGGCATCAGGCTCATCACTGGGATGGGACACCATTCTCGCCAACGGACAGACCCTTGCCACAGGGGATATTCATCAAGGATACAAGACCATCACCGGGGACGGCAACCTCACCCTGCGCCAACTGGTGGAGGCAAATGGCGATATCATTGGTGCTACCATTACTCTCAGTGGCGACCTTACGACCACTGCGGGTATCAAGGAGCTTGCCATCGGCTCAACCCTCAATGCAGGATCCAGGCTCAATGCAGGCTCCAGCCTCGGAGCAGACATTGTTCTCAGCTCCGACATGACCGTTAACAACGATATGGTGGTACAGAGCAATACCGTGCTTGCAACAGGAACCAGTATTGCACTGAATTCAAAACTCTCCGTCAATGCCACCATTGCAGGCGGTGCTTCCAAGTCCCTTCTGACAGACATGACCCTGACACAGGGCTCCACACTTGCCACTGGCAGCACCCTCAGGGAAGGCTCAAGAATTGACACATCCATCGAACTCGGAAATACCATGGATGTAGATACCACAATGACCCTCAATGCAGGATCCACACTGTTCTCCAAAGCGGGTCAAAAAACCGTACTGGAGCAGGGTTCACGGATCAATGCAGACATCACCGTTTCAGGAGACGCTGACATAACAGCAGATATGACCCTCAATGCGGGATCCATGCTCAAAGACGGTTCCGTTTTAAATACGGACAGTCGCATAGATCAGGAGATTACGGTTAAAGCAGGAAATGTCACAACCCTGGATAAGAACATGATTTTAAAGGGGGGATCTAAAATCAATGAAGATTCCCGACTGGAAGCCGGAAGTTCTGTAGGCGCAAAAATCACCCTCAAACAGGATCTTCGCCTTGGGATTGATATGATCGTAAATGAAGGATCCATTTTCAAAGGGGACACCCGTCTTGAAGCAGGCTCCCGTATCGGTGCGGATGTCACCATCCGCAACAACATGACCCTGATACAGGATAGCAGTATCAGCGCAGGCTCCACCCTGGTTGCTTTCAACGCCTTTAAAGCCGAAGCAGGCTCCATGATCGGAGGCCGGGCGGATCTCGCCAATGATGTCACCATCACCGCAGACTTCATTCTGGCCAAAGGCTCTGTCATGGCTGACAACACCGTACTTGCCAATGGCTCGACCATTGGTGGAACCATCACCCTCAGAAATGACGAAACCGTTTCGCCAGAAACCAATCTTCTGGTAGCTGCGGGCAGCATCCTGAGAGAGGGCAGTATTCTCGCAGAAAATACGTTGCTGGCCATGGATGTAACGGATGCCGAAGGCAACCTCCACACAGCAGGTACGGTATTGAGACAGAACATTACCCTCCCAAAAGATACCAGGGTGGAACAGGACATGACCCTGCAGAACGGCTCCGTACTCAAGGCTGGAACGACTCTTGCCGCCAACGACGCCAAGTCCGGCACTGCGGAAGCACAGATCGGGGACACGGAAATGCTGAGGCTCTCCCAGGTGAATGTCATGAACCAGGAAAACGCCCAGAAGGCCATCGCCATCGCGGATGCCGCCCTGAAAGACCTCGACAAGATCCGGGCGGATCTCGGCTCCGTACAGAATCAGCTGGCGTCCACCATCTCCAACATTTCCACCACGCGGGTGAACGTGAACGCCGCAGAATCCACCATACGGGATGTGGACTTTGCCGACGAGTCCGCCACCTTCACCAAGATGCAGGTTCTGATGCAGGCAGGCACCTTCGCCATGGCCCAGGCCAATGCCAGCTCCCAGAACGTCATGAGCCTGCTCCAGTAAGCAAGACCCCGGGCGTTCCCCCGCCCAGGCCGGGGCGGTATCTTAAAAAAGCCGCCCCGTTTTACCAGGAGGGCATTCCCCTGCCCGGCCGAGATGGCCTCTCCCGCAAGGGAGGGGTCTATCTGTTCATGACCTATGGAAAAAAGATCACAAATATCTTAAGGTTTCATGGACGTATGGCCGATACAAAGGACATGACATGGGGAAAGGCCCGGCACCGGAGTTCCGGTCATTCCGAAGACTTCCCCGAAGGAGGAAACCATGGCACTGGGAACCATCAGCAGCATCGGACTTGGATCCAGCCTTGATCTGCAGAAAATGCTGGATGATCTGCGGGGCATTGACGAGTCGCCCATCAAGAAAAACGAAGAAAACCGCACCTTGATACGCACCCAGGCAAACACCCTGGACAGCCTCAATGCCAAACTCATGGGAATCCGGTCTTCGGCGCGCACCCTTTCCCTCGCATCCAGTTTCCTTGGCCGTAAGGTAACTTCAGGAAAAGAAGACGTGGTGACAGCCACGGCCGCATCGGGCATCGCTTCGGGCAATCATACCCTGGACGTTCAATCTCTGGCCCGCAAAAGCGCCTGGCAGAGTGCTGGCTTTGACAGTCCTTCTTCCATGGTATACGGCCATCCGGAAACAGGACTGCTTTCCGGAGAAAGCAAGGCGGTGGACACAGCCACAAGCTTCAGCTTCACCTTTGGCCCCAGCGATACCGCCATTGAGGTGGACATCCAGGCAGGAGCCACCCTGGACGAAGTGGCCGAAGCCATCAACGGTGCTGCGGGCAATGCAGATGAAGCAGGCGCGCCCCTTGTGAAGGCTTCCGTGGTGAAAGGACCGAACGGTGCCTACATCCGCATGGCAGCCGCAGATCCGGATGACAAAACCAACCAGCAGATTCTCATGGAAGGTGAGGGACTCAACTTCATCAAGCCCGACCTTTCCTTTTCATACCAGCTGGGTGTGGAAAATCAGCCGGTCTATGTTTCTGTGGCCGCAGGCAGCACCTACGAAAACCTTGTGAATACCATCAATGAAAAAGGGGAAAACTATGGCATGCAGGCCGCCATCATCAATGACGGCAGCGGCGCCAAGGGATACCGCTTCACCCTTACCTCCAGGGACACAGGAGAAGCCAACCGCATCTTTCTGGATGGCCTTGCCATGGAAGAAGTTCAGGGAAAGGACGGGGAATCCCTGAACGCCCGGTTCACGGTGAACGGCATTGCCTACCAGCGCAACAACGACAAAGACATCAATGATGTCATCCCCGGCCTCACCCTGAACCTGCAAAGCGAAGGAAAGGCCACCCTCACCGTCAAGGCAGACTACGAAGGGGTTAAAACCGCCATCACGGAAATGATGGAAGGTCTGATGGCCTTTTCAGGCGAACTGGTAAAACACAGAATCCGTGAACCGGAAAACGATGATGAAGGGCTTCTGAACAATGTCGCCTCGGTCCGGACTGTGCAAAGCGAACTCAACAACCTTCTCTCTCAGCCCATGAGCGGTAGCCGCAGCGGTATTTCCTCTCTTTTTGACCTGGGGCTTTCCATTGACAGCACAGGCCAGATTTCCTTTGATGAAAGCAAGCTGGATGCGGCCCTTGAAAATGATCCCGACAGTGTGCGGAAATTCTTCATCGGGGATGCGGATCTGGGCGTAAAGGGCTTTGGGGATATGTTCAATGACAGGCTTACGGAAATGACTTCCGACACCGGCGCCTTTTCCCTGGAAAAAAACACCATGGAAGAAAGGGCCAAACGTCTGGACACCACCATTGAAAACGCCAAAACCAGACTTGATCGCAAATACGAGATTATGACCCTGCAGTTTATCCGTCTCGATAAATCCATCAGCGCCCTCAACAATCAGGCCGACTTCATGAAAAACATGTTTGATTCCTTTAACAACGCAGCAAACAGCAATAAAAAATAAACCCAAGACCCCACCCCACATCCCAAGGAGGGCGTTCATATGAGTGCAGCAACCGCATACAAAACCTACCAGAGCAACCATTTCGACGGCATGGATCCCAGGCGCCTTATCCTCATGCTCTACGATGGTGCCCTGCGCTTTCTTAAGGGGGCTCGGGAAGGAGCTCTGGAAAACAACCCCCAGAAACGCGGAGAAAACCTGGGGCGGGCCATTGCCATCATCGGTGAGCTTCAGGCCTCTCTCAATCCCAACATGAACGATGATGCAACGGAATTTCTCCGGGGACTTTACACAAGCATCCTTACGGAATTGCCCAAAGCATCCCTGAACAACAACGTAAAACCCATTGAGCAGACCGAACGATATATTGCCCAGCTGCGCAAAATCTGGGCCGAACAGGTCATGGCCCTGCCTGCTGCGGAAACCAATGCCGTCAAAACAACCTTAAACCAGCAGCCTGCCGCCGCTCCTGCGGCCAAAGCACCCGCAGATCCGGCACCCCAGCCCCATCCTCCGACAGCGCAGACGCCCGCAGCTCCGGCGTCTCCCGGATATGGCAGCAAAGGGCAGGCCATGCGAAATTACGGTCGCAGTTTCACCGCATAAAAAAGGTGGTTTCCTATGGATTTTTTACCCCAGGATCTGCTAAACAGCTTTGACGTGTATACGCACATGCAGGGAGAACACCTGAAGGCGCTGGAAGCCCCTGAGCCGGACATTGAAACCATGAATTTTGAACGGTCCCGGAACTTTGCGGAACTGGAGCAGCAGCTCCGCAGCCTTCTGCGTCAGATGCAGACTCCGGCCTTTTCGGACGAGGTCCGTGCAGATATGGCCCAGGCCTGCAACCGTCGCATCCAGACCCTGCTGGACAGGGATGCCATCATCACCGAAGGCATACGTCAGCACAAAACCACTCTCTCCCGCCAGATGCAGGAGCTGAAAAAAGGAAAGACAGCCGTGAACGGATACGGCGCAGCAGCCCAGGGCAGAGCGCTTGTCCGCCTTTCAGGTTAGTCTTCCACCACAATCGACATCCCAAGCCCCTTGCACAACAGGGGAATGAGAAAGGGGAGGATCCCATGGAAATTACATCCACCCAGGGCGTAAAACAGGCAGGGGATCTGAATAAAGTACGCAGTGTTTCCGAACCTGAGGCAGTACAGGAAAATAAAACCCGCGCCAACCATGAAAACACGACGCTGAAACCAGAAAAGAAAAAAGAAAAAGCCACCCCTATGGAAGAGGTGGAAAAGGCAACCCGTGAGCTGAATCAATACATGGATGAATTGAAGACCAGCCTTGGTTTTTCCATCCATGAAAAAACCAAAGAGCTGATGGTGAACATCATCAACCGGGACACCAAGGAAGTGATCAAACAGATTCCGCCGGAAGAGCTTGTCACCATACGGGAAAAAATGGCCGAACTTGCGGGCATTCTTCTGAATGAAAGGGTCTGATTCCGGCAAAACCGATCAGACCCCCATGCTGATTTTTCTCATACCACAGGATGTTCAAAGGAATAGTGGGTGTCATACATGACAACCTGCACGGCCTGCTTTTTTTTCGCGTTCACAAGCAAGGGACTCACCAGATTGGCCACCAGCCTCAAGGCGGCTTCTTTCTTCGGATTTTCCGCTTCTTCCGAATACATACGCACCACAACGTACAACAGAAGATCTTCCCTCGACTCCTCCGTCCACCCCATTTCCTCCTGCACCGGTTCCACATCCACAGCATAGTCGGGCTTAAAGAGATAGGGATCCATGAGCATCAGGGCAATCTCCGGTTCATCCACGCACTGGAGCCAGCAGAAGGGTCTGCTGTCTTCCTTGTCCAGAATCACAAAGCGATCCTCCCCCGGAAATCCCGCCAGACCATAGGGCATATGAAGAATTTTTTCTTCTTCCACGGTGACCACGCCAAATTTCGCTGTCTGAATCTGCATAGGGCCTATCTCCCGTTTAAAATTGATGGTTTGTTTCATCCCCGCCCCTGGCATCTTCCCTGCGTTCCTTCCACAGGCGCAGAGCAGCGTCCATACGCTGGCTCCGCACATCCTCCATGGCCGCAAGGTTGGCTTCTTTCACCCGCTCAAAAACCTCTTCCCTGTGAATGGCGATGCTCCTCGGGGCCTTAATCCCCAGCTTCACCACTCCCCGGCCCATCTCCAGCACCTGAATGACAATGTCCTCTCCGATGCGGATCTGCTCTCCGGCTTTTCGCGTCAGTATCAGCATGGGATGCCTCCAGCCCTTACAGGTAATCCATCAGGCTCATCTTCATGATCTTTGCTGTGGAACTCATGGCCGCCTGATAGGCAAGCTCTCGGGACTGCAGGTTCATGATGGCTTCGATCATGTCCGCATCCTCAATCTGAGATCTGCGCTCCGTCAGGGAGAACTTCATATCCACATGGATTTGTTCCTGAATTTCAAGACGATTGTAACGGATACCCGTATCCGCATGCAAGGAATTTAAATGCTTAAAGGAAGTCTCCAGCCGCTGCAGCCCCTGTTCCAGGCCTTCCACATCATTGGCCGTAAGATCCGCCATAAGATCGTTGAGGGTTCTGAACAGACTCCACTCCGCTTCCCGGTTACTGGTCATGGGCGCAAAGGAAAGATCCCTTGCATCAAACCCCAGAAGCCCGGCCATACTCTGGCCGCTTCCGCCCTTCTCCGGTGCACGGTTTTCCCCGCTTGCAAAAAGAAGATCCAGAGACTGAAGACGGTCCGCCTCTTCCCGGATGGAAAATTTACCCGTGAGTGCATCATAGCCCACAGAATATTTTATACCAAATCCTTTATTCCGGGATTCCGTTTCCATGGCTCTTTCCACGGCCGCAGCCAGGTCTTCCATGCTCGTATAAACCCCTTCGGGCAGGGTGGCGCTCAGCTCACAAAAAGCGTCCTTATCGCCTTCCTTCAGCACTTCCCTGAAATCCAGCTTGTTGTTATCCCCGGTCACCACCACCCGCACCACGCTCCGATCGCTGCCGGGAAACACCGTACTCTCATCCTGATTCGGATCAAAACCCAGGGTTTGCGCCAGACTACGCTCCGCATTGGGACCGCTTTTCCATAAAAGACGGGTTTCTCCCATCCCTTCGCCACCGCCCCGGATGGAAAATCGGTTGTTCGCCGCATCATATCCCACCACATAGGCGATGCCCGAAGGCGAGGCCTCCCGCATGTAAGCCTGGATATCCGCTGCAAGGGCAAAGGGATCGGAATATTCCTTATCCGGCAGCACAATGGAAATCACCTCTCCGGCCTTACCCTGTTCATCCACCTCCTGAAAATCCAGACGTTTGTTCTGACTATCCAGGGTAAAAAGGCGGGCTTCAGTCTCCGCCTCATAGGGGACCCCTCCCGCAATGCTCACATCGGCACCGCCCTCATAGCCCAGCACAGACCGGATGCTCCGCGCTGCGTCCTCGCCCGTTGCCCAGAGAAAGGTCACACTGTCTGCAGAACCATCCTCTGTGATGGAAAATCGGCGGGTTGCCGGATCATAGCTTGTCGTGTAAGCCACACCATTGGCCGAAGCCAGGGTCAGGGCATCAGAAACCGCAGCTTCAAAATCCGCAATGCTCCGGTAAGAACCCGCAGGAATCACCGCGCTCAGAGGTCCGGAAGCCACGCCTCCCACGGTTTCTTCAAAATTGATACGGTTGTTTTCCGATGTCACCTTGAAAAGCACAGGCGAAGTGCTGCTCTGGGGATAGGTCAGAACATCATTTTGTACATCAAAGCCAAGGGTTTCAGCACTGCTGGAAAGACCTGCGCTCGGGCCTGTGCGCCACAGAAGCTCAAGCCGGGTGAGATCCCCCCCGTCCTCACGGATGAAAAAACGGCTTTTTTCCGCATCATAGCTCACCGCATAGGAAACCCCATTGGGAGAAGCCGCTTCCATGGCCCTCTGGATCTCCGCAGTCAGAGCCTTCATATCTCCGTACACGCCGGGTGTCAGAACCGCTGTTGTCTGAATCCGATTGCCCAGGTCGTCGGTTTCCGCAAAATCAATGTGAAGATTGCTGGCATCAATCTCCATTTCCGTAATGGAATCCGGCCTGAAACTGCTGATCGGTGGATTCAAAGAAGTATTGGCCCCATAAAAACCCATATCCCGGCCAATGGAGGTATTGCCCTTGAAAGTGGCCATGGAAAAATAAATGCTGTCTCCGGAACGGATGGCGTCCATATCCACGGAAATCTCCAGATCCGGGCTCCCATTGTCCGTGAGGTCCAGCCGGATCATTCCGTTTTCAGGCGTGATTTTTGCGGGCAGCACATACCCGGGGTTGTCCTTTACAATGAAACTTCCGCTCCCATCCCAGACCAGGCGCATGGGCTTATCCGTTTCCGTGGCCTTCAGGATCGCCGATGGATTTTTAAGCGTAATCCCAAGACTTTCCGGAGGAATGCTTCCCGTAACCCCCGCATTTTCGATGCGCGGTTCCCCGCCGGTCTGCCACAGGATTTCCGACCGTGTGAAGCTTCCGTCTCCCCCTCCCGTCTCCCGGATGGAAAAGGACTGATTTTCTGCATCATAGGTCACGGCATAGCTCAGGCCATACCCTTCCTTTGCGGACAGGGCGTTCATGCGGTTTTCCACCTCCTGGGCAAGATCCTTTCCCGTGTAGGAGCCTGTGGGCAGCTCCAGGGTCATGGTTTTACGGAAAGCGGGCCCCAGCCCCTTATCTTCCTGAAAAACCAGGGTATTGTTGGTGCTGTTCACATCCACGTAATCCGTATAAAAAACCCTGGATCCATCCCGCCCCACTTCCACGGCTTTGTTTTCTCCGGTGCGGATCCGGAAAGCTTCGTGATCGCCTTCGTAGCTCACATAGGGGGGACTGGTCGTATCATGGTAGACAAAGGGCGGCGCGTCCATGCGGGAACCGCCAAAGATATAATTGCCATTCACCCGGGTGTTCCCGAGATCCACCACCTGACGGAGGATGGTATCAATCCTTGAAACCGCATCGCTGCGCTCCTGGGGACCTGCGGAAGCAGTGATGAGTTTGCTTACCTCAAGATTCACCTCTGTGATCAGATCCTTCAAACTGTCCATGGCCGCATCCGTGGCATTCAGCCAGGTTTTACCCACCCCGATGTTCTTATCCAGCTGGGCCATGCTGCTCACCGAAGACTTCAGGTGCATGACCTGGCTCAGGCCCACGGGATCATCCCCAACGCCCTGGATCCTTTTTCCCGTGATCACGGTTTCATTGGCCTTGAGCATGTCGGAACTCAGATTGCCCAGGCGGTATTGGGAGGTATCAAAGAGTATTTTATTGGGTACGCGCATGGATCACCTCATATTGACCAGGGTGCTGAGCATTTCATCGGAAACCGTGATCAGTTTGGCCGCCGCAGTAAACGCCTGCTGATACTTGATAAGATTCACCATTTCCTCATCCAGAGAGACGGCGGAAAGGGAATCCCGCTGCTGACCAAGATTGGACATCATCACGGCATAGAAACTTAAAGATCGCTGTTCCGTCTGATACCTCACTCCCAGGGAGCTCACCATCATCTGATAGTAACCTTCCAGAGAAGCGTCGGCCTGGGCGGAAACCGCCTTGCCATTGCGGGAAAAACGCCATTCCTCAAAACGGATGGTAACATCCTGAAGATCGGACAATGCCCTGGCCATGCTGTTGTCACCCTTGCGGAGTTCTCCGGTTGCGGGGTCCAGGCTGCCTGCGTTGATGTTCTTCAGCTCTGCCAATCTTCCGTTCACTTCCATGGTTTTGGCGTCTGTGCCCGTAAAAAAGGTATTCAGGCCAAGGGCTGCGGCAAGCCCGCTGTCATGGGCCGCATCACCAGAAAAGGCAAAACCGTAATGTTCCGGATTTCTTTTCAGGATATCAAATTCCACATGACCCGAACCTGTGACCGGCTGATCAAAGGAAAGATGAATATCCGCAAGCCCGTTGCCCGTAAGGTCAATGCCAAACCCCGAATCGTGCCCTCCGGGCGGCACCAGTTGGGCCACGCCATAGGTATAGTCGTTCTGAATGGACCAGTTTCCAGACCCATCCCTGGCCAAACGGAAATCCAGGGCTTCCTCACTGAGGGCCGTGGCGTCGAGCACACGAACCTGGGTATTCACATCACAGAATCCATTCACACCCGAGCAGCCCACATCGGAAATTTCAAACGTAGGAGACTGGGTTGTAAAGGAAAGACTGCCATCAGCCAGAACCTTTGCCGTCACCCCTTCGCTCTGGCGGTTAAACTGGGCCGCAAAGCTGTCTGTGGTCCAGTGCCAGTCCGAGGCCCGCATCAGGCTTCCATTGCCTGCGGCATCCGTTTCAATGATAAAAATATCGTTTTTAAAAAGCATACCGGACTCAAAGCCAAGACGCATGCCATCCACTTCCACGTAGATGGGTGGCTTGGTGCGACTGTCCACCTCCACAGTCACCTCCCCATGGCCGTACCGACTCTCCCACATCAGGGTGACAGTTTCCTCACCCAGGGCCCCGCCCGGAGGTTTCACGGTAAAAACATAGCTGTCATTCACACTGCCAGCCCGGCCTTTCACCGTCATGTCCAGATGGGAAACCCTCCCGTTTTCATCCGTATTCACGGAAAAAGTATTGCCCGCCACCAGGGTTCCCGGAGAAAACTGAAAGGCAAGATCCCCTTCCACCCCATAGGGACCGGAATCCCGCACATCAATGCGACCGGATACCCCCGTGTATTGCCCGTCCGCATCATACTTTCGCCATTCAACGGCAGCTCCCGTGCCAAACACCGCAGATTCCGCAGACCTCAGCCCCCCGCTCTCCAGAAGCACGGTGGCGGGTCCTTCCAGTCCGAATCCGCTGCCCGTCACCACCCGCAGGGAGGCATCCCCTGTGGTGTCATCAAAATCCGCAAGTCGGATGGCTTCCCCATCCGTCCTCAGAATGGACACCGCAGCACCCGTCTGCGTGATCCGGTACAGGGCGGGATCCAGACCCGCAGCCTTCAGAGCGTTCACAAGTTCGTCTGCAAAATCCTTATCCTGGGTATGGGCCGCATCCACCGCATAACTCACCTGCATGCCATCCACCACAAAGGAAACCGTATCTCCTGCATTGAAACCGCCAAACCCTCCGTCTCCTCCCAGGGTGAGTACGGCATTTCCCGAAGGAACCGGCAGATTGGCCGCCCCACTGAAAAGACTCCCGAATCCTGGCTGGGCATCCGTGGCAAGCGTCATGCCCGGTGCTGCAAAAATGGTGAGAGAAGACGTCTTGACCGCCGAATCCACCCCGCCGCTCACAAGGAGGGCTCCATCCGCAGCCAGCGCGCCTGCACCAAGGACATCCGGCGCCACGCCCGCGCCCGAAGCCCCTCCTCCCGAAGGTGCTGTCAGCACGATACTTCCGGAATCCACGCCGTTCACCAGGGTTCCGGAAGCGCCGGTGAGGGTGAAGCCCCCATCCTCGCTGCCTCCGTGGGTCGCCAGATCCGTAAGATCCAGTGCCTTGCCTCCGGATCCCCAGATTTCCACACCCGTGCCTGCACCATTGAGAGCCCAGGAAATCCCCTGCGCCTTCAAAGCACTGCTTTCCCGGTTCAGGGCGGCCACAAGATTCCCGGCGGAAAGGCTCTGGTCCGCCACAAGCTGAAAGGTGATTTCCACGCCGCCCAGGGTAAAGGTGGCAGATCCCGGCCCGCCCCCATCTTCCACAAAATTATCCAGGGTGATGCGGGCATTGTCCACAACCTGAAAATCTCCGATCCCGAGATTCTCACCCGCATGACTTTTCAGTACAAAAACATTGGGATCTGCCATGGCGTCGTGGTCCAGCGTAAGATCCGATGCCCCATCCACCACAGCCCGCAGGGCATTTTCAAAGTTGGCCCGGGTAGTGGCGTCATCGCTTCCCACACGGAAAACCACCTCTTCCCGAATGCTCCCCGAAGCCAGGGTAAAGCGCACCTCATCAAAGGCCTCCATACCCGCCACGCCGGGAAGAAGGCCTGCAATGTCAAGGGTCATCTGGTTGGGCAGGCTGTAGGCCTGCAGGCCATCCACACCATTCAAAGCCGCAGCAATGGCCGCGGCAGAAGGCGCGACCATGCCTTGGGTCTGCCCCACCTCAAGGGTCTGCACCTGACCATTGCCATCGGTGATGGTCAGGGTCTGACGCCGTATGGCCTGGGTGAGGGCCGCGTCCATGCTTTCTGCCGTCTGCACGGATGCAAGATTTTCACCGTCGGCAAGCCACAGAGACTCTCCGGTGGTTCCGCTGCGCACCACCGTAAAATCATAGCGCACGCTTTCCAGGTCCGGAGCAGACCCTGTCCACCCCTGGGGCTGGGCCGAAGACAATCCCATATCCACCACGCTCTGCGCATAGGTGGACGGGCTGCTGCCCTTGTTTTCCACCCAGAGTCCGAAATCCTTGGTGTAATCCACACGATCCCCATAGGGAAGTGTGGCCAGCCAATTGCTTTTCTGGGGCGCATAACTTCCATTCAGACTACCTGTGATGTACTGGGTTCCTGCGCCCTGGCTGTGCAGGCGATTCACGTTCCATATGGTTTCCCGGGCAAGGGCGTCCATCTCCTGACGGTAACGGGGCAACTCCACATCCCGCATTTCCAGCCATCCGCCCAGGGCTCCGCCTTCAATGCGTGCTGTAATATCCACATATCCACCAGAGGACGACTGCCACTTGACCTGGTTGCCCTCAAACTTCAAGGCATAGGAAGACGTGCCAGATACCAGGGAAAACCCCCCCGCTGTGGTTACGGTGATGGCTCCATTGGACCCTTCAAAGTTCTTGATATCCACCCACTGGGACAGCTCTTTGAGCAGAGAGTTTCTGAGATCCCGGTTGTCATTGGATGTTCGGCTCGTCTCCTGGCCCATGATGGCCTGATTCAGGCGTGCAATCTCAGAGGTGATGCGATTCACCTCTCCGATCCCCGCCTGGATATCCTTGTTCAGATCCTGCTCCAGGTTCCAAAGATCCTGGTCCATGAGATTGAAGCGTTCGGTGAGCTTCATGCCGTTTTCATAGACATTCATCCGCTCCGCAGCCCCGCCGGGGTTGTTGGCCAGGGTATTCCAGGAATCCCAGAACTCCGGCAGAAGGCGGCTCATGCTGGTTTCCGAGCTTTCGTTGAACATATTGCCCAGGGTTTTCATATAGGCCATGAAGGCCTCGGAAGCTGAATAGGCAGACTGTTGGGTTGCGATGCGGTCTTCAAGGAGCTGATCCGCGGTCTGACGGATCTGCTGACTGGACACACCACTTCCGATGAGAAAACCGGACTGGGAAATGGGCGCATTGGCCGCCTGGGGAACGGACTGACGGGAAAAATCCGGGTTGTTCACATTGGCGATGTTATGGCCTGTGACATTCAGCCCCAGCTGCTGGGCAGAAAGCCCCTGCCTTGCAATATTCAGGGTATGGTTGATTCCGGCCATGGCTAAACCCTCCGGTTCACATAAGCATTCCCCGCTCCGGGCATACGGCGGTTCCGATCATATCCTGCGGCCTGGGCGGGTCGCATGAAAACAGCCATCATCTCGTCCACCACATCCAGGCAAAGCCTGAGATAACCCAGATTGGCGTCCGCCGCAGCCCGGACCTGCTGTTTCAGAGCCGCTGTCCGCAGCACATAGGGCTCAAGGTCCGCTGCCTCTGCATGGGAAAGGCGCTGGATCAGCAGGTCCGTCCTGAAAGTTCCGGTGGGCATGTCCAGGGAACGCCCTGCCTGCTCCATGGCCCGGAAAATCCGCTCCCGGATGGCCATAATCCCGCCCGCCACGGCCTGTTTTTCTTCTGCCATGGACCAGAGAGGCGCAACATTCCCT
>Ga0265295_1004347_pt1 | contig 19176 bp, 19 predicted proteins | sample Munlansysbiofilm_FD_192503 | JGI IMG/M metagenome (GOLD analysis project Ga0265295, IMG submission 192503) | Leachate microbial communities from a municipal landfill in Southern Ontario, Canada - Methane capture system biofilm | ecosystem: Engineered > Solid waste > Landfill > Unclassified ... | reverse complement strand
CGCAAGGCATTGGAATTGTTGAGGAATATACCATAGATTACGTCCCGGCGCAAGAAAAAAATTGCAAATAATCTAATGATTTAAACTATTTGTCGGATCTTCTCTTTTTGCGGTGGCATCAACATTAACAGCACATACATGATGGCGAAAGTGATCCAGGGAACTTCCACGCCGTGCACCGAGACGGTCAGCACCGCCGCCAGCATCAGCAAAAGCCCGAGCAGCGACGCCCACTCGGCGCTCTTCATCCGGCCGAGGATGCGCAGCTGGTCGGCGATCAGTTCCCGGGACATGGTCGGACGGCTGGGGTTGCGGAAGAGCAGCCAGGCCAGCAGCAGATAGAGAAGGGTCAGCGCCAGGCCGCAAACCGAGGCGGCATAGAACCAGTGAACCCATTGGAAATGGGCCTGATCCTGCACCGGAAGAAAACCGAAGATGACGAAGTTGATGGACTTGGCGCTCATGAAGATCGCGGAAAGCAGACTGACGCCGGACAGAGCGCTGACCGCCAGTCGCTGCTTCTCGTTGGCGCAGGAATCCTTACCCAGGGTGCCTGCCAGATCATTGAAAAAGGGAGCGACGATCGCCACCCGGCCATTGGCGGTGGGGACGATGGGGGTGAGAATCACCCCGGCGATGAAAAGACTGAGATTGTACCAGATCTTGTTGGGCGGGCCCAGGCGCAGCAGCCAGAGCAGGACCCGGTAGCTGAAGCCGGAAGTGGTAGTGACGACGCTCAGGGCGAAGATGCTCAGGGCCATGAAAAAGGTATCGGAGGAAAAACCGGCGAGGGCCACCTCGGGCGGGGCGAGATTGAGAAGAACGATGCCGAGGACGGCGAAGAGGGCGGGAACGAAATCGGGGAGCAGCCGGAATACCCACATGACCACCGCCGAGGAGACCACCGCCAGCAGGTAAGCGGTCTGAACGCCGGCAATATCCGGGGCTTCCCGGAGCAGGAAGAAGACGGCAAAGGGAACCGCCGTGGCGAGCAGCCAGCCGCACAGGATCCGCGCCCCCTCCTGCTTTTTGGCGGTCCCGCCGGCGGTCGCGGCCCGGTCCCGGGAGCGCCTTTCCTGGCCGCGCTCGGCCAGGGATTCGAGCAGGGCGGGCAGCACCGAGCGGGTCTCATCGGCCAGCTTGTGCAATAAATCCCCGGGGATGGCCAGCACCCGCGCCGGTCCCAGGGCGGTGGCAGTGGCCTGGTAGCGGTCCAGGCCAATACCCGCTTCCTCGCCGAGAAAGCCGCCGCCAATGCGCGCCTTGCGGCCGCCGCCGAGATCAAGTTCAAACTCGCCATCAAGGATTAGAAAAGTTGTCTCGGCCTCGGCATCGAAGGCGTGCAGAACTTCGGAGGAAGCAAGATGTCGCGCGGCGACATGGGGCAACAGGCGCGCCAGACTCTGCCGCGAACAGTCGCGAAAAAGGGGGAGAGACAAAAGGGTTTCCGCCGCTTCCAGGGAACTCATGCAACCTCCCGCTCCGACGCGAAACTTGCACCGGGCAAGCTATAAGCATACTTCAAAAAAAGCCCTTTACAGGCCACTCATATTTTCATGGCCATCCTCTTTTCCTCAAGAAAAAAGAATGGTTCCACCACCATCCAGCGAAGGTGCCGTCAAAACCCGGTCCTTACCGGTTCGCCCATCCAAAAAATCGACACCCTCGCAACGGGCCTTTCCCCGGCACTATGGGCCTTTCCGGAAGAGAATCGCACTCCGAAACGGCTGGATTGATGACAGCAGCTACGTAGAGCAAATCTCGTGCCGTTTACAGGGAAGGGTTCCGGAAGGGGAATGGCCGGAGAACATACCGAAGAGAAAAGCAAAGCAGGATCTTGGCGCCGGTGATGGCGGGGGTGAAGAAAGCAACGACGGACGGAAGCCCCCGAAAAACGCTGTGGGACAGGATCCGCAAGCGACTTCAAGGAGGATTTCCCTGCGGCGGGAAACCGCGGCGCCAAGGACGGAAAGAGTTCAACCCATTCCCAATTTCCACTTGTAAGACTTGCACTGGGCTTCCAGCACCTGATCGGGGGTAAAACCCAGGGCCTGGAGTTGCGGCCAGGCCCCTTTGAAATCCATCTGTTCCATAGCCTCGACACAAACGAGCAGTTTACCCAGCATTCCGCTACGCTGGAGCAGGGCCTCGGCGATTTCGTCGGAGAGACTCAGATCCTTGACCACGTTCTCCATGTTGACCGCGTAGATCCACTCCAGCAACGAGAGAATTCCGGCCATGAAGGCCTGATCGGCGATCTCGGGAATTTTTCGGGTCTGGGGATGAATCAGCGCCAACTGCTCCATCAGTCCGCCGCGCACCGCCGCCAAGTCAACCATGGGGTTGTCGAGTCCGCGCTCGTCGGCGGAAGCGAAGAGCGCCAGCTGCACCCAGCGCTTGAGCTGGCGCCGTCCGAGCAGATTAATGGCATGGCGCACGCTGGCGATCTTGCTGCGCATCCCCATCCCCACCGAATTGACCAGCAGCAGCACGGAATAGGTCATGCCGGGGCATTGTTTGAGACAGTTTTCCAGTGCTTCGATCTCGGCATCCTCCAACAGCAGATGCAGCATCTTCAGCAGGGCCGTTCCCGAACCGTCGATGCGCTGCTTCTCCATGATCGAGGGTTTGGCGAAATAGAACCCCTGGAAAAAATCGAATCCCAGCTCCAGGCATTGCCTGAATTCATCGCGGGTTTCGACCTTCTCCGCAAGCAGCTTGAAGGGATAGGCGCGCAGCTGGTGCACCATCGGTGGAAGCTGGGCGACGGGGGTGAGAAAAAGATCGACCTTGACCAGATCGATCAGCGGATAGAGCGGAGCGAACCGGGGCTCGAACTGATGGTCGTCCAGAATCAGGAAAAACCCCTTTTCCTTGAGATAACGGCAACGCTCCACCAATTCCGGCGTAACCTGCAGACCCTCCAGCAGCTCAATGCCGACGGCCTCGCGGGGCAGCAGTTCGAGGGATTCGCTCATCAGCAGATCCTGCTCAACATTGATGAAACCGCGGTTGCCGCCAAGGATTTCCTGGATGCCGAAGCCGGCCAAGGTATTGAGAATGACCCGGGCCGTCGCCCGGGAATGGTCGAAAACCCGGGCGATCAACGCCCCCGGCGAACGAAAGAGCAACTCGTAAGCGCAGACCTGCTCGCGCCGGTCGAGAATCGGCTGCCGGCCGATCAGACATTTGTCGTTTTCCAAAGCACCCTCTCCTTCACCCTCGGCGGAGACTTATGATAAACTTCACCAACAATAGCATTTTCCCCTCGGGCAAAGCAACGCCCCCCGTCCGGACACCATAGGCACCAACGCAAAAGCGGGACCGTCCAGTTTCGAACGATCCCGCCAATTCGTTGAAATCCTCAATTTTTCCAATCAGGCCTTGCCGGCGCTGCCGAGCACCTCCTGGTTTTTGTGCTTGATCAGGGCAATCAGTTCCTTGCGGGCGTCGCCAAGATATTTGCGCGGATCGAATTCGCCGGGGTTCTTGGCGAGAAATTCGCGAACCTTGGCGGTAACGGCCAGACGGCCATCCGAATCGATATTGATCTTGCACACGGCGCTGGCGGCGGCCTGGCGCAGCTGCGCCTCGGGAACGCCGACGGCACCGTCCATCTTGCCGCCGTACTGGTTGATCAGCTGGACGTACTCCTGAACGACGCTCGACGCCCCGTGCAGGACGATGGGAAAGCCGGGAATGCGTTTTTCGATCTCTTTGAGGATGTCGAAACGCAAAGGGGGCACTTCCTCCCCTTCCTTAAGCTTGAATTTATAGGCGCCGTGGCTGGTGCCGATGGAGATGGCCAGGGAATCGACGCCGGTCTTCTTGAGGAAATCCTCCACCTCCTCAGGCTTGGTGTAGGTCGAATGTTCAGCCTGGACCTCGTCTTCGATGCCGGCCAGCACCCCCAGTTCTCCTTCGACGCTCACATCGTACTGATGGGCGTATTCGACGACTTGCCGGGTGAGAGCGACGTTTTTCTCGTAAGAAAGATGGGAGCCGTCGATCATCACCGAGGAGAAGCCCGAATCGACGCAGGACTTGCACAGCTCGAAGGAGTCGCCGTGGTCGAGATGCAGGCAGATGGGAATGTTCGAGCCGAGCTCCCGAACCATCTGTACCGCGCCCAAGGCCATGTAGCGCAGCATCGTCTGGTTGGCGTACTCGCGGGCGCCCTTGCTGACCTGGACGATGACCGGCGAGGACGTTTCCGCACAGGCCAGGACAATCGCCTGCAACTGCTCAAGGTTGTTGAAGTTGTAAGCGGGGATCGCATATCCCCCCTGGAACGCCTTCTGAAACATTTCCCGGGTATTGACCAGGCCCAGTTCACTGAAATGCACCCTATCGCCCATGATGATCCGCCTCCTCACGCTGTCGCAACCGTAGTAGATAGTGGGGAAAGAGCGGCGACCATCCGCACCGGAACAGCCACCGAGTAGCGCAAACAGCGTTATTAATACCAGCCGCCTCCGGACAAGTCCAGCCGAAATTGCCTTGACAAAAGCCCCGGCCTCGGATTAATCCAAGAAGTGCAGCTCGCGCCGGAAAAATCGCGCAGCGCCGTTTTCCCGAAGTCTCCGGACTCCGGCCGAACATTTCCCCAGAAGGGAGCTCCCATGCGTACCGACAAACAGGAAGCCTATTTCAAGGACTGGAAAAGCCGCGAGGAAATCGCCGAAGCGATGGTCCCCATGGTCGGCCGCCTCTACCGCAACCATGGCGTGATCACCACCGTTTACGGCCGTTCGCTGGTGCACGGCTCGACCATCGACATCCTCAAGGCGCACCGTTTCGCCCGGCAGATTCTCGTCACCGAACTCTGGGTGCGGGACACCGCGCCCCTTCTCGAAGCCATGACTCGGCTCGACCTGGCTCCGGCGCGCATCGACATCGGTAAACTGACCGTTCGTTACCAGGCCCAGGCCGCGGGCACATCCGTCGACGATTTCGTGCGTCGGGAACTGGCGGCGGTCAACACCGGGAAAAAAGCCCTGCTCAGCGAGCCGCGGGACGTGGTGCTGTACGGCTTCGGCCGCATTGGACGCCTTTTGGCGCGCATTCTCATCGAACAGACCGGAGGCGGCGACAAGCTGCGCCTGCGTGCCGCCGTGGTGCGCAAAGGGGGTCCGGACGATCTCGCCAAACGCGCCAGTCTGCTGCGCCGCGATTCTGTGCACGGCTACTTCCACGGCACCATCCGCATCGACGAGGAAGAGAACGCCATCATCGCCAACGGCAACATGATCCGCATCATCTACGCCGACGCCCCGGAAAGTATCGACTATACCCAGTACGGCATCCATAACGCTTTGCTGGTGGACAACACCGGCAAGTGGCGGGACCGGGCCGGGCTCGGCCGCCATCTGCAAGCCCCGGGTATCGACAAGGTCATTCTCACCGCTCCCGGCAAAGGGGATCTGCCCAACGTCGTTTTCGGCATCAACAACGAACTGCTCACTGCCGGGGAACAGATCTACACGGCAGCCAGCTGCACCACCAACGCCATCGTCCCGGCCCTCAAGGCGGTGCATGACGAATACGGTATCGTCCACGGCCATGTGGAAACCTGTCATTCCTACACCAACGACCAGAATCTGATCGACAACTACCACAAGAGTTCCCGGCGGGGACGCAGCGCCCCCCTCAACATGGTCATCACCGAAACCGGCGCCGCCAAAGCGGTGGCCAAGGCCCTGCCCGAGCTGGCCGGAAAATTGACCGGCAACGCCATTCGCGTACCGACTCCGAACGTGTCCCTGGCGATCCTCAACCTGACCCTGGAAAAAGCGACCACCGTCGCCGAACTGAACAAATATCTGCGGGACGTCTCCCTCGACTCCCCCTTGCAGAACCAGCTCGACTTCACCAACTCGCCGGAAGTCGTCTCCAGCGACTTCATCGGCAGCCGCTACGCCGGGGTAGTCGACTCCCTCGCGACCATCGTCGAGGGCAATCGTGTGGTCCTTTACGTCTGGTACGACAACGAATTCGGCTACAGCTGTCAGGTAGCGCGCATGCTCGACAAGATCGCCGGTCTGGAACTGCCGACCCTGCCCAACTGATGGTGATTCACCTCCACGAAAAAACGGCCGGCCCCTTGCGGGATCGGCCGTTTTTTCGTTACCGTCTATGGCGACGAGGCTAGTCGCGCTTCATCAGGCGCATTTTCTTGCGCAGACGACGCTGGGCCTCCTTCTCCTTGCGCTTGCGCTTGACGCTGGGTTTTTCGTAAAACTTGCGCTGCTTCATTTCACGAAAGAGTCCCTCTTGCTGCAACTTGCGCTTGAGCACCCGGATGGCCTTTTCGACGTTGTTGTCGACGACCTGGATTTCCACTGACAATCACCTCGCTTTCCCAACTGTATCGCCCAACCCCTGTATGGGCCGAGATAAAACAATGCGTGAATCTAGCCTGATTTCCTACTGAAAGCAACAAAATTATCGTACCTTGCCTCGGCTTTCCGTCCCCCAGAGAGTGACGGGAATGCCGCCGTTGCGCAGTCGGGCAAGGCGAACCAACGGTTCGCCCATCACCGCCGCCAGGGCATCATCCGGGCAGAGAAAGGCGAGACGCCAGCCGGGAAAGCGTTCACGCCGAACCCGCCCCAGGGTCCGAAAGAGCGGACGCAGATCCTCCCCCGCCCCTACCCGTTTGCCATAAGGGGGATTGCAGAGAAGTAGCCCCGACTCAGCGGGGGCGAAAGCGTCGGCCAAATCCTCGCGCCGCAGATCGAGCAGTTCCGCGACCCCGGCCCGCTGGGCATTGCGCCCCGCCGCCTCGAAACTGGCCCTGTCCCACTCCCCACCACGCAAAAGCGGAGTCGCCGGCAGTTCGGCGCGCCGCGCCTCAGCCAGCAGAACCTCCCAGAGCCCTGGGCGGAAACCGGGCCAATCCATGAAAGCGAAGCGGCGATCGCGTCCCGGCGCCCTGCGTTGAGCGAGCCAGGCGGCTTCGATCAGAAAAGTTCCCGAACCGCACAGTGGATCAAACAGCGGTGTCGTGCCGTCCCAGCCCAAGAGCAGGAGAATCCCGGCGGCGAGGTTCTCCCGCAGGGGTGCCTGAGCCGTCTCGCCACGATAGCCCCGGCGGTGCAGCAATTCACCGGAAGCATCGATGGAGAGCGAGCAGACATCCTCCTCGAAGCGGGCCAGAACCAGTTGTTCCATGCCACCGCGCGGCCCTCCTTCCCGGCCGAGGGCGCGGTCGACGGCCTCGCCGAGGGTGGCGGCGATGCGCTCGCTGTGATTGAGCCGCGAATGGCGACAGCTGACCCGCATTTGCAAACCGGTATCCGGGCGCAGAAAACGCCCCCAGGGCATACGGGACGCCTTGCGATAGAGGTCGGGGAAATCCCGGGCCTTGACGTCGGCCAAACGCACCAGCACCCTGGAGGCGACGCGGGAGTGGAGGTTGGCCAGATAGATCTCCCGCAGACCGCCGGAAAACTCCACCCCCCCCGCCACCGGCCGGGCGTCGGTAAGACCGAGAGCCGCCAGTTCAGCGGCGCAGACCGCTTCCAGCCCCGGCGAAGTCACGGCAAAGAGCTCTTCCCTGCTATTCTTCAAAAGGAACTCCCGACGGGCGGGAAAAGGCAAAGCCGCCCAACGCCCGGATTAAAGGTTAAGAGCCGCAGAATAATCTGGTATGATGACGGATAGTCCGGCAACCAGACGGAGAGATCCTATCCCAATCGAAGAGAAAGTCGCCACCATGAATATCAATTCCAATTCCGTCGACATCGACTGGAGCTACCTGCTCGACCGCGTCGAGCATCTGATGGACCTCGGCGAGGAATTCCTCACCCGCAAACTGGCGGAATTCCAATTTGATCCGGCCCTGCTCGAAAGTATCCTCGCCTGGCGCTGGCAGCAGGAGAACCAGAGCGGCTATCTGCATCCCATCATCCATCCCGACCTCCCCGATCACGCCGACCTGCTCGGTATCGACCCGTCCCTGACCCGGCTACGCCGGAATACCCGCCAGTTCGTTCAGCGTCTGCCGGCCAACAATGTGCTCCTCTGGGGCGCCCGGGGGACCGGGAAATCGTCGGCAGTCAAGGGGCTGCTCGGCGAATTTGCCGGAGCCGGTCTACGTCTGGTCGAGGTGCGCAAGGAGGATCTCTTCCAGTTGCCGGCGATCACCGAACTGCTGCGCCCCCAGCCTTACCGTTTCATCCTTTTCTGCGACGATCTTTCCTTCGATGAGTCGGAAGTCGATTACCGCGAACTCAAGGCGCTGCTTGAAGGCGGCATTGAGGCGCGACCGGAAAATTTGCTTATTTACGCCACCAGCAACCGCCGCCATCTCATGCCGGAGCGTCTGAGCGACAATAGCGGCGGGGAAGAGATCCATCCCGAAGAGGCGATCGCCGAAAAGATCTCCCTTTCCGACCGCTTCGGCATCACCCTCGGTTTCTATCCGACCACCCAGGAGAGCTATCTGGAAATCGTCCGGCATTTCGCCCGCCGACGGGAATTGCCCATCGCCGATGACCAGCTCACCGCCGCGGCCCTGGAATGGGCCATGCTGCGCGGGGCCCGCTCGGGGCGGGTTGCCCGGCAGTTCATCGATGACCTGACCGGGCAGCTGCTGCTGGATGAACCCCCCAGCTTTCCACAGGGGAACTGAAATACCGGCAAATTAACGTTTGGCCTGGAACGCTCATCCCCCTATAATCTAGGGGGAAACGACTCCTTCGGGAATTCGCCATGAAAGCTTTCCGGCGGTCGGCGCCGGCCCTTCTGCTGCCGGCTCCCTGCACCTTGTAGGCCCTCTGAATCAAGGACCAAATCCTTTTATACGGTCGCCGATGCCGACATCGGCGACATCGGCCATGTCATGCAAATCCGCACTGGGACATCAGGGAGTCCGGCGGCGCCGGGCGTGAGGAAACAAAGCGCATGTCGTACCTGAAATATTTCAAATCGGGGCAGAAGGTTCTGCTCGCCCCCCCTCCCGGCGACGGCCTCATCAGCCGTACCGAAAGCCTGACCACCTACCTTCAAGAGCTGGGCAAGGGGTATTTCGACCTGCTGCTGCCCTATGGCGGACAGGAAGAAGAGAGCTATCCCTTCGCCACCGATATGCCCTTCACTCTCACCTCGGAAGCCTTCGGCCTCGGACTCAAACTGAGTGGCCGTTTCGCCGGACACCGTAACAAGGATGCCATCCGCGTTCAGATTGGCGATGATTTGCAGGTCTTCCAGCGCCGGGGTTCCCCCCGCGTCAACCTTCAGGCCGGGTTGCGTTACACCAAGGGGCGCGGCACCCTGCGCACCTTCCGCGACCAGTGGGAAAAGAACATCCGCATTCTCCACGGCGGGGGCGACCTGAGTAAACTCGGCGTCTTTCCCCGCCGGGCGATCAATCTCGGCAGCGGCGGCGTGCGTTTTGAGATGAAAGGCCCGGTCGAAGTCGCCGACCTCTGTTTGGTGCTGATCGACTACGGCCAGGCGCCGCCCATCTGTTCTCTGGCGGAAGTGGCCTGGACAAAACAGACGGAAAGCCCGGAGCGGATCAGCACCGGCATGCGCTTCGTCTCCCTTCTCGATACCGACCTGAAACGCCTGGAAACCCTGATCCGCGACCAGCAGCGGAGCGCCGTCGTTGAAGAGGAAGCGGAGATTTAATCCGCCGGCTCCCGCGAAAAAGCCCCTTCCGGGAGGAATCCGGGGGGCGGAATCCGCCCGGGCAAAACGCCCCCCTGTTCCAGCCGACGCAAAAATTCAACACGGGGAATCTCCACCGCTCCCAGCGACAGCAGATGGGGATTAGGCAACTGGCAGTCGATCAGAGGCCAGCCCCACTCCGCCATCTTCCGGGCCAAGGTCGCCAAAGCCACCTTGGAAGCATCCGGCGCCCGGTGAAACATGGACTCTCCGAAGAAGCAGCGCCCCAGCACCACCCCGTACAGTCCCCCCGCCAGTTCATCCCCCCGCCAACATTCCAGCGAATGGGCGTAGCCCATACGGAACAGGCGCAGGTAGGCCGCCCGCATCGCGGCGGTGATCCAGGTACCCGGCTGTCCGCGCCGACTCTGCGCACAACCGTCCAGCACCGCGGCGAAGGCGGTGTCGCAGGAGACGCGAAAACGTCCCTGACGCAAACACTTGGCGAGGCTGCGGGAAATGCGGATCTCTTCGGGGAAAATAACGCAGCGAGGGTCAGGCGACCACCACAGCGGCGGTTCATCGTCACAAAACCAGGGGAAAATGCCCAAGGAGTAGGCAAGAAGCAACCGCCGGGGGGAAAGGTCGCCGCCGACGGCAAGCAGACCGCCGGGCTCGGCCAGTTCCGACGCGGGGAAAACAAGCTGATTGGAAAGACGGTAGATCGGCATGATCAGCGCCCCACCGGCGAAAATGCCCACCGGTTGACGGGAAGAAACATCAGGAGGGGCCGTAGACGAAAGTCAACTCGCCGCCACGCAAGCCAATACGCACCTCGCCGCCATCGCTGAGACGCCCAAAGAGCAGTTCACCGGCGAGGACGTCGCTAATCGCCGTCTGGATCAGCCGCGCCAGAGGGCGCGCCCCATAGGTCGGATCGTAGCCTTGGCGCGCCAAGTGGGCGCGGGCGGCGGCGGAGACCTTCAGAGTGACGGCGGAATCGGCCAGGCGGGCGCGCAACTCGTCGAGAAACTTGTCGACAATGCGGAGGATGATTGCTTCATCCAGCGCCTGGAAGGGAATGATCGCATCGAGGCGGTTGCGGAATTCCGGCGAAAAGGTCTTCTCCACCGCCTGTTTGTAGCCGCTACGGCCGAGGTTGCCAAAACCGATGGGGTGGGCGCTCATCTCCCGCGCCCCGGCGTTGCTGGTCATGATCAGCACGACATTGCGGAAATCGGCCTTCTTGCCATTGTTGTCGGTAAGGGTGCCGTGATCCATGACCTGCAAGAGGATGCTGAAGAGGTCGGGATGAGCCTTTTCAATCTCATCAAGGAGGAGCACGGCATAGGGGGTCTTCACCACCGCGTCGGTCAGCAGCCCGCCCTGATCGAAACCAACGTAACCCGGCGGCGCGCCGATGAGCCGTGCCACCGAATGCTTTTCCATGTACTCACTCATGTCGAAGCGGAGGAATTCCACTCCAAGCTGGGCCGCCAGTTGCCGGGCAACCTCGGTCTTGCCGACCCCGGTGGGGCCGGTGAAGAGGAAGGAGCCGACCGGTTTCTCGGGATGGCCGAGACCAGCCCGAGAGCGGAGGATCGCCTGGCAAAGGGCGTCCACAGCCGCATCCTGGCCAAAGACCTGACGCTTGAGATCCCGACCCAGGTGACGCAGGCGCTTGCGGTCAGAGGTGGAAACGCTACGCGCCGGGATGCGCGCCATCGATGCCACCACCGCCTCGATGTCGGCGACCTCAACGGTGGCGCCGGTGCGCTGGTTGATACGGAAAACCGCGCCGACCTCGTCGATGACGTCAATGGCCTTGTCCGGCAGATGGCGGAAGTTGATGTGCCGGGCCGAAAGCTCGGCCGCCGCCCGCAGCGCCTCCTCGCTGTAGACGACGCCGTGGTGCTCTTCGTAGTAGCTTTTCAAGCCGCGCAGAATGGCGACCGTATCCTCGACGCTCGGCTCGACAATGTCGATCTTCTGAAAGCGCCGGGACAGGGCGCGGTCCTTGTCGAAAAGGTTCTTGTATTCCTCGAAGGTGGTCGAACCGATACAGCGCAGCTCGCCGGTGGCGAGAGCCGGTTTGAGGATGTTGGAAGCGTCGAGGGAGCCGCCGCTGGTCGCCCCGGCACCGACGATGGTATGGATTTCGTCGATGAAGAGAATCGCCTCGGGCTTCTTGCGCAGAGCGGCCATGACCGCCTTGAGCCGCTCTTCGAAATCCCCCCGGAACTTGGTCCCGGCCAAGAGCGCCCCAAGATCGAGGGTGTAAATCTCATTCCCCTTGAGCAGATCGGGGACCTCGCCACGCTCCAGCAAAAGAGCGAGGCCCTCGGCGATGGCGGTCTTGCCGACCCCGGGGTCGCCGACATAGAGGGGATTGTTCTTGCGCCGCCGGCAGAGCACCTGGATGGTGCGGGTCAACTCCCGGTCGCGGCCGATGAGGGGGTCGATCTTCCCTTCTCGGGCGCGTTGCACCAGATTGACGGTGTAGAGTTCCAGGGGGTCGCGGGAAGGCGCGCTCTTGGCGGGCCCGGGCGTCCCTTCCTTGGCCTTGCCGGGGGCGACACCCGCGGAGGGCGCCGCCTCGCGGGGCACCTTGGAAACACCGTGGGCGATGAAATTGAGCACGTCGAGGCGCCGAATCCCCTGGGCTTCAAGGAAGTGGGCCGCGTGGGAATTCTTCTCTTCCAGGATTGCCGCCAACAGGTCGCCCAGCCCGACATCTTTCTTGCCCGCCGCGTGCATGTGCACCACGGTCCGCTGCAAAACCCGCTGCAGGCCAACGGTCTGTTCGGGGACGAAATCGTCGCTGACGGGAATCGCCTCCAATTGCTTGTCGAAAAACTCTTCCAGAACGCTCCGCAGTCCCTGGATATCCCCGCCGCAGTTGACCAGTACCTCCTGCCCCCGGTCTTCGAAGAGGATGGCGTAGAGCACATGCTCGGTGGTCAGATATTCGTGGCGGCGGCGCTGGGCTTCTCGTACCGCCAGGGAAAAAGCGATCTGTACATCCTGGTTGAACATACCTTCTATCCTTTTTTCCGCCTCGCATGAGGCGGCGAACAGCGGAAACCACCAAAACGGTCAAGCCGGCTCCATGCTGCAGCGCAAGGGGAACCCCTCGCTTCGCGCCCGGGCATGCACCCGGTCGATCTTGGTTTCGGCGATCTCTGCCGGGTAGACGCCGCAGACCCCCATCCCCTTGAAATGGATGTTGAGCATGATCTGGTTGGCCTCGGTCGGCGGCTTGTGAAAAATCTTTTCCAGCATTTCCACGACAAACTCCATGCTGGTGAAATCGTCGTTATGCATGATCACCCGAAAGAGCGGGGGAGAACCCGTCTTGGCGCGGCTTTCCTCCGCCGCCCGGGTTCCCCCCGCCGGTGCTTGCTCGGTCACAGATGAACGCTCCGTTCTTGAATCACGATGAACTGATTTAGATCCTAACACAAGTGCCGCGCCGCCGCCAACGTCCGACCGCGTCGCCGATCCTCTCAGGGCGTGATGCCGGCGAGAAAATCAAGCAGGGCGGCGTTGAAGGCCGCCGGTTCCTCCAGATTGACCATGTGCCCGGCGCCACCGATCAGGCGCAGATCGGCTTTGGGCACCGCCTCGGCCAACGCCGCTGATTTTTCCACAGGAATGGCCTTGTCTTCAAGGGCCCCGATGACCAGAGCGGGAAGCTTCAACCCCGGCAGCAGCGCCGTGGAATCTTTCCTGTCACGAATGGCTCGCAGGCCGAGAATCAGTCCGGCGGGAGCGGTTGCCTCGATCCAAGCGCGCGTCTCCGCGAGCAGTTCCGGACGGCGCTGCGCCGTTTCCGGGGCGAAGAGCAGCGGGATGAAGGCGTTCGGCACCGCTCCGGGATTGCCTTTTCCAATCTCCTGGATGAGGTGATCGCGCTTGCCCCGGGCCGTCTCGTCATCGGCGTCGGCGCGGGTGACGATGAAGCAGGCGCCGGACATGCGCCGGACATGACGAGCGAGGAGGTTGAGCAGCACGTAGCCGCCCATGGACATCCCGCCGACCACCGCCTTTTCGATACCGAGATGATCAAGGAGCGCCGCCAGATCGTCAGCCAGCAGATCCGTCGAACCGGGCGCCGTTCCCGCTTCGCTTTCGCCGAAACCGCGCAGGTCGGGGAGGATTACCCGATAACCGGCAGCAACCAAGGCTTCGGCCTGGGAGCGCCACATACGCCGGCAGAGGGGAAAACCGTGAATGAGCAGGACCGGCAGCCCTTGCCCCAGGTCGTCATAAGCCAGGCGAATGCCGTTGATTTGTGCGTGCATGAAGGTCTCCTTGATATGTGCCGGAACAGGCAAGTCTCAGGTTCGGCAGAGTTCAAACAATACGATAAAGGCCAATCTCAACCGGCGCATCCCCCCCTTTTTCAAGGGGGGAAGCTTGGCCCCTTGGCTGAAACTCGGTTAAAAAACGGAAAACCCTCCCGGCATCTCGTCCCAAACCGGCCTCTTGGCGAGAAAATGCTCCTTGAGCCCAGGGTTTTCCAGCAAGTGCTGGACACCGACGGTCAACTGCCCGCTACGGGCATCGAACCAGGTCTCTTCGAGGGCGTTTCCCAAGCCGATGAAGGCCGCCTCCATCAGATGTTTCTGCGTCAGGTACATGAACACCGGTCGCGCTGCGCCCGGCCAGGGTTCTAAAAGCGCTTCCCGGCAACGCTCCGCGTCCGTCGAAGTCACCGACCGGCAGATCAGAGGACGTACTGGATAGATGGAGCATAAACCTTCCTCGTCGAGAAAGGCGCAATGTTCCCGCAGGGCCAGGCGCGCCTCGTCGTCAAGCCCGGCGACCCGGCGATAGAGCTGGTCGAGGCGCCGGATCAGCGTCCGCAACCGCTCGGGCGGCCAGGATTCTAGCACATAATCGACGATCGCCACCACCTCGGGAAAAAGCACCGCAACATTGAGCATGCAGCAGGATCCGCAACCGGCCCGACAGGCGAGTTTTATGTCTTCGAGCGGATGTTTGGCCAGTTCGCCCTCGGCCGCCGCGACGACCTCCCCCATCAGGCCGCCGAGGTCGAGCTCGCCGGTCGGAACAGAAAGCCGTTCCAAGACCATGCCGTGAACCTTCTCCTGATACTGCCGCGCATCGAAATCTCTTGTCATGGCAACCCCCGGAAATCCCATAAAAACAACCGTTGTTTTAATCATGATAGCGACCCAACCACCGAAAGGCAACCTCGACGGAGCTTCGTAAATCTTTTACATAACGGGGATTTCTCGCGAAATCATGGGAGAAAATTCTTCTTGCCAAACAGATAGGGTTTTGGCATTATCTTAAGTCTCGCTAATCCCCTCCAACCCTCCTTCCCCCCGAGGTGGCTCCATGGAACTCACCATTGATTACGAGTGCCCCCAGTGCAAGACCAGTTCCCACCTGCGCCTTTCCGACATTTCTCCCGGCAGGGTCCGCAAATGTGCCCGCTGCGGCACCCCCTTGGTACTGACTATCGAGGGTCTGCGCGGCTTCGAGCGAGCGTTACATGCCTATTGCCACCCCTGACCGCAAGCGCCATCCACTGTTGCGACGTATTCGGGCCTGCCTTGGGCAGGCCCGTCGTTTTTTACCAGCGACCCTTCTAATTCTCACTGCTTTCTCATCACCGGCGTGGGCGGAGTCCCCCCCGTCGGCTTATCCCTCCCTCGACGAACGTCTCGGCCAGATGCTCATGGTCGGCTTTCGCGGCACGAACGTCGCCGACGATCATTTCATCCTCCGTGACCTCCGTCAGCATCACCTCGGCGGCGTCATCCTCTTCGATTATGATCTCGAAAGCCGAAAACATGGTCGCAACATCGCCTCGCCGCGACAACTGCGCGAGCTGACCGAGCGCCTGCGCCGTGCAGCGCGGAAACCCCTGCTCATCGCCATCGACCAGGAAGGCGGACGGGTCAACCGTCTCTCCCCCCGCTACGGCTTTCCCGCCACCCTCTCCCATGAGGAACTTGGGCGGCTTGACGATCCGGCCGAGACGACCCGCCGCGCCGCCGCTCAGGCCCGCACCCTGAAGGAGGCCGGAATCAATCTCAATCTGGCGCCGGTGGTCGACCTGCGGGTCAATCCCGACAACCCGGTGATCGCCCGCTACGGCCGCGCCTTCGCCGCCGAGCCCAGCAAGGTCACGGCCCAGGCCCGGGCCTATATCGCGGGGCACCGGCACGAGGGGGTGCTGACCTGCCTCAAGCACTTCCCCGGCCACGGCAGCTCCACCGCCGACTCCCACCTCGGTTTCACCGACGTCAGCGCCACCTGGCGCGAAGAGGAACTCATCCCCTACCGGGAACTCGTCGCCGGCGGCATGGCCGACGCGGTGATGACCGCCCACGTCTTCAACGCCCAACTCGACAAGGAGCTCCCCGCCACCCTCTCCCCCGCCGTGATCGACGGCCTGTTGCGCAAGAAACTCGGCTTTTCCGGGCCGGTCCTCTCCGACGACCTGCAGATGGCCGCCATCAGCGCCCGCCACCGCCTGGCCGAAGCCGTCGAAAAGGCGGTGCTGGCCGGGGTCGATATCCTCATTTTCGGCAACAACCTCGCCTACGACGAAGAAATCGTCCCCCGCGTCCTCGCCATCCTGCGCGATCTGCTCCGCCGCAACGTAATCGACGAGGCCCGTATCAACGCCTCTTGGCGCCGCATCCACAAGCTCAAAGAGGCCCTCCCCGCCGCCGGCGATCCCCCTTGACAAGCTGACGCTCCCTGGGAAAGGATGGATTTCGTCCCCTTTCCCAGGAGTTTTCATGCGGCCCAACCTGACCCTCATCGGCATGCCCGGCGCCGGCAAAAGCACCGTCGGCGTCATCCTCGCCAAGGAACTCGCCTTCGGCTTCCTCGACACCGACATCCTCATCCAGATCAACCGGCAAAAATCCCTGCAACAGATCCTCGACGAAAGCGGTCATCTCGAACTGCGACGCATCGAGGAAGAAGAAATCCTCAAGCTCAACATCGAGCACCAGGTCATCGCCACCGGCGGTAGCGTCGTCTACAGCGACAAGGCCATGGAGCACCTGCGGCAAATTTCCCTGATCGTCTTCATCGACGTGGAATTCGAAGAGATCGGCCGACGGATCAAGAACTTCGCCAGCCGGGGGATCGCCAAAGCACCGAACCAGACCTTCCATGAGCTCTATCTTGAACGCCAGGCTCTCTACCGGCGCCACGCCGACCTGTGCGTCGACGGCAACCGCCTTTCCCAGGAAGAACTGGCCGCGCACATCGCCGATCTCTACCGGCAAGGGGCCTGACCGCCCATGGCCAACGCCATCATCCACCTCGACATGGACGCCTTCTACGCTTCGGTGGAGCAACACGACCGGCCCGAACTGCGCGGCCTCCCGGTCATCGTCGGCGGCAGCCGGGAGCGCGGCGTGGTCGCGGCCTGCTCCTACGAAGCCCGCCCCTTCGGCGTGCGCAGCGCCCTGCCCATGAGCCGCGCCCTGCGTCTCTGCCCCGAGGCGGTGGTGCTGCCGGTGCGCATGGCCCGCTACCAAGAGGTGTCGCGGCAGGTCTTCGCCATCTTCGGGCGCTACACCGACCGCATCGAACCGCTTTCGGTGGACGAGGCCTTTCTCGACGTGACCGGCTGCGAACGGCTCTTCGGCACGCCCCGGGAGATCGCCCAGCGGATACGCCGGGAGGTGCGGGAGGAGCTGGGCTTGGCGATCAGCGCCGGGGTCGCGCCCAACAAATTTCTCGCCAAGCTCGCCTCGGAAAGCGCCAAGCCCGACGGGCTGCTGGAGATTTTACCGGAAGAAGTGGATGACTTTCTGCTGCCGCTGCCGGTGGAGCGGCTCTGGGGGGTGGGGAACAAGGCGACGCAACAGCTGCATCGCCAGGGCTGCCGAACGGTGGCCGACCTGCGGCGGCTCTCCGTGGCGCAACTGACGCGCCTCTTCGGGGTCTGGGGGGAACGGCTCTATCATCTGGCGCGGGGGGAGGACGAACGGATGGTGGAGGTCGACACCCCGGCCAAATCCTACGGCTCCGAGGAAACTTTCGCCGCCGATCTGGTCCGGATTGAGAATTTGAAGCGCGAACTGCTGGCCCAGGCCGAGAAGGTCGCGGCCCGGCTGCGCCGCCACGGCCTGACCGGGCGGGTGCTGACCCTCAAGGTGCGCTACGCCGATTTCGAAACCCTCACCCGCCGCCTCACCCTGCCCGAACCGACCGCCCACGGCAAAACTCTCTACCGCGCCGCCTGCGATCTGCTGCAACGCACCGAAGCCGGAGAACGCCCGGTGCGCCTGCTCGGTCTCAGTGTCGGCGGCTTGGAGGACGCCACCGCCCGCCAACCCACCCTCTTCCCCGACCCCGACACACAACGGCAAACCGCCCTCGACACCGCCCTCGACCGGCTTAATCAACGCTTCGGCCAGGGGCAGGTTCGGCGGGGGGATTTGCTGGAGGGGGAATGAGGGGCAATGATGAATGATGAATGATGAATGAGGAGTTAAACCAACGTCACCAGTTCGGAATAGCGGACAAGGGTGCGGTCGTGGGTCAGCAGGCGCAGGGGCTCGGCGAGGGCTTGGGCGATGAGCATGCGATCAAAGGGATCGCGGTGGTAGTCGGGGAGTTGTCGCAAGGCCGCGGCGTGGTCCCAGGAGATGGCGAGGGGGGTGAAGCCGGATTCGCGCAATCCCTCCAGGAATCCGTCCTGATCGATCTTGAGTTTGCCGAGGGCCACCTTGATGCTCACCTCCCAGACCGAAACCGCGCTGACGTAGACCGTCTCGGCCCGACCGATCAGCGCGCGGCCCTCCGCCGACAGGGCCGGATCGTCGGCGAGGACCCAGAGCAGCACATGGGTATCGAGCAGCAGTCTCATGATTCCCCCTCGAAGGCCCGTTGCAGTTCATCCGGCAGCGGCGCGTCGAAATCCTCGGCGATCTCGATCTTTCCCTTCATCACCCCGAAGCGGATGCCGGGCGCCGGAGCGGCCTCCAGCGAAACCAGCCGGACGGCGGGTTTGCCCGCCTTGGCGATGACGATCTCCTCCCCCGCCATCGCCGCGTCGACCAGCCGGGAAAAGTGGGTCTTGGCTTCATGGATATTGACACTCGGCATACCGGCCTCCGTTATGAAATGATGGACTAAGCTTAGTCCATGTCGTGACGTTGTGCAACGTCGAATCCGGACAGACCGAAAAATCCCCTTGACGCAACGCTTCGGCCCGCATTACTATCTTGACATTAATTTTTTTTCGTGTGGATGGAATGGGGAGGGCAGGATGAACGAGATTACCGAGGATTTATGAAGATGCGCCGCCCGCAGATTGATCGTGGGCGGCGTTTACGTACTTGCCAAAGGCAGATAGATTCAAGGGCGAAAAACAAATCCGTTCTTTTTTCGACGAAGATTGATGCCCTCGCGAAAAGAGAAGGTTCGATAAATAGTTTAAATCATTAGATTATTTGCAATTTTTTTCTTGCGCCGGGACGTAATCTATGGTATATTCCTCAACAATTCCAATGCCTTGCGAGGGACTACCATGATTCACGTCAAAGACCACAAACA
>Ga0265295_1004346_pt1 | contig 19178 bp, 20 predicted proteins | sample Munlansysbiofilm_FD_192503 | JGI IMG/M metagenome (GOLD analysis project Ga0265295, IMG submission 192503) | Leachate microbial communities from a municipal landfill in Southern Ontario, Canada - Methane capture system biofilm | ecosystem: Engineered > Solid waste > Landfill > Unclassified ... | reverse complement strand
TGGATCAATATATCGAGCAGCTTAATCAAACCAATGAACTGATCCACGACGAAAAAGAGTTTGCCGAGGTAACCCTTAGCTCCATCGCCGACGGGGTGATCGTGACCGACACGAAGGGGATCGTCAATTTTCTCAATCCCGCCGCCGAAAAGATTATCAAATACACGATTTCCGAGGCGAAAAACAAAAAAATAGAAGAGCTTTTTACCCTCGTCCATGAGGACACCCAAGAGGAGATACGCCCCCCGATCTACGAATCGATTGCAACAAACAAAGAGGTTTGGCTAAACAACAAAGCGATCCTTCTCGACAAAGAAGCAACACGCTACGCCATCGAAGACTCCTCCGCTCCTATTCGCGATATTGAGGGGCGTATCCGAGGCGCTGTTTTCGTATTTCGCGATATTACCCAAAAGAAAAAAGATGAGCGCAAAGTACGTTGGCAGGCAACCCACGACAAACTTACCAAACTCAACAATCGTATCGGATTCCACCTCATGCTCGATGAGCTCTGCCTTGAGATCAATGAGCAAACGCAGCATATTCTTTTCTTTATGGATTTGGACAAATTTAAAATCATCAACGATACCGCAGGACATCTCGCGGGGGATGAAGTGCTCCGCCAAATCGCAAAACTTTTACAAAAAAAGACCCGTAAAAACGACTTTTTATGCCGCTTCGGAGGGGATGAATTCGGATTAATTTTAAAAAATTGCGACATTGCTTCGGCTACGAAAATTGCCAATAAACTGATCGAAGATATCCTTGATTACTCTTTTGTTTGGGGGGAGAGACAGTTTAAGATCGGCTTGAGCATCGGTATAGCCATCATCGACCGCGACAACAACAACCCTACGACCATTTTAAGCAACGCCGATTTTGCATGCTACAAAGCAAAAGACCTCGGGCGCAACAGATACTACGTATATAAAGAGGAGGACAACAAAAACACGGAGCATATCCACGAGATCAACTGGGTAGCACGCATCAATCGGGCGATGAAAAACAGAAATTTCGTCCTCTACGTCCAAAAAATACAGGGGCTTACTTGTGATGAGACCCATTACGAGGTGCTTATCAGGCTTCTTGAAAACGGCGAAATATTTTACCCCGATTCGTTTTTGCCCCATGCACAAATCTATTCGCTTATGCCCCAAATCGATCGTTACGTCATCGGGGAGCTCTTTAGCTGGTACGACGCCAATCGTGCCAAAATAGCAAAAAATCAAAAATTCTCAATCAACCTTGCAGGGCAAAGCATATCCGATAGCGAATTTGCACGCGATATTATCGAACTGAGCGAAAAATATGCGATAAACCCGAGTGCCGTTATTTTTGAAGTGACCGAAAGCACCGCGATAGAGAACCTCCATCTCTCGATCCCTTTTTTCACTCTTTTAAAAGAGAAGGGGTTTGCTTTTTCTCTCGATGACTTTGGAACGGGACTCTCCTCGTTTGCGTATCTCAAATCGCTTCCTGTGGATTACCTCAAAATCGACGGTGTGTTTATCAAAGATATTCTCACCAACGAAATAGACAAAGGGATGGTCGAATCGATCCACAAAATCAGTTCCCTCATGCAGATAAAAACCGTCGCAGAGTATGTAGAAAACGATCAAATCACCGATACCCTCAAAGAGATCGGCATAGATTATGCGCAAGGGTACGCCATAGCAAAACCCCGACCTATCAAAGAGATCGTATAAAAACACAAATGTTGTTAATTTTTAGCAAACTTTCATATTTCTTATACTACAATTATTAAATTTTTTTATACGATACTCAACAGTCTAGGAACATGCCACATGGAAAAAATGAAAATCATCCAGCATCTCAAAGATGCAAAAGCCGCCCACAAAAACTGGGTCACGAAAGCAAAAATGCTTATTAACGGGTTTGATATCCAAGCCGATTCGATTCCCGTGGATTCCCATGCATGCGAATTCGGCAAATGGTTCGACAAAGAGTCAAAGAATCTCTCTTCTTTAAGTTTCACCTCGTTTGAGTGTATGAAAGATATCAACGTCCACCACACGATGCTGCATAATACGTACGAGAACATCTATAAAATCTACTATGCGGGGGAAAACTCTTTTTTTAACAAACTTTTCGGGATCAAAAGGGAGGTAACGCAAGAGGATCGGGAGCTTTCTTTACGCTATTTTCACGAGATGGAAGTGCTCTCGAACAAGCTTATCGACGAGCTTAACAGGATGGAGAATAAAATCGCTTCGCTAGATGGCGAAAAACTCGCAGCGCACTAACTTTTTTCTTGGCATGCGGCACAAAACCGACATGCCAAAGCTTTTTACGCACAAAAATCGGCTAAAAGCCCCGCTTTGAGCGCTTTGTATTTCTCTTCCCCTTTGAGTTTTTTCACGATTGCCAAAGCAAAACAGATCGCCGTCGCAGGTCCGCGCGAGGTGATAACGTTGCCCTCCTCTACCACCATTGCACTATCGCCTTGGTAGCCATCAAGCCGAATATCGCTCTCGACCGAAGGGTAGCATGTGTAGTTGTGTTTAAGTACCCCCGCCTTGTGGAGCGCAAAAGGTGCCGCGCAGATGGCGCCGATGTGTTTGTTTTTCACATCCATCTCTTGCAAAAGCGCTTGAACGTGAGCATCGTCCGCCAAGGCATGTGTGCCGCCCCACCCTCCGGGAAGCACGATCATATCTATACTATCGGCACGCACCTCTTTGATGGGGGTATCGGCTTGGATCGTGATGCCGTTGGCACCTTTGACCAAAAAACTCTCGTGCAGATGCGCTACGATCACCTCGATTTCTGCGCGGCGCAGTACGTCGATGATGCTTACCGCCTCGATCTCTTCAAACCCGTTTGCCAGAGGCACTACAACCTTTATTTGGGACATTTTGACTCCTTTTTAGAAAATTGTAATTTGCGTTATCTTAGCAAAACTTTACCTTCAAATGAGTATAATATTCAAATTTTTAAAAAAGCGAGCACCCCCTAAAATGATCAACTACGAATCCCTAAAACCTTGGCTTTTCAAGCTTGAGCCCGAGACCGCGCACCATCTTGCCGAAGCGGTTTTGCGCTTGCCCAATCTTTGCCAAATCCCTTTTAACTCTTTTTTATCGGATCATTTCGTAGCAGAGGATATCCTCACCCAAGAACTTTTCGGGCGCAAATTTTACAACCCGATCGGGCTTGGTGCGGGGTTTGACAAAAACGCCACGATGATCCGCGGGATCCAAGCGCTCGGATTCGGATTTACCGAGATAGGAACCGTAACGCCAAAACCCCAAGCGGGCAACGAAAAACCGCGTATGTTTCGCCATATCGAGGAGCGCTCGATCCAAAACGCTATGGGCTTTAACAACGACGGGCTTTTAAAAGTGCAGCAACGCCTCAAGCAAATCTACCCTTTTGCAACCCCCATCGGCGTAAACATCGGCAAAAATAAAGTCACCCCCGAAGCGGAGGCTATCAACGACTACACAACTCTCATTAAAGCGCTCCATACACTCGGCGACTACCTTGTGATCAACATCTCTTCGCCAAACACTCCCGGGCTTCGCGACCTGCAAAACGAAGAGTTTATCACACGCCTTTTTGAAGAGGCAAAAACCATCACTGCCAAGCCGATCCTTTTAAAAATAGCACCCGACATGACCCCCGAAGATGCCGTAGCACTCACGACCCTCGCAGTTGCCAAGGGAGCCGACGGGATCATCGCAACCAACACGACGGTGGATTATTCGCTGGTCAAAGAACCCAAGGAGAAAGGGGGGCTTAGCGGCGCGGTTTTAACAGAAAAAAGCTTTGCGATCTTTGAAGCGATCGCCAAAGAGCTTTACGGAAAAACCACCCTTATCTCGGTAGGTGGGATCAACAACGCCCAAGAGGTGTATCGACGCATCAAAGCGGGAGCGAGCCTTGTACAGATATACAGCGGTCTCATCTACGGCGGTCCCAATATGATCCGCGATATCAACCTTGACCTTATCGCGCTTTTAAAAGCAGACGGCTACACCAACATCACACAAGCGATAGGTGCCGATAGAAAATGAAATTTTTCTTTGCACTTATGCTCATCTTAGGAAATTTAATGGCAACTGTACTACCCAAATACGAAACAAAAACGCTCCAAAACGGGCTGCAAATCGTGGTTATTCCGCTTCATAACGAAACCAACGTTATCAGCACCGACATCTTTTACAAAGTGGGGAGCCGCAACGAGGTGATGGGCAAAACGGGGATCGCCCACATGCTAGAGCATATGAACTTCAAATCAACCAAAAACCTCCCAGCGGGGGAGTTTGACAAAGAGGTTAAAAGTATCGGAGGGGTCAACAACGCTTCTACGGGGTTTGATTACACCCACTACTACATCAAATCAAGCACCCAAAACCTTGAAAAATCGCTCTCTCTTTATGCGGAGCTTATGCAAAACCTCAATCTCAAAGACGAAGAGTTCCAACCGGAACGCGACGTCGTCACCGAAGAGCGCCGTTGGAGAACCGACAACAATCCGTTAGGGTATCTCTACTTTCGCATGTTCAACAACGCCTATATCTACCACCCCTACCACTGGACGCCGATCGGGTTTATGAACGATATCCGCACATGGAAACTCGAAGATATCAAAGAGTTCCACGAAACCTACTACCAACCTAGCAACGCTATCTTGATGGTAACGGGGGATGTCGAAGCGGAGGATGTTTTTAGTTTGGCACAAAAACATTTCGAAGCGATCCCCAATAAAAAACCGATCCCAGAGTTCAAATTTAAAGAACCTGAGCAAGACGGCGCAAAACGGGTGACGCTCCATAAAGAGAGCGAAGTGGAGATGGTCGCGATCGCGTTTCATATCCCCGATTTTAAAGACCCCGACCAAGTGGTTTTAAGTGCCATCTCGGAGATCCTCTACTCGGGCAAAAGCTCCCGTCTTTACAAAGAGCTCGTCGATAAAAAACACCTTGTCAATCAAGTCTATGCCTACAACATGGAAAATATCGATCCGGGACTTTTTATCTTCCTTGCCGTGTGCAATCCAAATGTTAAAGCCGAAGATGTTGAAAAAGAGCTTATCGCGCAGATAGAACTGCTCAAAAACGAAGAGGTAAGCCAAGCGGAGGTCGATAAGGTAAAAATCAATACAAAATCAGATTTCATCTTCTCACTCGAGAGCTCTACATCGGTTGCAAACCTCTATGGAAGCTACCTCGTTCGCGGCGACATCACCCCGCTTTTAAACTACGAAGCAAACATCAATAAGGTAACAAAAGAGAAGATCAAAGAGGTTGCCGCAAAACACTTCAACTTCAAAAAATCTACTACCGTTATCCTCAAAAAAGGGGAATAACTCCTCCCACATGCCAAGGCTTGGCATGTGCTACAAACACACCTGTTTCTTTGCCATAAAATTAAGCTCTTTGCAGCTAAAGCCCGCTTCTTTTCTTGCATCGGCATTGAGATTGCGCGGTTTTGCAAACCCTTGAGGGTAATATTTTTCGATAATCTCAAAATACACTTCTTTGGGTCTCTGCTCCTTTTGGCATGCCCAGTCAAACCAAAAATCCCCTTTTTTGACATGCCCAACTTCTTCTTCGAGGATAACGCCGAGGGCGGCTTTCACCCTCTCAAGCATTGCGTTTTGAGGAAGTCTCTCAAGCTTCTCTAAGATCATCGGCGTTGCATCGAGCCCGTTGGCTTCAAGGTAGCGGGGCACTACCGCCATCCGCTCTAGCAGGGTCTGTGTTTTTTGGCTTGCTTCAAAAAGCGCATTATGCACCGCCACTTCGCCGTAGCAAGCTCCAAGCTCCTCCAAAAGAGCGTGCAGCATGCCAAAATGGCGCACCTCATCCTCGGCAACTTCGAGCCAATCATCGTAAAACTCCTTTGGCATGTCGCGGAAACGGTACGCAGCATCGAGTGCGAGATCGACCGCGGAGTATTCGATATGGGCTATGGCATGTAAAAGGTTTATCTGCCCCTCTTTTGTGGTCAGATTGCTTCGCTTGGGGACGTTTTGGGGCGGCACCACTTGGCATGTACCCTCATAAGAGGGAGATGCAAACTGCTTGGGCGCGTCACTCCATGCCATAGATACCGCACCGTTTTTGTAGTTTGCGTACAATGCCTCAAACATTCCAAACTTCTCTTTGGGCGTTTTTGCTTCTAAAATTAATTCTAATTGCGTATAAAAATTCATAAAGGAATGATAAATCAAAAATGCTATAATCGCGCTAAAAAAAAGGGGTAAAATGCAGATAAAAGTACAGCCGATGGGAGCCTACCAAACCAACTGCTATATCGTAAGGGTGCAGGGGAAAGATTTCATTATCGATCCGGGCGTGGGTGCTACCCCTTGGGTGCTTGCAAACGTCACCAATCCCGTAGCGATCCTCAATACCCACGGTCATTTCGATCATGTCTGGTCGAATGCCGAACTTCAAGAAAAATTAGGGGTAGAACTCTACACCCCAAAAGGGGACGTGATGCTGCTGAGTTCAAGCAGTTGGATGCCCGATTTGCCGCCTTCTACTCCCGACGTTGCAGTCGAGGGAGACGAGAGTTTTGATTTTGACGGGGTAGAGGTGAAGTTTCACCATTTTCCGGGGCATTGTCCGGGGTGCAGTATGATCGAGATCGGAGATGCCATGTTTAGCGGTGATTTTATCTTTGAGCGTTCCATCGGACGCACCGATTTTCCCTATTCAAACCCCGAGGATATGATCAAAAGTTTGGAAAAATTCAAACGCATCCCTTACGATAAGACCCTCTATCCGGGGCATGGAAGAACCACCACGATCAAACAAGAACAGCAGTATGCCGATTACTGGATACAAAATCTCTCTTAGGAAACATAATGCAAAACGATCATTTTCACCATAAAGCCAAAGATTGGGACAAAGGAACCACCCGCGTACACAACACCAAAACAATCTCCGAAGCCATTTTGGAGCAGTTTAGTCTCCATAAAGAGATGGAAATTCTCGATTTTGGCGTAGGTACTGGGCTTTTGGGGTTTGAGATAGCCAAACACGTAAAAAAAGTTTACGGGGTCGATACCTCCCGCGGGATGCTAGAACAGCTCCAAGCCAAAAACACTCCCGAGCTGAGTATAGAGCCGATTTTGCGAGACATCCTGAAAGAGCCGCTTGAGCAAAAATTTCACGGGCTTATCAGTTCGATGACCCTGCACCATATAGAAGATTTAAAGCTCTTTTTCTCTACAATGTATGGCAATATCGAAGAAAACGGCTTTCTCGCCGTGGCAGACTTGGAACTAGAAGACGGTACGTTTCATTCCGACAATACGGGGGTGTACCATTTCGGCTTCGACACGCAAGAGCTTTGTGAGATAGCTATGGCATGCGGCTTTAGAGAGGTTACATGCCAACGGGTTCATGCGATAGCCAAACCCCAAAGAGAGTACGGAGTATTCTTGTTGAGCGCAACAAAATAATAATCCCTCAAAGGATCTTGTATGTATAAACGCGTCAATCTAATCGTCGACAACCTTCAAGCAAGCGACGATTTTCCCAATATCGTCGAACACTTGCGCGCCCACTACAAGATCGAGCCTGCAATTTTTTCTTCAAAAGAGGTTTTTGCACAAGAGAGTGAAGGGGTGCTTTGTCTTTTATATCTCGACGATGAAGCGATCAAACATTTTTTTAAAAATCATCTCAACACCGCCCATCATGTAGGGATTCTCCCCACAAAATCCGCCCCTTTGAGCATCAAAAAATTCGCTCTTGCCAAGGATATTTTCGAAGCGATCGACGATGCGTTTAACGATGAGCTTCTTAGCCGCGTCGATCTGCTGCTATGCAACGAATATGTGGCATTTAACCGCATCACCGTGGGAAGTATGCGCGGGCTTAACCAAGTCGAGCTGCTCGAGACTTCAAAACTCAAAAAAGTGCGCCTCTTTTTTGAAAACCTTAAAAACATCACCTTTACCAAATACACCCTCACCACCTCCAAAGAGCAAAAAATCGAAACGGTCGCCTCGGGAATTACGATCATCGAAAACGAAGCAACCAGCGAAAAAGCGGCAATCAGCGGGGAGCTTTCTATTCACGACGGCAAGCTTAACGCCTTTATTTTGGCGCCTACTTCCCTGCTTTCGTACCTTTGGTACCTTATCTCTTTGTTTATTTACCAAAAAATCTCCCTCCTTGCGCTGCCCAAGAGTTTGGGGTTTATTAAAACGTCCAAACTTACCGTCGGTTCCGACAAGCCTATCGACTACATACTAGACGGCAATCTTTTAAGTGCCAAAGAGCTTGAACTCGTCTCGCTTCAAGATGCCATAACGCTGCATCTAGGCAAAAAACTCAAAGAGCATATCCGATTTGAAGAGCGCCCCATCGAAGAGAAAGACAGCATCAAAATCGGGTCTCTGCCCGTGGGAGAGGTTAAAAACCTTTTAATGGACAACAAACTTCCTTTATTTAAAAAAGCTAGCGAAGAGGAGTTTAAAGAAGTTTTTTTAAGTCTGCGAAACAGTGCAAAATTCTCGTTCGTTTTTTTAACCCTCATGGTTTTAAGCACCCTTTTGGCTACGACGGGACTTTTTGGAAACTCCGCGCCCGTTATCATCGGTGCGATGATCCTCGCTCCCCTTATGGCGCCGATCGTCTCCCTTGCCATGGGGGTGGTTCGTGCCGAAAAAGTGCTCTTGACCCAGAGTCTGCAAACCCTCGCCTTCGGGATACTCACCGCCTTGGCATGTTCTTATCTTTTTACCTCGTTCATCACCCTTGAGCAGATCACCCCCGAGATGCAAAGCAGGCTTAATCCCAATATTCTCGATCTCATGGTCGCCATATTTTCGGGTATCGCAGGAGCCTATGCCGCGGCAAAAGAGGAGGTCGCAAAATCGCTCGCGGGGGTTGCCATCGCCGTAGCGCTCGTGCCCCCTTTAAGCGTTACGGGAATCGGAATCGGACTTGGAAACCCCGACGTGATCTACGGTTCGTTTCTTCTCTTTAGCGCCAACTTGGTGGGGATGACCCTTAGCGGTGCGCTTACGTTTATCGTTCTAGGATTTTCCCCTGTAAACCGCGCCAAAAAAGGGCTTCTCTACACGGCGGCACTCCTAGCGATCGTCACGATCCCTCTTACCCTCTCGTTTTACGAAATGAAAAAACAAAATGATTATATGCAGCGTCTTGAACAAGTGCAAACGATGCAAATAGGCGAAAAAAAGCTTGAAATCTCCGTTAAAAGCATCGACGATACGAAAGAGGCACTTGTCGTCAATATAGAAACCCTCTCCTCCACGACCCTTTCAAACGGCGATTTTGACGCTATCAAAGAGGCGCTGCGCAAACAAGTGGACAAAGAGATAATCCTTGAGGTAACCCCTCGGATCAAAGTGAACTAATGCCCTATTACGACGCTCTTATCAATTACGTTTTACTGTTTTTACTCTTGGAATTTTACGAGGTGAGCTGGCAGAGAGCCCCCTCGTTGATGGGGATGCTGCTGCGGATGCAAAAGTATTACAAAAGGAGTATCTTGCTGTTTTTGCTGATGCACCCGACCTACTATTTTGCCATTCTTTTTGCGATGCTTTGCGATTACCACTGGAGTGCGCTGTTGCTTCTTTTTCTCAAAACCTTCGATATTGCAACGAAGATACGCCTTTTGGAGCAGGTGTTTAAAAAACAAGAGATCAGCCAAGAACTCGGCATCGTCCTGCTTACCCCGTTGCACCCTTTTTTGCCCTATATCGGGATGCTCGTTTACCCGTTTTTTATCGCCTTGGTCTTCCTTTAAGGAGAGCCTTTACTCTTTTTGCTCCTCAAGAAGCTTGAGTTTAAGCACGTGCCGCTCCGTCACGACGGTTTTAAACTCCCCCTCGAACACCTTAATATCGAGCACGAACGCTTCGACGTGTACGTTTCTTTTGCGCCCCTCTTTATGGCGTACCCGTGCGACGAAATTCACCTCGTCCCCCATTTTTACGGGGGAGAGAAACTGGCAGTCGCTTCCCACGAGCACCACGTTTCTCTCATTCACACATGCCATTGCCGCAAAATCTGCCGCACCGAAGATAAACCCGCCGTGGATCAACCCTTGACTATCCGCTACCATCGGGTAGGTGGTCGCAAGACGAAGCTCCACGTAACCGCGCTCTAGCTTTATCAATTCGCCGCAGAGCTCTCGGTTGATCTCTTCGTGGGTTTGCAGGTAGGTCTGATCGCGCGGTTCCCCGTCGATGCCGTGCATATCTATCTCGGGATCATCGATCTCCTGCGTTTGTTTGTCATTTTTGCCTTTTTTAGCATTTTCTATCGTCATTTTGGCTCCTTTGTTATTCTCACATAGACCCGTTTGGGCGCGGGGTACCCCTCGATCGTTTTTGAAGGGTCGCTAGGGTCTAAAAAATCCTCTAGCGACTGCCCCTCGATCCACTCCGTTTTTCGCTGCTCCTCCGTCGTAGTCACCGACGTCTCAAGCACCTCAAAACCGCTAAAACCTGCGCGTTTGCACCAATTATGCAACGCTTTAATCGTCGGAACGAAATAGATATTGGGTATCTTTGAGTAGGTGAATTCCGGGCAAAGTGCAAACTCCCCCTCCCCTTCGATATAAAAGGTATCCAAAAACACCTCTCCCTCTTTCTCAAGCCCCTTATAGAGCGATTTGAGCATCATCACGGGGTCGCTTCTATGATAAAGCACCCCGAGGCAGAACACCGTATCGAACTTCTCTTCGTAAAACTCCAAATGCTCCACGCCCAAAAGTTCGTACACGATCTCGCTTTTAACAAAACGGTTAATAAAATCAAACTGCGTTTTATAGAGCGCCGAAGGATCAAATCCGACTAGCTTTTTAGGAGCATCCTCCTGCATTCTAAAAAGGTAGTAGCCGTTATTGCACCCTATATCGGCAACTTTTTTATCTTTAAGGTTAAAGTGTTTGCGCAAAAGGTTGTATTTGAGGTTGCTTTTCCATTCGGTGTCTATAAAGGTGCCGCACACCTCAAAAGGTCCTTTGCGCCAAGGCATCATCATCTTGGCAACCTCTTTGATGCGCGCCGCATCTTGGCATGTGCCCGTGATTGTGAGGGTATCGCCCAGCGTCACATGCCAACTTCCATCTTCCAAGCTAAGTAGCGCTTCTTGCAGCGGGGCGATATTTTTCCACGACATCCATTTTTGCCGTTCGTTTCTTACGGTATCTAGGTTCATTTTATGCTTTGTCTTAATATTTTTAACTATAATTGTACCCAAAGATAACTAGAGGAAGTTGAATGCGTTTAGAAAAAAAAGCGACGGTGGTTTCCACGTCGGTAGCCGCAACATTGGTTTTCATAAAAATGATCGTAGGGGTTTTGAGCGGTTCCATTGCCGTTTTGGCTTCGGCGATCGATTCGTTTTTAGACCTTACCGTCTCGCTTTTTAACTATTTTGCCCTCAGTAACGCCGAAAAAGACCCCGACGACAAGTTCCACTTCGGACGCTCTAAAATAGAGCCGCTCGCCGCCGTAATAGAGGGGGTAGTGATCTCCTTTTCGGCACTTTTTATCCTCTATGAGTCGTTTGTAAAAATCCTCCACCCGCGAGAGATGAACTACATGAACGAAGCGATCGGGGTGATGGTGGTCTCGATCCTTATCACCGCGGCGTTGGTCTATTTTCTCAACTCGGTCGCCAAAAAAACGGGCAATATGGTAATCAAAGCGGATGCGCTCCACTACAAAACCGACCTCTTCTCAAACGGGGCGATCCTTTTTGCGCTCGCACTTATCTCTATTACGGCAGAGCAACTTATCGACCCCATTTTAGGGGTACTTATCGCCGTGTATATGATCTACTCCGCCGTGCCGATCATCAAAGAAGGAATCTTAATGCTCCTCGATGCCGCCCTTAGCGAAGAGGATATCCAAAAGCTCGTCGCCGCCATCGAATCGGAACCCTTGGCAAACGACTACCACGACCTTAAAACACGCGCTTCGGGTTCGCATATATTCTTAACCGTGCATATTGTTTTCAACGACAAAATCTCTTTGGTGGATGCCCATGCGGTAACCGATAGTTTGGAGGAGAAGTTTCAAAAATGTTTTGAGGATAAAACCGTCCATGCGCTGATCCATATGGATCCGTATGACGATTCGAAGGTAGATAAAAAACACTAAAGTTTTTGTATAACCCACAAACTAGATTCCGTGTCAAAACAAGGGAACCGTTCACGAAGTGATGTTTCTTCAGCGCACGGAATGACGGAAAGTACAAGACTTTCTCACTCTTAACTCGATTCAGGGTCTAAGTTTTTGGAAAATACTCTTAAAATTTCATGGCATGTAAAAAATCACATGCCATGAAAATTATCTGGCAAACTCCACCGCTCTGCTCTCGCGGATGACGCTTACTTTGATCTCTCCCGGATATTGCACCTTCTCTTCGATCTCTTTGGCAATCTCGCGTGCCAGAAGAATAGACTCGTCGTCGTTCACAAGCGTTGCATTGACGATGACGCGCACTTCACGCCCCGCGTTGATTGCGTAGGCTTGTTTGACGCCGTTGTGCTCGCTTGCGATCTCTTCGATCTCGGTTACCCGTTTTAAGAAGCTCTCAAGCACTTCGCGTCTTGCACCCGGACGGGCGGCAGAGAGCGCATCTGCGGCACATACCGCGCCGCACTCGATCGAGTGGATATCTTCGTATCCGTGGTGGGCGTAGATTGCGTTGATAACGACGCTGTGTTCGTTGTAACGGTTACATATCTGCGCACCCAAATCGACGTGGTTCCCCTCGTGTTCGTGGGTAAGCGCCTTGCCTATATCGTGAAGCAATCCCGCACGTTTGGCAAGTGCCACGTCGCCGCCCATCTCTGCCGCCATAATCCCTGCCAAATGCGCCACTTCCAAAGTATGCGCCAAAGCGTTTTGCCCGTAACTCGCACGGTAGCGCAAACGCCCGATCAGCTTCATAAGCTCGGGGTGCATCACGCCTATCTCAAGCCGCGCTACGATCTCTTCCCCTTCGCTTAAAATCGAAGCTTCAAACTCGTCGGAAACCTTCTCGAATATCTCTTCTATCCGCGCAGGTTGAATACGGCCGTCTTCTATAAGCAACTGCAGCGTTTTCGTCGCAATCGCACGGCGGTAGAGGTTAAAACTGCTTACCAAAATCGCATTTGGCGTATCGTCGATGATAATATCGACCCCTAAAAGGGTTTCGAGGGTCTTGATATTACGCCCCTCTTTACCGATGATGCGACCTTTAAGCTCATCGTTTTCAAGATGGATGGTATTGGTCAAGCGCTCCGAAGCAAACTCACCCGCAAAACGGCTTGTCGCCTGTGCCAAAATATAATTGGCGCGTTTTTTCGCTTCGTTTTTCGCTTCGTTCTCGTAACGTCTGACGATATGCGCGATCTCCGAACGAGATTTCTCTTCCACTTTTTCCAAAAGCACTTTTTGCGCTTCGGCTTGGGTCATCCCCGCGCTGTGTTCTATGGCATGGAGCACGTCTTCCAACTTCTCTTCGTATCTCTTTTTTAAGAGGTTTAAAGATTTTTCGTTTCTCTCTAAGTCAATCTTTTTTGCTTTTAAAGCGACACGTTCCTCATGAAGGTTTTTCTCTTCATTTTGTTTATATCTTTTAAAGTTTTGCTCTTTTCGTATCACGTCGTCTTCGCGCGCAAACAGATCCGCTTTGGCACGCTCTTTGGCGCTTTCGTACTGTTTGAGTGCTTCTAGCTCAATCTCTTGGGCTTTGAGGTTCGATTTTTGCAAAAGCAGTTGCGCTTCACTCTCTATGGCGCTCGCTTTTGCCTTTGCTTTATCGACGTAAATATCAAAATTTGCATTTGAGATTTTTTTAGAGATGAAAAATCCGATTAAACCGCTTAGGGTAGCGACGGAGCTACCAAGCAGTATCTCGTTTAACATCCTTTGTTCCTTTTTTTTCTAGCCGACCTTCGGGCGTGAGGAGCAAATCACATTTGACGTCGTAATGATCGCAAATAAATTTTTTGGTGGTACAAAGTTCAGGTTGTACAAAAATAGTGTAGGGTCTCATTTGCAGTTTTGCAAAGAAACGATCGTACATCCCTTTTCCAAAACCCACTCTTTGTAAATTCCCGTCTACCCCGACCGCAGGCACTATGGCTATATCAATTTTTTTAATAGTTCTTAAAGTGTTTCCCGCTTCAAATATTCCAAACTTTTTCTTCGTAAGCGGTAATCTAAATGGTACCATTTTAAAACTTTCACCTTCCATAAACGGCAAAAATATTTTGTTCTTCTTGCGTAGTTTTAAGAGGGTTTTCACGACGTTTGCTTCAAACTCCAAGGGGTAAAAAAAGAGGATTTTTTTGTTTGAAACATTTTGCAACATGCCGTAAAGTTTCATGTTGAGTTTATTGTCTTTGTAATATTTATTGTGGCTTGAAGCATTTTTCATTTTTGCCAAGCATTTTTCTCGAAAAATCGTTTTTGTAAGAGGCATGTAAATTCTTTATAGATATAATTTCGTCCAATTTTACTGAAAAACTCAAAAAAAGGTCTTAAAACATGTTTACAAAAACGCTTCTTGGCTCTCTTTTGGCTCTCTCGTTTCTCTTTTGCGGATGTTCCGATGACTCCGTAGAGGAAGCAAACAGCATGATCGCCACAAACGAATATATCCTCACTTCTACCGATATGACGCAATTTGTCGTCAAAAAAGGGAGCGAAGGCTTTTTAGTCGAGGGGCAAAACAAAGTGATTATTTTCGATCTTTTCGCCACATGGTGCCCCCCATGCCAAGACTCCGCTTCCCACCTCAGTGCCCTGCAGGAGAAATATAAAGAGGATCTTCTTATTATCGGCGTGACCATCGAAGATAACATCACCAACGAGAAACTAAACGAATTTAAAAATAGTTACAAAGCGCACTACACCCTCGTGAACTCTCCCCAAAACCACCGTTTCGTCGATGCTTTGGCGACACACCTCGAACTGGGTGCACGTTTTCCTATCCCCGTTATGGCGATTTATAAAGACGGAAAACTCATCAGCCATTACCTCGGTGCGATCCAAGAGGAGTTCATAGAGAGCGACATCAAAAAAGCGCTGGGTAAATAAACAGATGTTCGGATTTATCAAAAACTCCCTCAAAAAGACCGTAGAAGCGATTAAAACGGTCGCACCAAAAAAGAAGATCACCTTTACAAAAGAGGAGATCGAAGATATTCTTCTCGAAGCGGACGTCGAATACCCGCTTATCGAGATTATTCTCAATGAGATCTACCAAGACAAAGTTACCAGAGAGATTCTGCGCTCCAAACTCTTGGCGACCCTCGCGCATACCTCCTACAAAGAGCCCGAGTTTAACGCTCCTTTTGTGGAGCTTATCATCGGGGTTAACGGTGCGGGGAAAACCACCACCATCTCCAAACTTGCCCTGCGCTATAAAAACGAAGGGAAAAAAGTGATGCTCGGTGCGGGCGACACGTTCCGAGCCGCGGCGATCGAGCAGCTTACCCTTTGGGCAAAAAGGCTCGAGATCCCCATCGTCTCTTCGCAGCAAGGGCACGACAGTTCCGCCGTCGCCTACGATACGATCGACTCGGCAAAAGCCAAAGGGTTTGACCACGTCATAATCGACACCGCAGGGCGTTTGCATACAAAAACCAACCTTGCAAACGAACTCAAAAAAATCCACCGCATCTGTGACAAAGCCCACAGCGGAGCACCCCACCGCACCGTGCTTATCATAGACGGCACCCAAGGAAACTCCGCGATCGCCCAAGCCAAAGCGTTTAGCGAGATGGTCAAGATCGACGGGATCATCATCACCAAACTCGACGGTACCGCAAAAGGGGGAAGCATCTTTAGCATCGCCTACGCTTTGGGGCTTCCTATCCTCTTTATAGGCACGGGGGAGCAGCCTGAAAACCTCACGCCTTTTGATAAATACGAGTTTGTAGACGGGCTTTTGGATGCGATCTTTAGCGAAGAGGATGCCTAGTGGCATTTAGCCCCAAAACACCCTACCTTGCAACCGACGGTATCGTCGAAATTTGGGACGCTTCAAATAAGTTTTTGGGGATCGTGCTGATTGAACGCAAAAACCCTCCGCTGGGGCTTGCACTTCCTGGTGGCTTCGTCGATGTAGGGGAGAGGGTCGAAGAGGCTCTTGTGCGCGAAATGCGCGAAGAGATATCGCTCGATGTTTCTGTGCAATACCTTTTAGGAATCTACTCCGATCCCGCACGCGATCCCCGTTTTCATACCGCTTCAGCCGTTTATGTCGCCAAAGCCTCCAAGATGCCCCAAGCCGCAGACGATGCAAAAAAGGCATATGTTTTTTCGTTTGATGCCATCCCTTTTGACAAACTCGTCTTCGACCACAAAAAAATTTTAGAAGATTATCTCGCGGTGCGCGCCAAAGCGCAACGTTAAACAAGCCCCTCTTGCCCCAGCCTGTAAAGTGCAAAATCGTATTTAAGCGGATCGGCAGCATCAAATTGTTTGAGGGTTTTTGTCAGCTCTATCGCCGCTTGCAGATCGTAGGTTTTACGGCTTAAAAGCCCTAATTTGCGGGAAACGTTAAAGGTGTGGGTATCAAGCGGGATGATAAGGTCGGCGGGGTTTACCCCATGCCAAAGCCCCATGTCGATACAATCTTTGCGCACCATCCAACGCAAAAACATCATCCAGCGTTTTAGCGCTCCCGCACCTTTGGTTTTATTCGTGACCTGAGAAAGTAAAAAGGTATAACCTGCCGTGGCATGGGGATAGAGCGCGGCGAGGGTGCGGATAAGTTCGTTGATCCCCTCGATGGGATCTTTTGTTGGCATGTACCCTTTTTGAAACACCTCCTCTAGGGTTAACCCCTTGGCATGTAAGCGCCCAAGAGCGATAAAAAGCGCAACGATATCTTCACCCTTTTGAAAACGGTAGTAGCGACATGCCAAGGCTTTTTGCACACGCACTTCATCCCCATCAAGCAGGGAAAAATCAAGAGACTCCAAAAACTTCACGATCTGTTTGACGTTGCCGTAGGCAAAAAGCGCACACACCAGTGCCACCCGCTCATCTCGGTAGCGATGCGCCACCATAATGGGGTCAAGCCGCTCCTCACATATCTCCTCTAAAGAGTTGCGTTTTTGCACCTCGGCATCTAAAAGAGCTTTTATTTTTTGCATATGCGCGCTCTAATGCAGATGGTACAACTTCTTGCGCTCGCTGCTACCTGCGATATTGAGCTGTTTACGGTATTTTGCGATGGTGCGGCGCACCATTTGAACTTTGAATTTCTCTTGGATCAGCTCCAAAAGCTTCATATCGCTCAAAGGTTTTTTGCGGTTTTCGTTTTTAATAAGATTGGTGACGAACTCTTTAATCGCGGCGTTGCTTACATCCTCGTCTATGGCGGTGGTGAAAAAATCTTTCATGGCAAACACGCCCCGCTCGCATGCTATATATTTGTTGGCGATGGCGCGGGAGATGGTGGAGGGGTTGTGCCCGAACTCGTCGGCGAGAGTTTTAAGGGTCAAAGGCATGATCGCACCCCCCGTAAAAAACTCGTACTGGTACTCCACGATCATAAGCCCCACCTTGTAAAGGGTCGCTTTTCGCATCTCAAGCGCATCGACGAGACTTTTTGCTTCCTTGATTTTTTGGGTCACGAATTCGTGTGCGACACCGTAGTTGGTGTCGATCTCTATCGTGGGGTAGTAGGCGTCGTTGAGTTTTACTTCAATGTTTTGTTCATCGTTAAAATAGATCATCAGATCGGGGATAATTTGGCTCGATTCCTCTAAAAAATCGATCGCGGGAGGGTTTTTAAAGGTGCCAAGTACGCGCATCACCTCGGCGAAATGGGGCTCGTTTGCATAGCCGTGGATATGTTCAAGGTCATTAATAACCCGCACGCAAAGTCCATACGCCGCATCTTTGATGTCGGAGTTATCAAGCTGGAACAAAAACGATTCGGCTAAATCTTTTGCGGCGATCCCCACCGGTTCTACATGGGCAAAACGCAGCCGCACCCGCTCAAACTCCGCCAAAGATATGGCATGTTCTTTGCAAAACGCTTCGCTCTCCCCCTCGTAATAGCCGTTTTCATCAAGATTGGACACCACAAAAGCGGCGATCTTTTGAGAGAGCGGCGTAGGGAAAAGGGGGGCTTCTATCTGCTCATCAAGCACGTCGTAGAGTGATTTATGCTGAATGGTGAGTGCTTCTATCTGTTCGGTGCGGGTGTTGCTCACGCTTTGGGAGATGATCTTGCGGGGGATGCGTTTTTCAAAATCCTCCTCAAACCCCGATTTTATCTCTACAAGGGGGTTGGCTTCTACAAAAGGGCTCATCGCTTCGCCCAAGTCGCTTAGACTCGAATGCAAAATCGGCAGCCAGTTACGAAGGGTGTTTGAGAGTTTGTGTTTAGTCTCTACGTTTTGAGTCGTTCGTAATACTGCCATCTTCTTCCATCAAAGCCTAAAGCTTAAATGTTTCCCCCAAGTAGTGTTTGCGCACGTCTGCGTTTTGCCCGATCTCTTCGCTCGTGCCGCTTGCCAGCAGCGCACCCGATTTGATAACGTACGCTCTGTCGCACACATCAAGCGTCTCTCTGACGTTATGGTCGGTGATAAGCACCCCGATATCGTAAGAAACAAGCTGCTTGATAACGTTTTGGATATCCATAACCGCGATAGGGTCAACCCCCGCAAACGGCTCATCGAGAAGCAGAAATTTCGGTTCGTTGACAAGTGCGCGGGCGATCTCGACACGGCGGCGCTCCCCCCCGCTTAGGCTTATCCCCTTGCGGTAGCGGATCGGCTCGATGTTAAACATATCCAAAAGTTCACTTATGCGCTTCTCTTGCGCCTCGGGGTCTTTGATTTTTACCTGTGCGGCAACCATAAGATTGTCCTCGACGCTTAAATCTTTAAATATCGAAGCCTCTTGAGGCAGATACCCTATCCCCTTGAGCGCTCTTTGATGCAAGGGCATCTTCGAGAGGTTTTCCCCGTCGAAAAACACCTCCCCGCCGCTTGCTTCGACCAGCCCGCATATCATATAAAAAGTGGTGGTTTTTCCCGCGCCGTTTGGACCTAAAAGCCCTACAACCTCGCCGCTTTTGACCTCAAGGCTCATCCCTTTGACGATCTCTAAATCTTTAATCTTTTTCTTTAAATCTACTGCTTTAAGCGTGTGCATCTCGTACCTTGTATTCTCTCATATCGTTTGCAAT
>Ga0265295_1004343_pt1 | contig 19193 bp, 14 predicted proteins | sample Munlansysbiofilm_FD_192503 | JGI IMG/M metagenome (GOLD analysis project Ga0265295, IMG submission 192503) | Leachate microbial communities from a municipal landfill in Southern Ontario, Canada - Methane capture system biofilm | ecosystem: Engineered > Solid waste > Landfill > Unclassified ... | reverse complement strand
TCAAGAGCAAACGTTTAAAGACTGCATCAAAATATTGGTTCCCCCCAAATTTTTAGAGGTGAATTTAAAAGCGTTTGAATCCGGAAAAGAAAGCGTTTGATTTTCTTTTCTTCATTTTTTATTTTTTTGACCTTTTGTAAACCGAATAACCGAATGTTACAAAAGCCGAGTATCCCGTCGTTGAAAGATGGCACTGTTGTAAAAAGAAGAATATTATAAAAGCAGCGGCAATATAAAAATGGCAATATTGTATAAAATTTATAAGAATGATTAAAAAGAGTTCCGAATTAAAAAACTGAAAAAAACATTTATAACGGAAAAAATACGGAATTATATTTTTCTTCGTCCCGCCACGGGGTTGTATGCCGTCATGTTCCTGCTTTTTCGAGTATAATCAATCACCGTGCGTTTTTCGTCACAAATCTCCGAGCTGTTCGCGGCCGGATTTCTTTTGTCTTTTCCATCCGAGTTATTGACATCCTCTTGTAATTTTTTTAAAATGGTCTCGCTGTTTTTCAAAAAATATTTTGACATTATGAGCCTCTCTCCAAAAAGTGAATAAAATATCTGCCGACTTGTTTTCATAGTATATATTTTAATTATAATAACGGATAAGATATATTTCTTCCATCGAAATCCCTTCACAAAGAGCGTTTTTATATTCTTCATCCGTATTTTTATCGTCCCGAAATCAATTTTTATGGAATTCCGGTGAATTATATAACTCGTTTGATTTTGTTTTTTCCTCTCAAATTTTCGCTTTTGGATTTTATTTTTTACAAAAGGATTTTAACCTTTTAAAAACCTAGTTTTATCGTGAGTTTATTTTTTATGACATTTAAGGTGTGTGTGAAATGAAATGGTCTGATACGCGAAACGAACTTGAATTTATTCTCAATATGAGTCCTGTTGTCGTTTTCAAATTTAAAGCGTGTCCGGGGCTTCCGGTGGAATATGTTTCAAGCAATATCATTCAATTCGGATATCCGCCCGAAGAATTCAGCGATTATCACTACGAATTTGAAAACATCATTTATCGCGACGATTTGAATTATATTCGCGTCCACTATGCAAATTATTCCTCAAAAGCCGATTCGTTCGGATTTACTTTAATTTATCGGATTTATACAAAATTCGGTTCTATTCGTTGGGTGGAGCAAAGAACATTTATTGTTCGAGATGAAAACGGAGAAGCCGCCCATTATCAAGGACTTCTCTTTGACATCACCGACCGCAAAAAAGCAGAAGAAGAAATCGCCCTGAATCTGATGCGCCAAGAAGTTCTTCTCAAATTAAAAAGAATGGGAAACTTGTCTTTTCAAGAAATAATTGATTACGCGCGCGAAGAAGCGGTCCGCTTGACAAAAAGCCGAGTCGGCTATATCGCTTTTCCGACGCCCGATGAAACGACCCTTATCATGCACTCTTGGTCTCAAAATTCCGTCAAAGAATGTACCATTGACGAACAAAATCGGCCGCATGTTTATCCGCTTCACAGAACGGGTTTGTGGGGCGAGGCCATACGCCAACGAAAACCGCTTATAATCAACGATTATCAATCCCCGTCAACGCTTAAAAAAGGATTCCCGAAAGGACATGTCACGCTCATGCGTTATATGCATATTCCGATTTTTGAAGACAACCGAATCGTCATCATTATCGGTGTCGGGAACAAAGACGACGAATACGATTCAAACGACGTTTTTCACCTCACGCTTTTAATGCAGGGTCTTTGGGAAGTTATTCAAAAAAAGAGATTGGAAGAAACCTTAAAAGACAGATCCGCGGAACTGGCAAACCATTACGCAAAATTGAGATCCTCCTCCATGGTTTCAAAAGAGTATCTATATGATTTAGCGGATCGCAGCTCCCAAAAAGACGAAAAATATTCACGTGTAATGGAAGACGAAGTTTTTCTCTCTTCTTACGAACGGCAACAAGCCGTCATCGAAGAAGGCCTCATTTTAGCGAACCGAATCAAACATATCGTCGATTCCATGTTTTATTTAAACGCGGACAGCAATAACGCGCATCACAACAAATTTTTAAAAATTGATTTTAACACGCTTTTAGAACGCGTTTCATTAAATACGATTTTACTTCTTCGAAACAAAACGCTGAGTTTAAACCTTGAAATGCCGGATTCGTTTCCAAGTGTTTTAGGAGATTATGACAGTTTAGAAGCCGCCTTTACAACGATTATTGAAAATGCGTGTTTGAATTCCCCGACAGATTCCGTAATTGATTTGGTCGGCGTCATAATCGATGATTTCTTTGAAATTCGTGTTTTTGATTCCGGTCCGGATTTGGATGAATCCTCCCTGCCGTATCTGTTTCAAAGCATTACCTTTGTCGGATCCGGACATTTCCACGCCGCCCGACTGGAAGGCGCTGAATCCGGCCTTTACGTTGCAAAAATAATTATCAAAAAACACGGCGGAAATATCCGAGGGGAAAGAAATCCGAACGGAGGTTCCGTTTTCATTGTAAAACTTCCGATTTCAAATCCGGCGGCGGATCAAGAAAATCAAGAGGAGTTAAAATGACGGCGGAATTAATCGGAACACTCTTTTTTTCCGAAAAAAGAAAAAATTTGATGATTTTTTTATTAAAAGGTCCGATGACGATAGATGAAATCAAAACCGAACTCAACGTGACGACAAGCGCGATCATGACGCAAATTAAAATTTTAATGGACCAAGGATTGTTGGTTTATGAAAACAACGCCTATTCATTATCCGTCATCGGTAAAGCGATTTCTCAAAATATGCTCCCGCTCCTCGCCACGCTTGAAGTTTATTCTGACAATCAGAAATATTGGACCGACCACAAACCCGCTTTTCCGCCCCAATTTTTATCGCGTATCGGCGAACTCAAAAATTGTGTGCTGGTAGAGCCGGAATTGAGCCGTCTTTACGAATTGCCGCTCAAATATGAAAAAAATCTTTTAGAATCAAAAAAAATATCTGACATCTCTTCTTTTTTCAGCCCCGCTTACCATTTCACATACATGAAAATGGCTCAAAAAGGCGTTCAATTGGATATTATTTTACCGCAACAAGCCTTTGACCGATTAAAAACGGATTACACCGACTTCTTTAAAGAATATATATCCAACCAAAACATCCGCATCTATATTTATAATGAGCCGATCGGTATCGCTTCGGCCGTCGTGACCAATCATTTCCTGTCTCTTTCTTTGTTTAACAACAGCGGCATTTATCACAATCATTCTCTCATGAGTTTTGAATCCTCCTCCATTCGTTGGGGGGATGACCTTTTCCGCTGGTATTTGGAAAAATCTGTCCAAATTGAGCCGAATGATGTTTAATTTCAAAAAAATTATATTTGTGCGGATAGAATCGCCGAGAATATTCTATTTTTTTAAAACGATTTAAAAATATCAAAACCGCCGCACACATTTTATTTCGGCAAGTTCGGCATTCGAAAAATAAGAAATTGAGAATCGGCATTCCCCATTTCAATAAAACCGGTTTGTTTTCTTTATTTTTTTGAATTTATCGGAATTATGACATGATAACGCCGTTGTAAATATTCACCTCATTAATCGGATGAACGGCGTTGATTATATTCGGCCCAAAAATGAGGTTATTGATGTTGATTTCCATACGGAATTTGTATTATATATTCTCAACGCATTTTAAGATATAAACACGATGCAATAAACGTGTTTCGAATCGATGTATTATTTTTGGGGTTCAAAGGTCTCGTTTTTTTTCTCCTGTTTGAGATCATTGTGTGTATGTCTCAATGAATGTGGTGATTATTATGTCAAAAGAAATGATTTTAAAAGCTTTAACAAATGCTGTTATTGAAGGAGATGACGACAAGGCGGTCGAATACGCTCAAAAAGCACTTGATGCCGGTATTGATCCGCAGGAAGCGATTTTGGACGGCCTGGCCAAAGGAATGGCGATTATGGGCGACAAATACGAACGAGGAGAAGTTTTCGTTCCGCATTTAATGATTGCGTCCTCCGCTCTTTACGAGGGGATGGATATTTTAACACCGCACATCTCAAAAGATGAAGCCACCCGTCCTGTGACAGGGGTGATTGGAACGATTGAGGGGGACGTTCACGACATCGGTAAAAACCTTGTAAAAACAATGTTGGCCGCTGCCGGATTTACAATGATTGACCTCGGAAACGATGTTCCGCTTGAAAGTTTCATCACAACCGCTAAAGAAAACAAAGCCGACTTTATTTCCGTCAGCGCGTTGATGACAACGACAATGACCGGCATGGATAAAATATCCGAGATGCTTCTTGAAAACGGTTACCGCGATTCTTTGGCGTTCATGGTCGGCGGCGCTCCCGTCTCTCCCCAATACGCCCAAAGCGTCGGAGCCGACGGAACGGCAAAAGATGCGTCCGGTGCAGTTTCGTTGGCAAAGGAGCTGACATCAAAGCAAGCGCCCGCCGCGGAAAGATGGAGCGACGCCAAATTAAGCGTTACAAAAACCAAATATAAAGACGCCGTTTTGAAAAGAAAAGCCGCTACGTCCTCATCCGGAAATGTCACCTTAGAAACCGCCAAAAAAATCATCGACGAATACAACAAAGTCGGCATCAAAGGCGTTTCTAAAATGTCGCACACCGAGCGTGTTTTTGGCGCTCTGGGGGATAAAAAAATAGACCGTTTGCCGGTTTATCCGCTCGCCTGCGGCGTGACGCGAAAATTCGTTCCGTGCACCTATAAAGAATACGCCACCGTCCCGGAAAAATTCGCAGCCTCTGCCGAAGCCGCTGTTAAATATCTGGACGTGGACACCTTTGTCGGTTTAACGGATCTGTCCATCACATCCGCCGATATCGGCGCCGGCATCAGTTTCCCGGAAGAAGACACGCCGTCTGCAACAGGGCACTTAGAAAACTACGAGGACATCGAAATTCCGGAAGTGAAAAAAGGAACGCGTATTTACAATCATATTCAAGCGTCCAAACAAGCCATTGAAAAACTTCATAAGGAAGAATTGGACGCACCGTTTGTGGCTTTCCACGAAGGTCCTTTGCTGACTTTAACACAGGCAATGGGGGCCGATCGTGTTCTTCATGATATGAACATCAATCCGGGCGATGTTCACAAAGCCTTGGAGAAGGTTACGGATTTTGTGAGCGAAATTTCAACCGCTTTCTTCGAAGAAGGGGCGGCAGATGCGATTTGTGTTGATAATTTGTGGTCTAACAATGTGATTATGAGCGCGGACCAATATTGGGAGTTTGACGGCAAATACGTTTACGACAAACACATTCCCGTCTTTAAAAAATTTAATGCCCCGTACGTGATTCACAATTGCGCCGATGCGGTTCACTTTGACATTCAAATCCGCAAGTTCGGAACCTCTATGTACAGTTACGCTTACTACGAGAAAAATCGCGACAAAGGTTCAAAGAATTATGCGGACTTAATTCCGGAATATTCCAAAGATTGCTGTTTGATGGGAGAAATTGACCCGGTTCAATTCATGAACGACGGGGAGGAAACATACAAAAACATTCGCCATGATACGGTGACTTTGATGGACGGAGTTTTAAAAACACTCAAAGAAAGCGGCCGGCAATCCAATTACGTGTTGTCAACGGGCTGTGAAATCCCGCCGGACGGATCACTCTTATCGGTTAAAGCGATGGTTGACGTTGTTAAAGAAACCGGTGAGGACAGATACAAACAAATTATCGGTTGATTTTAACCGGTAATATGTTTAACAAAAACGAAAAACAAACCATTCAAAAACACCAAAAACAAACTCGAAAACACATCTGTAAAAACAACAAAGTCGTAATGCCGCTCTTGAAAACAAACAATTATTCATCCTGTGGGTTGAAATCGTAAAACATTTCATTTTTCAAGGGCGGCTGTTACGGTTTGGTTTTGTTTTCAGCTCTTTAAAAAAGGTGTTTCAGAACGAATGAATATTATATAATTATTGCAAATACGCGTAATTTTATTTATACCTCCGTAAAGCCGAAATCGTACGGTTTCTTCGATTTCGGCTCCCCCTTTTAGAGATTCGGGCCGCTAAGATTTACGCCCGTTCTTTCAGTGAATTTAAAAGAATTAAAGACTAAAACAGGAGGATTTTTATGCAGCTTGGATTGGGAATTGATACCGGCGGAACGTATACGGATGCTGTTTTAATGGATTTGAAAACCGGCCGAATTATTGAAAAAAGCAAATCCTTGACAACGCATTCCGATTTGGTTGTCGGAATTACAAAATCCATTGAACGACTTTCAACGTCTCATTTTAAAGATATCAAATTCACGTCCGTTTCAACAACGCTTGCCACAAATACGACATTGGAAGGAAAAGGCTATCCCTGCGGTTTGATTTTAATAGGTTATTCCATTTCCGAGGATTTGCCTGTTTCCGATATTCTTGAAATACGCGGAGGACACGACGCTGAAGGAAACGAAACGGACGATCCGTCAAAAGATTTTGACGCCCTCTTCGATTTTATTTCAATGACAAAAAATAACGTCTCCGCTTATGCGATTTCATCATTTTTCAGCGTCCGAAACCCGGATCATGAACTTTTGGTGAAAGAAAAAATATCGGAGTGGACGGATTTGCCGATTGTTTGCGGTCACGAACTTTCACGTGCTTTGGGCGTTTATGAGCGGACATTAACAGCTGTCTTAAACGCGCAATTGATTCCCGTGACAAACCAATTTGTTCGTTCCGTTCTTTTCGTTATGAAAGAAAAGAAGATTGAGTCTAATTTAATGATTATGAAATGTGACGGCTCGTTGGTCAGTATCGAAGAAGCGCTTTTAAAACCCGTCGAATCCGTTTTTTCCGGGCCCGCCGCCAGTTTGGTCGGCGCGTCCCATCTGACAAAAAACAAAACGTGCATTATGATTGATGTCGGCGGCACCAGCACCGATATTTCAATGATTGAAAACGGCATCCCTCAAATCAGTGATTCGGGAGCGATGGTGGGCGGATGGAAAACGATGGTTCGCGCGATTCAAATGAACACGTCCGCCCTTGGCGGCGACAGCCACGTTTGGGTTTCTCAAGGACTTCATATCGGTCCGAGACGCGTTATTCCGATATCGTTGGCCGCAACGGAATATCCGGATTTGATTGAAAAGATGAAAAACGCAACTTTGCCGTCCGAGCGTGTCTTAGATTCTGTCATTCAAGGAACCGCTTTTTTCTCAAAGCTTCCGGCCTCCTCACGTTTGTCCGACGTTTCTTTAACGGAGTATGAAAAGACGGTTTTAAACGCCGTCAACGATGCCGACGAAACGCCGTCAACGATTTATGAAATATCGAATAAGTTGGGCGACCACCCCTTGATGTTTTCAAAAGCTTTAAATTCTTTAGTGTTAAAACGCTGTGTTTCTCAAATCGGTTTTACGCCGACAGACGCTTTGCATGTCTTAGGCGTTTATATCAATTGGGATGTTGAAGCGGCAAATATCGCAGCAAAAATTTTATCGGATTATCTGTCTCTTTCCCCCAAAGAGCTTTGTCGGCGCATTCAAATGTCTGTTTCCGAAAAAATGGCGGCAGATTTAATCTCTTTTTTTGCGCCCTATCTTAAACCGGAGGAGGTGAACCGGCTTATTTTTCAATCTCCGTTCATAAAATTCCGTGTCACGACTCCGGTCATTCTTATCGGCGCTCCCGTGAATGCGTATTATGATGACTTCCGCCAAATATTGGATGCCGAAGTCATTCTTCCCGATTTTTACGATGTCGGAAACGCGGTCGGAGCGCTTGTCGGGGACGTTATTTTTAGAACCGACGTTTTAATTCGCCCGAAATCCATCGGCAGTTTGACTTATGTCGCTTTTGATGAGACCGGGCGCTATGAATATGAATCTCACGCGGAAGCCGTATTAAACGGCGAAGAAAAGATTCGCAATTTGATTGGGGAGCATATGGAAAAATACGGGCTTTCCGGTTCCGCCGTTAAAATTGAAATCAAGCGAAGTGAAATTCAAGCCGGGTACACAACCGAAAATCCTGTTGAAACGAAACTGTTTGGAATCGGTGTCGGAACGCCTCGAAAAATCGAACCCGATTCTAAAAACTCTTAAAAACGGTTTATCAGATGTATGGAGTGTGAAAAATATGTCGTTTTCAATGAGTTCCCCCCAAGGGAAAAAAATGGCGGATGATGAGGAATGGATTCAACAAATTCAAGCGCGTGTGGCGGTCGAAGAGCCTGTCAAAGACGATCAATTGTTGTTTCATATGGAAACGATGATTACGGATATTCGCGAGATGTTAGCTTCTTCTTTTGGGCCGTGCGGCATGAATAAATTGGTTTATGGTCCGGCCGGCGATGTTTATATGACAAGCGACGGCAAAACGATTATTAAAGAAATTGATATTTTGCATCCGATTGCGGTATCGTTAAAACGGTTGGCGCAATCCGTGGATAAGTCATGTGGAGACGGTACAAAAACGGCTTTGCTTTTGGCTTGCGGTTTGCTTAAAAACGCGCTCCCCCTTCTTCGCAAAAATGTTCATCCGACACTCATTATTCGCGGTTACGAATTGGCGATGGGAAAATCGTATGAAATGATTGAATATATTGCAGAAGAGGCGGATGAAGCTCTGATGCTTTCTGCCGTGAAATCGGCGGCTTTTGGCAAAGGTATTTTAGAAGAACAGGCGGAAGAGATGGCAGAAGCCATGCTTCAAACCGTCCAAGAATTGGATTTTTTTGTCGGCGATTCTTTTTTGGATTTGGAAAAAAACATCAAAATTTTAAAGAAAAAAGGAGCGCCCGATGTGATCTCTTTTTCGGGCGTGATTTTGGATGAGACCCCGGCACGTGACGACATGCCGAAATTTCTGTTGAATCCGGCCGTTTTGCTTTTAAGAAATGATGTCAAGCCGGACAGCGGTTATGTGAATCCGGAACATTTTGTTCGAATCGATAAAGTGGAAACAGCTTTTGAATTCAAAGAAGCGCGTAAAACCGCGGCTTATAATTTTGCTCAAAAAATCATTGACAGCGGCGCAAATCTTGTTTTCTGCGAAGGAGAAATGGATTTTCATATTGAAGCGGCTTTGGCCGGGAAAAAGATTTTGGTTTACAATAAGTTGAAAATCAAAGACATGGAATACGTATCAGCCGCGACAAACGCGAAATTTATGACGATTCAAGACACCGTTGAGGATTTGAACCGCTCCTTGGGTTACGCCGATGAAATAAAAGTGGTCAAAAAACGTTTTGAAACATTCGCTTTTTTAAAAGTCCTCTCTCAGTCGGTTTCAAGCATTTTGATTTATGAGCCGACGAAATACGGTCTGGGAAAAATTGAAGAAGCGGCCGATGACGCGCTGAACAATGCCGCTTTGCTGGTTAAAAATCCGTCCGTTGTTACGGGCGGCGGCGGGACGGAATATTTTTTGGCACGCTCTCTTCGTTTTTACGCGCATACGCTTCCCGGAAAAGAACAGTTGGTCGTCATGGCGTTTGCCGACGCTGTTGAAGAATTGGTCAAATCGCTTGCCAAAAACATCGGGATGGACGTAACGGACGCTATCATTGAGCTTTCCGCACAGCAAGAAGACGGTATTGACGCGCGGTTGGACGTTTCTCGCCGTGTCATCGATAACAACCCGCCGATTTATGATTGTGCCGTCGTTAAAAAACACGCGTTGGTTGCGGCAACCGAAACCGCGGTAAACATTTTGCGCGTGGATGAAATATTCAGGAAAAAATAATTAATATGAAAAACGATTTTCTTTTTTTCTGTTTTCCGTAAAGCCCTTCTTTTTGAGCATTTTTTCAATCTCGCGGCTTTTATAACTCGACATTTTTTTCCCTCACATAAGTCCTCAGCAAATTTTTAAAAACGTTTCCTTTAAAATCCGCTTCTTCTCCTCGAACAAAAATCTCCCATAAATCCGCGATTTGGTTTTCAAATTCAATCATCGCTTTTCTGAAATCGGAATGAAATGAAAAAATTTCAAACAAATCATTTTCGACAATATACTTTTGGTCTTCAAAATAAACAGTCATCTCCAACGGTTTTTTTAATCGGAGAGGAAAATTCGGCGTGATAAAACGAGTCAATACGAAACGATTCGTTTCTTCTATTGTTACGAAAGAATGATTTTTCACATTCGTTTTTACAAATGTATTGTCCGAAGACTTAAATCGTCTCCAAATTTTTGATTGCGGACAATTGTTTTTCCCCCGTCGGCGGTATCAAGCGTAATTTCCGGCAAGCCTTCGTTTTTGATGTAACATAGGCGCCCGAAACAGGTATCTCTTTGCTCCCCCTTCAATCGGATTTCCGAAATACTGTCTTCCAAAATACTGTCGGGGGAACGACGTGTTCCGCCCCTAAAGGCATTGTCGTCGGTTTTCGGTTTATTCTTTTTCAAAAAGCTCACCCATATCGTGTTGTAAATAAAAAGACGGCGTGTAAACTATTTGAATATTTTTAAATTATTCCGATTTAGATATTTTTAAAAAAATAACTCGAACCCTTAAAAAATAAACATCGAAACGGTTTTTCAATCAAGCCGTTTCTTCTTTTTCTTCGATATTCTCAAGCGCCGTTTTTTGGAATTCCAAAACTTTCGCGTAAGAAATGCCGTTGCCGTACGTGTCCGCCTCTTTGATTTTAAGGAGCGCTTTTGAGGCTTCAGCGTAGCGTTTTTCTTTCATGAAGATGAGCGCTTTGTTGTAATGCGCTTTCGGGTTTGCGGGGTCGAGCATTTCTGCGCGCGTCAGGCATTGAAGCGCGAAATCGTTGTCCCCTTTTTTGGAATAAATAACGCCGGTCAAATTCATAATTTCATAATTGAACGGATCCTTCGCCTGCGCTTCGGACAAATAGGAAAGCGCAGCTTCGTAGTCGCCCTCCATAAATTTTATTTTAGCCAAGTACTCATAGACGGGAACGAATCCGGGGTCCAAATGAAGAATGTCGCAAAACGCCTCTTTGGCTTCTTTTAAATCCCCGAGCGCAAAGTGAATCTTGCCGACTTCATATAAGATGTTTGAATTCTCGGGATCGGACTTGAGCAATACCTTAAAAGAAAAAAGCGCCTTTGAATACAACTCATTTCCTTTTTCCGTCACCTTGCCGACTTTTAAAAACTCGGCCTCCGCGATTTTGGCGTAAACCAAACCCAAATTGATGCGCGCCGGCTTAAAGTCGGGCTCCAATTCCAGCGCCGTCAAATAAGAAGAAAGAGCTTGCTCGTATTTTCCGGCGGCGTTTTGAACCAAACCCAAATAATAATAAACCCGATGTTTCTCATAATCAAACTCAAGCTCTTTGAGCAAAACCTCTTCGGCTTGCAAAAACGCGCCCAATTTCATATAAGAAAAAGAGAGATAACTGTAAAGGCGCCAAAGGTCTTCTTTTTTAATAATCTCCGCTTCCCTTCCGAAAAGCTCGCCGCCCTTCTCATCCGATTCAATCTCAAACGACGCGTTCTCCACAAAATCTTTGAAACGCTCCACATACTCCAAACAAGACGCAATCAACTCGTCGTAAATGCCCAGCGCCATCAGGCACATGCATTTATAATCCGCCGCGGCAAAGAAAAAGGGGTCGATGTCAAGCGCTTTTTCAAACCAAGAAATCGCGTCGTTTAACCTCTTTTTCCGATACAAAACAAAACCCTTCGAGTAAACGAATTCCGCATTTCCCGGTCCGTATTTGAGCGCTTTTTCAATGGATTCCATCGCCGCGTCAAGCAGATTCAACTTTTCTTCCAAAACCGATTTTTGATAATAGGAAAAAGCGTCTTTTGGATAACGAATTAAAATTTCGTCATAACAACGAATCGCGTCGCTGATTTGGTCCGATTGGATGTAAGCGTAAGCCAATTTTTCCCACGCCTTTTTAAATTTGGGCATGTCCTTTGTCAACGATTCAAATACCGCAATCGCTTCTCTTGTTCTGCCTTCCGCGAGAAGGGTTTTCCCTTGCTCGTAGCGCTTATCTGTTTGATTCATTTGGAAAACCTGAGTGTTAAAATAAATAAAAATTGCCGCCCCGATATGAATGTAGAATAAATAAAGATGCCGCTCAATAGAATATATTTTAAAGTTTTAAAGTCCGACAAGATTGATAAATATTTTGTCGAATTGTTTTTTAAAAACGACCCTTTATTCAAAAGGCTTTTATTTTTCAAGCGGTTCTTTAACGAGGTTTGACTTAAAAATTTAAAAAATTTAAAATTTAAATATAATATTAGAGATAATAACTTAAATAATTATTCTATTGTTAAAGGTGATTTTTTGACCCCAAGAGCACTGATCAGTGTTTCAGATAAAACAAACCTCTCGGAATTTGCAAAAACGCTTATCCAAAACGGATATGAAATTATTTCAACGGGCGGCACGTCGGCGCTTTTGAAAAAAGAAGGCATCCCCGTCAAAGATGTTTCAGACGTGACGGGTTTTCCGGAAATGATGGACGGCCGCGTTAAAACGCTTCACCCGAAAATTCACGGCGGATTGCTCTTTTTGCGCGACAATCCGGAACATGTCCGGCAAGCCGAAGAAAACGGCGTCTCGGCAATCGATATGGTTGTCGTGAATTTGTATCCGTTTAAAAAAACCGTTTCAAACCCCGATGTCGCGTTAAAAGACGCGATTGAAAACATCGACATCGGCGGCCCGACTCTTTTACGCTCCGCCGCAAAAAACTTTGAATCGGTGGCCGTTCTTTGCGACCCGTCCGATTACGCGATCGTTTCCGAAGAGTTGAACAAAACCGGCGCCGTTTCCAAAGAATTGAAGAAAAGATTGGCCGTTAAAGCCTTTCGACACACGGCGGATTACGACGGCGCGGTGGACACCTATCTCAGCAAAGCGCTTTTGGGTGAAAAAGTCAAGCGCCTTTCCTTTGTCGGCGGCGAGAAATTGCGCTACGGGGAAAACTGGCATCAAGAAGCCACGTATTATAAAAGTTTAAACGGCGCCGGCCCGAATATTTCAAACGCGAAGCAGCTTCACGGAAAAGAGCTTTCCTATAACAATTACATCGATATCGACAACGCGCTTTTGACGTTGAAAGACTTAAACAGCGAAAACCCGGCGGTCGTCATCGTTAAACACAATAATCCGTGCGGCTTGGCCACCGGAAAAACCTTAAAAGACGCGTTTTTGGCGGCTTGGGACGGGGATCCGATTTCCGCGTTCGGCAGCATCGTTTGCGTCAACCGGATTTTTGACGTCGAGACGGCTCAACTCTTGGATAAAAAATTCATTGAAATTATCATCGCTCCCGGATTTGAACCAAAAGCGCTTGAAATGCTGAAAAACAAAAGCGAAACGCTTCGCCTTTTGGAGCTCAACGGGTTTGACAAACCGTTTGACAATGAATTCACTTACAAGCACATCACCGGCGGACTTTTGGAACAAACGCGCGACATCGGCCTGTTTGAAAAATGGGAAAATGTGACAGCCGCGCCGTTTCCGGATTCCAAAAAGAGGTTGTCCGAGTTTGCCATGAGCGCCTGCAAGTGCATCAAATCCAATTCTATTTCCATCGCTTATGAATACGAGCCCGGCTTTTTCATGCTGCTCGGAATGGGCGCGGGACAGCCGAATCGGGTGGACTCCATCGGAAAATTGGCGGCGCCGAAAGCGCGAAACAATTTAAAAGAAATGTATGAGCGAAACCCGGAGCTCCAAAAAACAACGGATTTTGAAGACTATGTCAAGCAAGTCTTTTCGGAGTGTGTTATGGCGTCCGACGCGTTTTTCCCGTTTGACGACAGCGTCGTTTACGCAAACGAATTCGGCCTCAAGTACATTTTATCTCCGGGCGGCTCGATTCGAGACGCGGAAGTCATTGAAACGGCGAACCGGCTGGGCGTCTCGCTCATCTTTACCGGAATGCGCCACTTCCTGCATTAAAAGTCCGGCATTAAAAAAAACGATGGACTATGAATCGATTAGAACGGATGAATGAGAAAAGCGTCAATACCGCTTTGTTTTGGTTGTCTGCGCCGGCGGTCGTCGGCCTTCTCATTCAGACGCTTTACGGCATTGTCGATTCTATTTTTGTCGGACACGGGCTTGGGGAATTCGGCATTCTCGGATTGTCCGCGCTCACCGTGGCGTTTCCTGTTTCCCACCTGCTTTTATCGGTCGCGTCCGGCGTTGCCGTCGGCGGCTCTTCTTATATTTCCAGGCGAATGGGCTCAAAAGACAAGGCGAACGTTAAGAAGGGAATCGGGAATATGATTGCGCTTGCGCTTCTTGCTTCCGTTGTTTGTACGGTTTTGGGCTTGATTTTTTTAGATCCGGTATTAAAAATCTTCGGCGCGAATGAAAATGTTTTGCCGTTTGCGCACGATTATGTTTATTGGATTGTTCTCGGATGCGTTTTTCAAATACTGGCGGTAACGATAAACGCCGTTGTGATGGCGCAGGGACATTCGCTTTATTCCATGGGGATGTACGCGACATCTTCCGTTTGCAACGTGTTTTTGGATTATGTTTTTATTTTTGAGTTTGAGTGGGGGATTTCGGGCGCCGCGATTGCCACGGTTTTATCTCAAATGTTAAACGTTTTAGTTTTAATTTATTATTTGTACCGCGTCAGCAAGCTCGATTTCAGTTGGCGCTGGATTTCTTTTGATTTTAATATCGCGAGGGAAATGATTCAAGTGGGGGTTTCTGAATTCATTCGGGAGTCTTCTCTTGTTTTCATGTTCATCATCGTGAATTTCAATCTCAACATTTACGGTGAAAACGAAAGCTCCATCGCGATTTTCGGGTTAATCAATCGTATTTTCGGGTTTGTCGTTCTTCCCGTCATGGGCATCGTTCAGGGAATGATTCCGCTCTCCGGATACAATTACGGCGCGAAGAACTACGCCCGCGTTCGAGAAATTTTTAAAACCGCCGTTTATGGCGCGCTTTTGTTTTCCTTCCTCCTCGGCGCGCTCTCCTACATTTTCACGGCGGAGATATTCGCTTTATTTACGACGGACGCCGCCGTGATTCAAGAGGGCGTTATCGCTTATTGGATTGCCGACGTCAGCATTCCGATTGTCGCGTTTCAAATCATCGGATCCGCGCTCATGCAGGCGCTTGGAAACGCGCGCGCGTCGTTTATTTTAACCATGGCGCGCCAAGTGTTTATTTTGCCGGTTTTGGCGGTCATTCCGTACTTGATGGGCTTGGTCGGCGTTTGGGTTGCGTTTCCGGTCGTTGACGTGATGGCGGGTCTGCTGACGCTTTGGTTCGTTGTCCGGCAGCTCAGGTCTTTAAAGGCGGAAGAGAAAATACACGCTGCAAGCGCAAACGCAAACGTCTTTTAAAAACGCGTGCCGAGCGGACGAGAAGGAGAGAGAGCGCAGGGTTCCGGAAAAAAGCGGCGCCGTACGGCGAAAAGAGATGTTTTTTTAAAGAACAGAAAGGAAACCCGGAGGGCCGTTTAAAAACCGAAAGGAAACCCCAAAAGCCGTTTAAAAACTGAAATGAAACCTCAAAAGCCGTTTAAAACAAAAATGAAACCTCAAAAACCGTTTAAAACTGAAATGAAACTTCGAAAGCCGTTTAAAAACCGAAATGAAACCTCGAAAGCCGTTTAAAACAAAAATGAAACCTCAAAAACCGTTTAAACAGAAATGAAACCTCAAAAGCCGTTTAAAACCGAAAGGAAACCTCAAAAGCCGTTTAAACAAAAATGAAACCTCAAAAGCCGTTTAAAAACCGAAATGAAATCTCGAAAACCATTTAAAAACTAAAATAAAACCTCGACCACCGTTTAAAACCGAAATGAAACCTCAAAAGCCGTTTAAAAACCGAAACAAAAACAAAACGGTTATCCAAAGATTTTAATTCATTCGATTTGTTTTCAAACATATGAATCCATTAAAAACAGAATCCGAAACAAAATCCAAAAAACCTCTTCTTTTAATGATTTTAGACGGGTGGGGCTACAGCGCCGATTTGAAAGGAAATGCGGTGGCCGCCGCCGATACGCCTTACTTGGACCGGTTGGAGAAAATTTATCCGACGGCGCTTGGAATAACATCGGGCACGGATGTCGGGCTTCCGGAAGGGCAGATGGGAAATTCCGAGGTCGGGCATTTGAATATGGGCGCCGGAAGAATCGTTTATCAGGACTTGACGTTGATTCACAAAGAAATCGAAGACGGGGTTTTCAATCAAAATCCGGTTTTGTTAAACGCCGTCCGGCACGCCAAAGAAAACGATAAGGCGCTTCATTTGATGGGGCTCGTTTCTTACGGCGGCGTTCACAGCCATATCAATCATTTAAAAGCCTTGTTAAAACTGGCGAAGAAAGAAAATCTGACGCGCGTTTATGTTCATGCTTTTTTAGACGGCCGCGACGTTTTGCCCAAATCCGCAATGACGGATTTAGAAGAGATGGAAGAGTTTATGAGCGCCGAAAAAGTCGGGCAACTCTCAACCGTGATGGGCCGCTATTACGCGATGGACCGCGATAAAAGGTGGGAGCGGACAAAAATCGCGTACGATGCGCTGACGATGGAAAATCCCGCGGACGATTTCGTTTTCACGAATTCCTGGAAAGACGCGCTTCAAAAATCGTTTGAGAGCGGCAAGACCGATGAATTCGTCGAGCCGATTGTTTTGAAAAAGGAAGAGAGCCGTCGGGAAAACGAAGAAAATCGGGAAATGAAAAACGGCGGGGAATCCGAAGAGAAACGAATCTCCTCAATCCGAGACGGGGATTCCGTCATTTTCTTTAATTTCCGCCCCGATCGAGCGCGCCAGCTGACTTATGCTTTTACGGAGCCGGAGGAGAAAATCGGTTTTAAAAGAGATGTTTTCCCGCGTGTTCATTTCGTCTGCATGACGCAGTACGACGAGGGGTTGGATGTGCCGATTGCGTATCCGCCGAAAGATTTGAAAAACACGCTCGGGAAATACTTGTCCGTTTGCGGCAAACGCCAGCTTCGAATCGCGGAAACGGAGAAATACGCGCATGTGACGTTCTTTTTTAACGGCGGTGTTGAAGAGCCCGATGAAAACGAGGAGCGCGTTTTGATTCCGTCTCCCAAAGTCGCGACTTACGATTTAAAACCGGAAATGAGCGCGTTTGAGGTGACCGACGCTTTGATTCAAAAAATCGACGAAAAAGATTATGATTTAATTGTTTTAAATTTCGCGAACATGGATATGGTCGGGCACACCGGAGATTTTTCCGCCGCGAAAAAAGCGGTTGAAGCCGTTGATTTTTGCGTCGGGAAGCTGGCGGAGAAAATATTGGAAAAAGGCGGCGCTTTATTCATAACGGCCGATCACGGAAACGCGGAATGCATGGAAGAGGCGAGCGGAGATCACTGCACGGCGCACACGACCAATCCCGTTAAAATGATTTACGTCGATGACAAGAACATCGACCCCGCCACGAAAAAACCGATCAAAATATTGAGAGACGGAAGGCTTTGCGATATCGCGCCGACTCTTCTTGAAATAATGGGAATGGAAATTCCGCCGGAAATGACCGGAAAAACGCTCTTGGTTGAAAGGGAAAAGTAAAGAATAAAAGAGATAATAAATAAAAAATAAGAAGAGAAAGAAGAAAATAAAAAAGAGAAAGAAGAAAATAAAGAAGAGAAAGAAGAAAAATAGCGGATGAACCCTCCCGGTTTGTTTTTAAGTTAAGGAACGAGCGCGACCAACCCTTTGTCGGGTCGATAAACAATGCCGGCCTCAATCATCTTCCCCATTATTTTTTGAAACGTTTCGGAATCGACACCGCGCTCGGCGCAATAATATTCGCAATCGGCGACGATCATTTTTCCGTTTTCAATCAAAACTTCCGTGATGATTTGCTGCGGTTTTTTGGCTTTGGGCGGTTTGAGCAAAACTTCTTTTTCAATCGGCGCCGTCAATGCCGTCAAAGACGTCAATACTGCCGATTCCGTTGGTGCCGCCGATGCCGCCGATGCCGCGGGTTTTGCCGGTGTCGCCGATGCCGCCGGTGCCGTTAATTCCGCCGATTTAAAATCCGCAAATGTTCCGAGCGCCCGGCTGAGCTCGGCTTGAACGACCGCACGTTTTTCAACCGCTTCGGCGTGCGTCTCAAACGGCCCGAACACGCGAAGAGATTCGGTTTTGCTGACGGCGTTGCATTTTTGGCAGCGGACGGTTTTTGAGCCGGGCTGCCAAAGCTGGGAATGCGATTGACATTTCGGGCAAACAAAAACATAATACATTTTCAAAACTCCGCTCTTTTCCTTTATTTTTATAATTAAGCGCCGTAACGGCGTTCTCTTTTGCGGTAACTTTCAAACGCTTTTGAAAAATCCGACTGTTTTAAATGCTTGGCGCTTTTTTCAACAAAATAATATTCCGAATAAGCGGTTTGCCAAATCATAAAATCCGTCAAAAAATGACCGGAACAAGAGAAAATCAAATCCGGCTCAAACGGCAATTTCAAATGATTTGAAATATAATTTTTCGCGTCAATTTGTTTTCCCGTTTCGTTTTCTTCATCGTTTTGTTTTTCGGTTTTGTCTTCGGCATCACTTTGTTTTTCGATTTTGTCTTCGGCATCACTTTGTTTTTCGGTTTTGTCTTCGGCGTCACTTTGTTTTTCGATTTTGATTTTCGGGTCTGAATGCTTTTCCGTTTCTTTTTTTTCACCGAAGCTCGTTTTTCCATTTTTCGTTTTTTCGTATTCTTGAACGAAATCCGGAAGAATCTTTTTTAATTCTTCCCGGCCGCCGAGCCCCAAGACGAAATAAACGGAAAAAGGGGAGGAAAGATGTTTGATTTCATCGTAGTTTTCAATCACCGCCAAATTTTCGCCGCGAAAGGAGAATTTTTGAGAAACCTCCATAATTTGATTTTTTAAAAGAGAAACCAATTCTTTTTTTTGGCCGGCGGAAACGGATTTTAAAATATCGATATAAATTATCAGATTTAAAACGCCTTCTTTTTCAATCGCGGGAAAACAGGAAAACAGATTCTCACAGCTCTTTGTGTCCAAAAGGTCGCCTTCGTTTAAAACGACCAAAAGCGTTTGCAATTTGTTTTTTAAATCCGTTTTCATGGGTTTGCTGCCGTTTGTTGTTGATTGCTGTCGATTGGTGGGTTGCTGTCGATTGGTGGGTTGCTGTCGATTGTTGTTGGTTGCTGTCGATTGGTGGGTTGCCGTTGGTTGCGCCGCCGTCGCCGTCACATCCGGCGCGTTTGATTATTTCGCGGTGGAGACGATTTTG
>Ga0265295_1004342_pt1 | contig 19194 bp, 14 predicted proteins | sample Munlansysbiofilm_FD_192503 | JGI IMG/M metagenome (GOLD analysis project Ga0265295, IMG submission 192503) | Leachate microbial communities from a municipal landfill in Southern Ontario, Canada - Methane capture system biofilm | ecosystem: Engineered > Solid waste > Landfill > Unclassified ... | reverse complement strand
ATGACATTTGTAGCGCTGGCGGCCAGCAGCCATACCATTCTTTTTGTGACTGGAACTCTTACATTTTGGGCAGTTCATAAAGAATATAGGTTCTTATCATATATAACTACCATTTATTAACAATGCCCTTTTTTTTAATCGTCAACATCGATTTTTCGTAACTCATTTTCAACAATGCAACAATCCAGACTTGAACTAGAAACGATGTACCCATCCGCCGCAGGCGGCACATTGCATAAAAATCAGTGAAAAAGTGGCGCTTTGAACAATAAGCTATGTAATGTACAAAGGTATTTTTGGCTCTGTATAATATCCCTTTAAATCAATATCAATCAAGCAATATTGCCATTTGTCTTCGGTATCATAAAATGCATTAAAAATTTTGATAACTTTATTCTTGCCTGAATATCAAGGATTTCTATAAAACCGCTTTTTTAGTTTCTTAATATGTGTTTCTAAATAAATAACAGATGAAAGTTGAACTAAACATTTGATTCCTGATTCATTAACTATAATTAAGAATAGCAGAGAACAGATTACACACATGTATGTGTTTCACTGGTCTGCATTTATTTCATAGATATCAAAAAAGGTAAAGAATCTCACAATCTTCCAGGCAACAATATTCCCATCAAACAGAAAAAGCCTGTTAAGGCATACATTGCCCATGTGGCCTGCTTTTCCGTGACTCTGCGATAGTAAGGTAATACCCATTTCAGTGTAAGTGGATTTGGTACTTCAAGGGTTCCATCTTCTCTTTCCTTTCCAAATTTTGCTTCCGGGAATTTCATTGCTCTCCAGTAAACATACATAAGGAAGTTCACGGTATGGGGAATGAGCATAATAAAACCACTTATAATGAATCCCTGTATCACTATGAGGGTCCCTATGGCAGCTCCTATGGTAAGTGAACCCACATTACCCCAGAATATCTTTGATGGATATTTATCATACATGAAGTAGCCAAGAGTTGCCCCTGTTATGCTTACAATTGCAATGATATGGTCAACATCTCCCATTAATACTGATTTAGCAATAAGTGATATAAGCACGATCACAGAAAGGCCCGAAGCCAAACCGTTATAACCAGAATGCATATTCACAAGATTGGATGCCACTAAAACATAGGTAGGTACAATGAACTGCAGGTACAGGATACCAAGCTCAATATTACCAATACTGGGTAGTGTAAATGCAGTATGTGTGGCATACTGTATCAATGGATAGGAACAGTAGTACATAAGAAGGAGTTTGGTCACCCTTCCAATATTTATCATATCATCCAGTATTCCAAATAACCCGAACATGGCTATTACTATAAGAACAACATAATTTGTTGAAGAGAATTTGAAAAACAGCGTGTTCAATGAGAAACATACCATGGCAACAAGAAGAATGGCAATGCCACCTCTATCCGGGATCATGGTCATTTCTTTCTTGTAATAGTCTCTTACACAAAACCCTCTTTCAGTTAGCTTTTTAATGAAATATGGCATCGAAATAAAAGTTATTATAAATGGCGCCAGGAAATTACTTGCAAGGACCAATGCCATTAGTGTTGATGGTGATTCAAGATCCAGCATATTTAAATCCTCTGTTTTTTAAATCCTCTGTTTTTTGAATGAAATATTTTTAAAAATTCTATAGTTTTATATGTTTATTTTATATATATATTTGATGCCATCAATATTTTACTTATATGGAGCTTAGCTACTAAGATAGTCCCATAACCCATATAAAAAGGATACCCCCGCCACATCTGTAAAAGGATTTAGCGGCAGTTTATCTCACATCCAACCATCCAGCATTTACCTTGTAGGTGGTCTGTCAAAGAAGATATTCTTTCCTTTGACACTCAACGGAATGGCCATTGCAAGATCGGCATCGATCATGTCAAAGTAACATGCAGCAGCGCCAGCAGAGTACAGCACCCTGTTATCAATGCACAGATCTTTTGCTTTTGACACCGCAGACCCCACAGCAATTCCAAGGTCCATGTATTTGATCATACAGTGCGGACCTGTAAAATCTACCTTGATTTTCTTTTGCTCAAGCATTTCCTTGCATGTCTTAAATCCGCAAGCTCCACAGTTAAGTGAGCTAGCACCGGAGGACTTCAGGCCGATAAGGATCAGTGAATCAGCATCTCTTATATTTTTTGCATCACGTATCAAAAACTTCATGCCTTTTATATCACTGAGCTCTTCCATTTTATCAGCCAGTTGCATTCTGTCAGAATCATCAAGAAGGAAGCTCACAATATCATCGACACCTTTGCCCTTGGGTGCGGTCCTTGCAGCCACAAGGATTGTTTTTGCAAGCGATTCAAGCACCTCAAATTCGGGATTTTGTTTCATAAGAATAGAAAACGTTGCAATGATATTTATCCTTTCAGATGGGGGGCGAAAATAATCAAAAAATAAAGGTAACTATTCAGCCTGATAAAAACGCTATCTATAACAATCTTGACAAAAAGTTGAAATGTAATTTCAGTATGGACATTTATTTTGATTGTTACTATTGATTGCTTTTTTGATTGTTAGATTGTTAGTGGGCAGATATCTCCATTTTGAAGAAATCAGTACCAATAGGCAGATTGTGCTAGGCTGAATAGTTACAAATAAAGATTAAGAGCAGGCATTATTCTGCTCAGAGTGTGATTATATCAGGACCATGAGATGTATCAAGCTTCTCAAAGCCTAGCCCCTCATCGGAAAGTATTTTCTCAATGGAAGTATCGAGTATACGGATAAGATCCTCCCTTGAGACCTTTGTGATAGCAGAAAGAAACTTCAGATGCTGCTCATCTTCAACGGCCTCTTCCAGTATTTCCACATAAGGCTCACCAAGGGATGAGGTCAGATTAGCCTTGATGAGACCTTCACTGAACTTGAATGTCATCTTTATATGACCAATGAAATCAGGATTTAGCTCTTTTAATTTCTCTTTGAGAACAGTGAGCATGTGCACAAGCATTATAGTGATCTTATCTGAATCCAACTCATCGCCTTTGAGCAGATATTCCCCGGCATAGCTGCCAACACCGGACATCTCAATGGAATTCAGGTGCTCGCTCTGCCTGAGTATTTTGCTCTCACCTGTAAGCATGTCCATGAATGTCCGGAACTTTGCATCTACATTCTTAGCGGAGAATTCAACGAGTATTGCGTCAGGGTTTAGCTGCAAGATATTATTGGAAACAAATATAAGCGTTTCCATGTCCACCAGATCAATCTTGTTTAGACAGACTATCTCTGAGTCTTTTATCTGGTTTTCTATGAACCTGGGTATCTGCTTCATTTCCATTGTCATCCTGCTGGCATCCACCAGGGTAACTATAGGTGCAAAGGAAAGATCCTCTAAGCTCATCAACTCGATACCTTCTTTAATCTGGAGAGGGAACGCGATACCTGTTGGCTCAATTATAACAACATCAGGACCGTACTCCTCCATAAGAGTATTTAGCGTTATTTCCATACTTGTAAGCAGGGTACAGCAGATACATCCACTTGTAATCTCCCTGGTAACAAGGCCTCCAACAGACATTGTTTCTCCATCTACGCCAACTTCACCAACTTCATTTACGATTATGGCAACTTTATGGCCATTTTCAATAAGATGTTTGCTGAGCTTCATCAAAGTTGTAGTTTTTCCACTTCCAAGGAAACCGCCTATGATTATAATTTTCATTTTACCTCCCCTTTTTAATATCTGAATATGACGAATTAAGTAAAAAGATAAATATTCATTGATAAGAAAATCAAATCTTTTTGCTGGCTCAGACTAATCATAATGGAAGCTTTATGTGGAACCTGCTGCCCTCTCCTTCCGTACTCTCAGCCCAGATATTACCGCCATGGTCTTCCACTATCTTCTTGCAGATGTACAGGCCAAGCCCAGTACCTCCGTACTTGCGTCTTGCGGATGAATCAACCTGATAGAAACGTTCGAAAAGACCAGGGATCTTGTCTTTGGGAATACCAATGCCTGTATCCTCCACTTCAAAATGCAGAGAATCAGCTGATGCATGTGCTGATATAGTAATTTTACCGTCCTGTGGCGTGAATTTAATAGCATTGTCTACCAAATTGACAAAAACATCCATCATCTTATCATGGTCAGCAGTTATGAGCGGCAGAGTATCAGGAATCTCCTTTATAAGTTTAATATTTTTTTCCTCAGCCTGAAGTGCAAGATCCTGTATAGAATTGGTGATAACATCCGCCATATTTATTTTTTCAAACGAATAAATCAGCCTCCCAGACCCTGCCCTGCTAAGATACAACAGGGAATCCACGAGTCTGCGCAAACGCTCAGAGTTCCTTATAACAGTATCAAGCGCTTTTTTCTGTTGCGCATTCACAGAACCCAGTGTCTGGTCTGCTATCAACTGGCTGTATCCCTGAATTGAAGTAAGTGGCGTTTTGAACTCATGACTTACATTGGAAAGGAAATCATCTTTCATTCTGTCAAGAGATTTCAGTTCTTCATTAGCATCTGAAAGTTCAGCATTTGCTTTTGAGAGTTCAGCATTTGCTTTTGAGAGTTCAGCATTGACCTTAGATATCTCATCGGCATATTCCCGCAGAGTATCCTCTGCTCGTTTACGTTGTATGAGCCTCCATATACCCTCCATGAACAATGTCAGTTGCCTTGCATCTGATTTATTATATTCTTCCTGTTTGTTAGTAACGCCTGCAGCACCTACCACCTTCTTGCCATCGAAAATAGGGATGCTCATATAACGACTGAGTTTGTTATGACCCTCTGGATAACCACGTTTTAATGGATTGGGAGCATCATAATCATTAATAATTATAGCCTTTTTCTGCCTTATGGGTTCGCCCCACAGACCTGTGCTCTCAAGAGGATACTCAAGCTTCATTTCTTTGACCTTACAATTCTTCAGCATATTCTTTGACCAGGAATACACTATCAGAATAGTGCCTTCTTCATTCAGAAAAGCAATATAACCCATTTGGCTTCGGGTAAGCCGGACAGCTTCTTCCTGCACGAAATCAGCTATTTCCTTAATGGAAGCATCTGTCATCTGGTTTATCTTCAAAAGAGCTTCAAGTCTTGATTCATCAAGACGTAATGCCTCCTCTGCTTTTTTACGTACAGAGATATCTCCAAAGATACCGATGCCACCAAGGAAAGTACCATCATCTGCCACATTTGGACTGTAATCAGCCTTGAGGTAGACATCCTTACCACTGATAACTGTATGATATTTTCCTTCAAAATAACCATTTTTTCTGGAGAGAGCATCATTAATGGCTTTTTTCATCATCTTGTCAGTGATCTGCGTGACCATATCAAAACCGATGATCTCTTCCTTATTTTGCAGACCTATTATCTGCAGGAAATTCTCATTGCAGTGAGTTAAGATCCCTTTGGCATTGAAATGGAATATTCCCAAAGGAGAATTCTCAAATATAAGACGGTATTTTTTTTCAGCTTCAAGAGCAGCTTCTTTAGCCATTTTACGTTCTGTGATGTCCTGTAATGCTCCGGTGACATTCACAACTTTACCATCTTTTATTATTGGATTTCCAATTGTTCTAACCCATTTATGCGTACCTTTAGCTGTAACCAATTCCAGTTCAAGATCGTAAGGTTCGCCTTTTTGTACAGCATCATGTACAGCTTTTTCAATTAATTCTTTTGATCCCGGGGAGTAGAAACTTAATCCAAATTCAATATCTGCAGGAGTTGATGGGTCTAATTCATGAATCCTTGCAGTTTCAGGTGTCCATGTTCCCTTGCCAGTTGATGCATCAAGTTCCCAGCCTCCTATTTTGGCGATCCTGCTGACCTCAGAGAGAAAAGCTTCACTCTTAAGCAGTTTTTCTTCAGCACGTTTGCGCTCGGAGATGTCTTCAAATACTCCAATACCACCAAGGAAAGTACCATCTTCTGCAATGTTTGGACTGTAATCAGCTTTAATATAAATAGTTACATCAGTTAAAACTGTGTGATATTCACCTTCAAAGTGTCCAACTTTCCTTGAGAGAACGTCATTTACAGCTTTTCTCATTTTGGGATTTACAATTGATGCAAGCAGATCAAAACCTATAATATCTTCCCTATTCTCAACACCCATAAGTTGTAGGAATTTCCTGTTGCAATGACTGAGAACACCGTTTCTGTCAAAGTTAAATATTCCCAGAGGACTATTCTCAAAGATCATACGATATTTTTTCTCAGCTTCGATTTTCGCATCTTCAGCTTTTTTACGGTCGGTGATGTCTATAATAATTCCCTGATAGTAGGCAGGATTTCCATCTTCATCTCTGATGAGAAAAGATCTCTCTGTAACACATCGTACCTCACCAGATTTTGTGAGCAGGCGAAAATCCTTTGAAAAATACATCTTTCCCGATATCTCAACCTGTTCAACATCATTACGTACAAGATCAAGATCATCGGGATGGATCATATCCCCATATGTAATGTTGCCGGAAGTCAATTCTTCAGGAAGATAACCAAACTGTGCAATGTTCTCAGAAACAAACTCTATAGGCCAATCTCTTTTTGCAGCCCAAAGAAAAGCAACTACCGGACTATTCTTGTATATATCCTCCTGTCTTTCAATAGAGATGAACTTGCTCTTTAAATTCTTTGGATCTATAGTCTGCTCTGTGGTATTAGCAATTGTACCAAGCATCCCTGCATATTCTCCATGTTCATCCCTCAATGGAAACAAAACACCGCTATGGTAAATGTAATGACCATCGGGTTTGACAAAAGGAAATATATCGTAATTTCTGGAGTGCAGGCTCTTCTTTGCCATATGGAAAACATCAATGAACCTGAGTTCATCGGCCTCAAGTTTCCGGGGAATAAATGAGATTATTTTTGTGCCAATAACATCTTTCTCGAGCATACCTGACAGAAATTCCATTCCCATATTCCAGTAAACTATATTGTCATGCTTGTCAATGACCCAGACACCTGTCCAGACATTCTCTAATATATCACCTGGAAAAATTGCTTCTTTCTGTACGACCTTGCACGATGAAGAACTTTGAAGCAAGGTCCATCTGTCTTTCTGATTTATGATGCTACCATCATGCATCCCGATTATATCCAGTACCTCAGACCTTGTACGGGCTTCAAGTAAAAATGCAAATAAAGCAACGATGCTTTTCACTTTTATAAGGTCCATTGCCTTCTTTTCGTATTCAACGAAGCTTTCCCACGCATCTTCACCCACAATGGTGAACTTATCAACTACACGCAGGCCATCATAACCCTTATTTATTGCAATGTTGTACAGGTCTTCCCATTTTTTGATATCCCTTTGAGAAACTGCTTCTTCACCTGCAACGTTACATTCATTGCAGGAACTTAGGACCAATTGACCATTTTCAATATACTTGTCTACGTCAATACCAGCAACTTTTAGCAATTCTTTTGCATTACTAGTATCAAGCTGATCTGAAATGATCCACATACAACATTCATTGTTCCTCAAACCTGCATCCAGGAAAGATGCTGCTATATCAATAAACTCTTCAGAGTTCTCATAGAGCAGGGAAAAATTGCTCCCTGGTGTCATGTCCTCAATAAAATCAATGTCCGAATTGATGCTCTGGATGCTGATAATATAACCCCTGTGTGACAACTATTAATAATTAATGATTTCAAAATTATGATTAATAAGAGTATTCAACTCTTATATTTAACTAATTACCTCCAATAACCTGAGAGTTGCTTAGCCTGCATAATATATCCGGTATATCTTTCCTGCGTTATCATCGCTGACAAATAACGATCCATCGTCAGCTACTATCACATCAACCGGTCTGCCACTGATGCTTGCAGCCCCAAGCCATCCTGTTGCAAAATCAGTGACCTCACGGGTGTCCATGTCAATGCTGACTACCTTGTACCCGGTGGGTTCCTGTCGGTTCCATGAACCATGCAAACAAACAAAGAGATTGCCCTGATACTCTTGCGGGAAACGCTCAGCATGGTAGAATGTAAGTCCCAGTGGTGCTGAATGTGCCTGCAGGTTCACAAAACTTGGAACTTTTGCACTGTCATTGCAGGGATTACCAATGTATCCACTATTGTTAAAGTCAGTGTCGTAGATATTTTTACCATAACAGCTTGGCCAGCCATAATCCCCACCTTCTTTTATGAGATTTATCTCATCTGGAGGCAGATCATCCCCTAGCCAGTCCCTTCCATTCTCAGTGGCATATAGTTCCCCGGTTAGCGGATGAAATGTCAGTCCAACTGAATTGCGAAGTCCCTTTGCAAATACCGACAGATTACTGCCATCAAGCTCACTCTTTGATATGGCAGCTCTTATTTTGTCGGACTCATAGCAGACATTGCATGAAGAACCTACACTCAGGTAGAGTTCCCCATCATGGATTTTCACGGTCCTTGTATAATGGCCACCTGTAGGAAGAGCATCAATTATAATTTCCAGACTTTCTTCATCAGCAACAAGGTCACCGTCATCATCCCTTACCCTTATGACCCTGCTCTGCTCAGCTATGTAGAACCAACCGTCATAGTAGTCTATTCCATGAGGATGATCAAGGCCTGATATGAACACATCAACCTCATCAGCAACATTGTCACCATTACGATCAGGAAGTACAACTACAAGACCTTTGTTTGGTATGGATACGAAAAGCAGACCATCTTTGATCATCATCATACGGGGACCAGGAGATGGTCCACCGAATGAGAGCAGGCTGCTACCCAGATCATCGGCATATACATCAATGGCAAAACCCGGTGGCAAGGTTATACCCTCAACTCCTGAACCTGTCACAGTAGGTCGCACACCGAGATAGTTAGCCGAAAATATCACAAGTAAGATCATCACTACAAAAATAACTGCTATCCACCACACTCTCAAACCAGATAATAATCGTGACATATGCAACCTCTGTTAATTGTTGGAGCTGGAAAGATAAAAGGATTTGGAATTTACAACGAAGTCTATTTAGATTATTTTCATCCTGCTTACGACACAATTATCAACAAGATTAACAATATATAATTCTCTTAATTAAAGGATGGGAAAAATAATGGATGGAAAGAAACAGATATACTTAGCAGGGCCACTTTTTTCACAGGCAGAGAGAGATTTCAACATAATGCTAAGGGACAGGCTGGTGGAAATGGGATTTGCTGTATTCCTTCCACAGGAGGATGGGAACGACACGCAGTCCAGCCGCATGGAAGACAGGCAGAGAATTACTTTTGAAAATGATGTCCGTGGGATAGATCGCTCAGACATCGTACTGGCAATACTTGATGGAGGTAGTGACGTTGACTCTGGAACTGCATGGGAAATGGGATATGCCTATGCAAAGGGAATGCCAGTCCTTGGTCTAAAAACTGATTTCAGGACCTTAGGGGATGAAGGCGTCATCAATCTAATGATGGGAATATCACTTGATTCACTTGAGAGGGATGTTGAAGGAGTTCTCAAAGTGCTTGAAAACTATCTTTGAATAAAAAATAAAAAAATGGTTCGAATATTACTGACCGGAATGCATTTTATTGTTAAAATCTTTTTCAACGATCTCGCCACTAGGCTCTTTTTCTGAGAATATCTGTCCTTCAAAAGAATACACTTCTGCACCAGTCACCCAGGCATCATGTGGCAGACCTGCTTTCATGCATGTATGATTCAGAAATTCGATCTCATCAAAGTTATTTTCAGGTGCCACCTGTGGCAAAAGCAAACCCTGTCTATAACCGCTTTTGACTATGAGCCCATGTTTTCCTATCTTAATAGAAGACGGAAGATCCTTTGGAGGGACATCGACAAGTTTGGGTCTTGTGAGAATGGTCACCTCAACTGCAATGCTGCTCATTTCGCTAAGATGCACAGGGGGAAATCGAGGATCCCGCAGAGCAGCAGAAAGAGCTGAATCCGTGATAGCAGACTTGAGTGGAGAATCTGCATACGGATGACCGATACAACCTCGCAGGTCTTCATTTACCGTTAGGGTCACAAAGACTCCCCGAAGCTCATTGAATATTTCAGGAAGCTGTGTCTCAGAGCCATCCATCATCTCACCTGTGCTCAAATAAGTTTCAATAGCATCTCTGGCAAGCTGAACAGCTGCCTGACCTTCGGTCTTTAAAAGTAATTTTTTTGCCCCATCGCTCATAACAAAACTCCTACCTTTTTCACAGGAACTTAGTATCTTATCTGTTAAGTCTGTATCGTGCGGCTGCTATTTCCAGAGCTTCTATTCCCGCCAGAGTCTCGCCTGCAAGGTAGTCAATACATGCACCACCACCTGTGCTTAGGTGTGAGAAATCATCCTCATAACCAAGGTTTCTGACCTCTGCGGATATGTGTCCGCCACCGGCAATAGAATACTCTGAATTTATTGCTGCTTTGATTATCTCATGTGTACCAAGTGCAAAATCTTCGATCTCAGACACACCAGCAGGACCATTGAGAACAACGGTTTTTGCATTCTTGATTTCTTCGGAAAAGGCAACTATGGTCTCAAGGCCAATATCATTTATTGGCAGGTTAGCATTTGTCAGTTCACTCACAAGAGCATCAACCCTTTTTCCAGCATCGTTAAAAGCAACATCGATTGGATAAGCAATCTTTCCATTGAACTTGTCCAGAACCTGTTTTGCCCTTGCTATCTGGTCCGTATATCCCTGAGACTCAATGAAATCCAGATTCACCTGGCCAATATCAACACCTGCTGCTGCAAGCACAACATTGGCAACAACACCAGTAACAAGCACACGATCAGCAGCACCATTGCTAAGCACATTTTCCGCAACTTTCAAGGAATCGTCAACCTTTGCCCCACCAAGCACAAAGATACATGGTCGCTCACCGCCTTTGATACCCCTGTCAAGAGATTTGATTTCTTTCTCCATCACCCTACCGGCACCGGTTGGTAAACTTTCAGTAAAACCCATTATCGAAAGGTGGCTTCTATGGGAAACTGCAAAAGCATCATTCAAAAAAATATCAAAGAGAGGAGAGAGCTTGCGCACCATGTGTGTGTTTGCGTGATCACTGGCAGACCTTTCCATGCTTTCTTCAGAGTAGAACCTTACATTCTCAAGTAAAATTACATCACCTTTTTCCATGGAGGAAATAGATGATCTTGCATATGTACCAAAAATATCATCAATATACTTTACTTCTTTTCCAAGATACTGGGACATGCGTATAGAATGGGGTTTCATGGTAGTGAAATCCATTTTCCCCGCTCTGCTCTGGTGAGCCAGTAGCACGACTTTAGCATCTTTAAGATCCTTTATAGTAGGTATATGACTCTTTATCCTCATATCGTCGAGAATATTATCCTCGGTATCCATGGGAGTATTCAGATCCACTCGCACAAGTATAGTTTTACCGTCCACATCAAAATCATCAATAGTAAGATAGTCCCTGTTAGTCAAAATTCCATCACCGCTTAGTTTAACCTGAATGAGCATTGATCAATATAATTAGTAAGGATATAATTGGTATTTGTAATCTAACTTTTATTTAAATGGACTAATCGTATTATACCTTTTCCATTAGGAAACAGAAAGCCAAAAACTAATATCTCTTGATTCCAATTCCACTGTGTGATAATATGAAGATACTTGGAATATCAGGAAGTCCTAAAGCTGGCCAAAATAATGACACATTAATTAAGAAAATGCTGGACATAGCAAGCAAGAGAGGTTTTGAAACCGATTCAGTATTCTTGTCCTCATCCAAAATTGCCCCCTGTATCGCATGCGGAGTCTGTGCAAAAGGTGAAAGATGCGTTATTGATGATGACATGCAGCCCGTTTATGACAAACTGGTCGAGGCTGATGCTATCGTAGTATCATCACCAGTTTACTTTGGAACAATGACAGCCCAGCTCAAAGCTCTTTGTGACAGGAGTGTCGTACACAGGAGACAGGGATTCAAGCTCAGCAATAAACTGGGTGCTGCCATGGCGATTGGTGGCTCAAGGAACGGCGGGCAGGAGAAGACCATCCAGACAATACATGAATGGATGCATATACACGGAATGATCGTTGTAGGCGATGGCGGACACTTTGGAGGTATACTTAAAAAGCCGGCTGCGCAGGATGAAGAAGGCATGAAGACCGCAGTTAACACTATCAACAAGGTCTGTGATGTTCTGGAAATGATGAAGAAATAAATCATCATTCATTCTTTTAGCACTGCTTTGAAGATCTTAGCATCCTTTTTTTATTTTTCACATGTATGTGATGAACTGTGCAAACAAATTAATAAAATAATGTTGAAGAAATATTTATCTGTCTTGAGGGTTCCATCGTGGAAAAAAAAAATAAAGATGCTAAAATAATCACAAAACAGAAAAACAGGAGATAAAAATATCTCCTTCAGCTTTTATAGTCAGTTTTGAAATTCAACACCGATACTCTCTGCAATTGCCGGGATATCGAGATGAGTTTTCAGAAGTTCAATGACCCTGTCCAGTTTAACCTGCTGTTTTATAGTAGCATGTCCTATGAGCTGCTCCATTTTCTCAATTGTATTGGTAGTACCACCGCGCACAAGTATAACGGGCATCTCTGCCTCCTCAGCACTTGCAAGAATTGCAGCACTTGGGCGCATGTTCCCTGTAAGTATCAGGCACTTGACCCTTGATTCAATGGCAGCTATATGCAGATCTGCCCTGTCACCACCTGTAATAACTGCGCTGTTAGGCTGGCGTCTGAAGTACTTAATGGCAGAGTCGGCTTCCATTGCACCCACCAGATAGTTCTCCACAAGCTGGTCCAGTTTGTCCGGTGCCACAAGAACCTCAGCATGAAGATCCTCAACTATCTCAGTGATAGAAACCGAGCGCAGGGTAACATCTTCATGAATAGTACCAAATACCTTTATACCTTTTTTCTCAAGGAATGGAACCACAAGTTCAGACACTCTTTCTTCCATATTGCTTGGAATTTCATTGAGTATCACACCAGTAAGCATATTAGTATCCCCAATGATGCGCATATCACACAATATTCGGTCTACTGCAGAAATTGAATCAAACCGTGTTACAAGAAGCATCTTCATACCCAGTTTAGAGGCAAGCTCCGGGTCGGAAAGACCATACATAGCACCACCACCAATGCCTCCAGTTCCTTCTACGAGTACAACATCCTTGTCCTTTGATATTATCGAATAAGCCTCTAAAAGTTTCTCACTAAGGTCTTTTTCCACACCCATAAGAGCATCATCAATGAGACTATCAGTTAAATGAATAGGAGTTATGTACTTAGCCTGATCCTCGATCCCAAGTAATTTTTTGATGCCTTCTGAATCTTCATCTGTAAGAGAGCCCTGTACATCTATCAGGAGATTCCCCACAGGTTTCATATAGCCAACTTTCAGGCCACTGTCCTGGAAGATCTTCCCCAATCCCATACATATAGAACTTTTACCTGAGTACTCTTCTGATGAACTTATCAATATTGAAACCATACTATCGCCTCCTTAAACTATTAACTATCCAGAGTGAACCTGATATCCATTGCAACACACCCTTCACCTTCGGGCATAACCATTAAAGGATTAATTTCAAATTCCAGTATTTCCGGGAAATCCGTGACCAATTGCGAAACCTTTAACAAGGTCTGAATTATTGATTCAATGTCAGAGGGTGCCTCTCCCCTAACCCCTGCTATGAGTGGATAGGTCTTAATAGAAGATACCATGTGCTTTGCTTCTGCAACGGTTATAGGAGCAACTGCAAATGAAACATCCTTCAGGAACTCAACATACGTGCCCCCAAGACCAAACATTAACAAAGGACCAAACTGTATATCCCTGTCCATTCCTATGATTATCTCTTTTCCACCACTTATCATCTGTTGGAGTTGCACACCGGTAACCTTGGCATTGGGCATGTAATGCCGCACATCTGACATCATGGAATTATATGCACGCTCTATATCATCCACATGTTTAAGGTTCAACCGGATGCCTCCAACATCTGTTTTATGAGAAATGTCAGGAGACAGTATTTTCATGACAACCGGATAACCAATATCATCTGCTGCTTTTATTGCTTCTGGAAGTGTTTTTGCAATTTTTGATTCCACAACTGGAATATCATAGGCTTTGAGTATATCCATAGACTCAAGACCATGTGTTCTTCTTTTTTGCGATGATGCACCGTCTATAAAAGAGCGAGCAAATTTTATGTCGGAATCATATATTGCTGCCTGTTCCTGTTTACGATTTTTTATACTTTGATAATCACAGAGAGCCTTCATACTCGCGACTGCTCTTTCAGGAGATGGATAATTTGGAATGCCGTGTCTGTTAAGAACTTCCTCACCTGCAGCTATGCGGCTGCCACCTGTAAAATTACATATAATCGGCTTTTTTGATTGTTTTATTTTCTCTGCTATCTTTTCAGCAATACCCGGTACGTCTGTCATTGACTGCGGAGATACCAGGACAATTATACCATCGATATTAGTATCCTCCAGAACAGTATCCAGTGCATGTGCATATAGATCAGCACTTGCATCTCCAAGGACATCCACAGGGTTATAGAAGTTAGCTGCCGGTGGTAATTTTTCTCGTAATTTCTCAACTGTGGCCTCTTCAAAGGAGGCGATTGAAAGTCCTGCGTTGTGGCATGCATCGGCAGCGAGGATACCAAAACCACCTGCATTTGTTATTAGAGCAATACTTCTGCCCTCTGGCAAGGGGCAGGCTGAGAATGCACGGCTGTAGTCAAGCATGTCATCCAGCGAATCTGCACGTATGATACCGGCCTGCTTAAATGCTGCATTGTAGGCTGCATCCGAGCCTGCCAGTGTACCTGTATGAGAGGACACTGCCTTGGAACCAACAGATGACCTTCCTGACTTGACAATTATTATAGGTTTTGAGCGAGATACACGCTGTGCAATTTTTATGAACTGCGGACCGTCCTCGACACCCTCAAGATAAGCTGCAATAACTGCTGTTGAAGGATCATTTTCAAACAACAACAATAAATCATTCTCTGATAGTACTGCTTTGTTGCCAAGACTTACGAACTTTGAAAAGCCAACGCCTATCCTCTCTGCCCAGTCAAGTGTTGCAGCACATATTGCACCGGACTGGGACATCATTGCGATGTTCCCTTTATAAGCCATGTTGGGTGCAAAGGAAGCATTAAGACCTGAAGCAGTATCTATAATACCCAGACTGTTGGGACCAATCATTTTTATGCCATACTGCTCACAAATAGATATACACTCACGCTCTAAACGTGCACCTTCAATACCGGCTTCTTTAAAGCCTGCAGAAATAATAACTATATTTTTGATTCCAGCCTTGCCACACTCATCAACAGAATTAGGCACCAGTCTTGCCGGAACAACAATCACCGCAAGACCTGTTTTTAGATCATCCGGAACATCCAGAATATTGTGATAACACGGGATCCCAAGTATCTCATCAACATTGGGATTTATTGGTATGATCTTAAGATTGCTGTTCTGCATTAGGTTTTCAAGTACGGCCCTTCCTACTTTCCCTTTTGTTCTGGAAGCACCTATTACAGCTACAATATTAGGATTGAACATTTTTTCCAGCATGATTTCTCCCTGACATATTTCTTTATTAATTAATACTGTCCAACATAGATAAAACTTAGGGAAAATAAAAAAAAAGAATGCTCAAAATATTACAATTATTTACTGATTTTGTCTTCCTTTATCTTAGCAATCGTCTTTTCACGCGTTGCCTCTGACCACTCCCACGACTAAAGTCATGGGTTCAATTTAACCCTATTGGAGCCTTATCTGGCAAGGTTAAGCAATTGCTGATACATCGTTGGAACTTGCACTCTAGTTAATCTATTATTTTTTTATGCGTCTGTACCTTTTACCATCAAGATTTGCAAATTGCGTATAATATTTATCATAGTGAGACCTGTATTTAACACCCACAACAGCGACAACAACTATCAATCCTACCAATAGTAGAAGCAACAGTGATCCTTTACTATCCTGGGAAGCATCTTTGTCTTTGTCCAGAATGATATTATCGGCAATTGACATTTTGCTATCTTCATTGAAAGGAGAACTATTTTCAATCATAGTGATTTTGGAATTATCAGGAATCATAATAGCAAATTGTGAAAAACCAGGTGCTTTTGCCTCATAATAAAAATAATCTTCATCTTTATCTATTTCTGATGTTTCTAAAGGACTCCACATACCGTCTGAATAACGACATAGTTTTATCAATTTAGGATCATGATCGTTGGAAATGACCCATGTTCTTTCAACCTTGAACTTGATGAATACATCATTGATCATAGCAGATGGGAACTTTGAATCTCCAACCCATATATTCATATTCTTATAAACTTCGCCAACTGGAGCCGTTTTTACCAGTGTAGAAGTATCTTTTAATATTTCCACCACTGCCTTGGTTTGGCCCCCGTTAAGTCTGGAGACAAAACCAACGGACATAATACTATTTGCAGGTTCAGCAAATTCGAATAAAGATTCCATGTCTTTATTCACATACTTGATCTTGTAACTCACATTCCGCAGGTCGACAATAAAAGTTCATCATTTTGCTTGGTAATGATTTTGATTATATGCTCTGGAAAATATGTTCTGCTTGTTCAATAAGAATGCAACCAAAACAAGCTTTTCCTGAATATATAAAAATAAGATTGATATTAATTATGTTTGAAAAACGCTATCATGCAAAATTGTTCAAAATGGAATTATACCTGCGGAATGTGAGTTGTAATCTTTTAGAACAATATTATCAAATTCTTCACCTATACCAACAGAACCACCACCACCAAAGGAACGTGATTTTGAATCAGAATCAGAATTAGAATCAGAATTAGAATCAGAGTCAGAACTAGAGTTAGAATCAGAACTAGAATTAGAATCAGAATTAGAATCAGAATTAGAATCAGAGTCAGAACTAGAGTTAGAATCAGAACTAGAATCAGAGTCAGAACTGGAATTAGAATCAAAACTAGAATCAGAGTCAGAATCAGAACTAGAATCAGAATTAGAATCAGAACTAGAATCAGAACTAGAATCAGAACTAGAGTTAGAATCTGAACTAGAATCAAAGTCAGAGTCAGAACTGGAATTAGAATCAAAACTAGAATCAGAGTCGGATTCAGAACTAGAGTTAGAATCTGAACTAGAATCAGAGTCAGAGTCAGAACTGGAATTAGAATCAAAACTAGAATCAGAGTCGGAATCAGAACTAGAATCAGAGTCAGAATCAGAGTCAGAATCAGAACTAGAATCAGAGTTAGAATCTGAACTAGAATCTGAATTAGAATCAGAATTAGAATCAGAATTAGAATTAGAATCAGAATTAGAATCTGAACTAGAATCAGAGTCAGAATCAGAACTAGAATCAGAACTAGAATCAGAACTAGAATCAGAACTAGAATCAGAACTAGAATCAGAACTAGAATCAGAACTAGAATCAGAACTAGAATCAGAACTAGAATCAGAGTCAGAATCAGAGTCAGAATCGGAACTAGAATCAGAGTTAGAATCAGAGTCAGAATCGGAACTAGAATCAGAACTAGAATCAGAACTAGAATCAGAGTCAGAACTAGAATCAGAGTCAGAACTAGAATCAGAGTTAGAATCAGAGTCAGAATCGGAACTAGAATCAGAACTAGAATCGGAACTAGAATCAGAACTAGAATCAGAACTAGAATCAGAACTAGAATCAGAGTCAGAATCAGAACTAGAATCAGAGTCAGAATCAGAGTCAGAATCAAAGTTAGAATTGAACACAGAAAGCGTTACATGTGCATTAGGATTTACATTTTCAGAATAGATGCTAACTGTGTCATCAGATGCTGCGCTAGCTAATATGATAGGATTAAATATCGAAAGAATGATAGATATCGACAATAATATCCTGACAAAATTCAAATTTGATAAACACTTTGCAAAATGAAAAATAAAATCCCCTCCATAAATGCTTTTATATTGTGCTTCTGAAGTGATAAAACTATTTGATTATAATCTGATTTATATATTATACTCATCACCAATGGAGCATTTTGTTGTTATAATAACAACTGATAGAGCAATAAATGCACAACCTGTTGAGTTACTCAAATATCACTTTATACGCCTGTAGCGTTTTCCATCAGGATTTCCTAGTTGTTTACGCAATTTATCATAATAATCCTTATTTCTGTAACCGAATGCTCCAAGAACCATTATAGCAACAAGCCCAATTACAAGTAGAAATGAAAGTACTGATCTTTTTTCCTGGGGTGCTTCAGTTGTCGGTTTGATTGGATCAGAACCCGGGGTTGAAGATGACATAGCCGTATGTTCATTATCTGTAGAGCTAAATGCAAGGTTTTCAGCAATGTATGGACCTGTCGTCATTGGTTTAATACTTGAAATGGCAAATGGAGAGAATCCCGGAGTTGTTGAGATGAAATATAAGTAAGAATCATCTTCATCTTTTATCTCAGTTGCTAACTGCTCCCAGGTGCTACCATAATACCTGCAAAGTGTAATTGTGGAAACATCAATTTCATTATCATCGAGCCATTTCTTTTCTACTTTGAACTCTACCTTTGCATTGCTAATAGTGGCTGTATTGAGTTTTTTATCATCAAGCAGTATATTCATGTTCTTGAAAACCTGACCAGGTGCTCCGGATTTTACCTGTGAGGAAGTATCCTTCAAGATCTCCACAACTGATTTGACCTGCCCGGAATTAATAATTGAAGTTAGACTCACTGAAACAATACTGTTGTTCTTACCATAGAAAGTAAAAACTGTTTCAGTATCTTTTAAGACTGATTTAAGAACATAATCCTTAGAATCGATATTCTCAAATTCTTCACCTGTGCCACCGGGACTTCCGCCACCACCGCCACCGCCACCACTAGGAGGAGCAGGTGAATCTGTAGAATCGGAAATTTTACTTACTGTTATGGTAATGGCCTCAGAGTCATTAAGACCATTTGCAGTGGCGATGAACTCGATATCATAATTTTTAGCATCTCCGAATTCAGGTGTCCAGCTAAATTCTCCAGTTGTTGCACCAAGGATAGCTCCATCTGGCAATCCTATGGCAGAGTAAGTTACATCATCACCATCAGGATCAGTAGCTGAAATGATAAAACTAAGAGATTCATTCTCATTGACTTCCTTGTTGCCGATTGCAGCAAGTTCCGGTGCTCTGTCAAC
>Ga0265295_1004341_pt1 | contig 19195 bp, 21 predicted proteins | sample Munlansysbiofilm_FD_192503 | JGI IMG/M metagenome (GOLD analysis project Ga0265295, IMG submission 192503) | Leachate microbial communities from a municipal landfill in Southern Ontario, Canada - Methane capture system biofilm | ecosystem: Engineered > Solid waste > Landfill > Unclassified ... | reverse complement strand
AAGGGGTAGGCGACAACAGCCAAGCAAGCCCGGCAAAGCTGACTGAGGATAAGATCATCACCCACATCCTGGATAAGGAATATCAGGAGCTTCCGCATATCATCCTAACCAACCAGTGCGATGCCTTTCTCTACATTGCCGATGCCAAGATTGAAGGTAACCTGGTGACAATCATGATCGGGATAAGTCAGGTCTATACCGCCACTGATCCTTTCTATAAGCTCCTTGCCCTCGCCAAATGATGTCCAAGAGAGAAACCCGGCAGAACCGGGTTAATGTTTATCGATAACGATCAGCTACTTCTTTTCAAGCCGGCAGATTAGCTCCGCCATCAAGTTGATCATTTCCTTGTAGTCACCGCATTCCCAAGCATCGTCTGCTCTGGTTTTGATCTCTTCCACCGTCATCTTCTCCGACTGCAGCCAGGGGCCTCTGAACTGGTTCCACCAGCTCTTGTAGTGGACTTCTTTAGTCTTGGGATCATCCTGCAGTATCTCTTCGACTGGCTGCTCCGTCCCATCGTCATGCATCAGAATTAGGTGGCTACCTGACTTCACGATCTCCTCCAGCGTTGTCTGGCCTTTGCGATTCCTGTTTTGCTTGGTCATCTTGATCTCCTTCTCGGTTACCCGACTGTTGATTTATAGGTGCTACCAAACACTCCTCGTAAAGGTGGTCAAGTCCTTTCCAATCAATATGAAAGAGGTGTTGGAGATTCTGCAAGATGATTAGGCTTGACAAAATTGTCAGGGATTCAATGATTGATAAAAGTATAGGAGATGAATGAAGGAAGATACTAAACTATTGGTGTGATTATGAAAAATACAATACCTGTCAATCGTGCTATCCTGAAATGGGCTCGTGAAACTGCAGGAGTATCAATCCAAGACGTAGCAGATAAACTTGGCAAAGATGTTGAATTTGTTGCGAATGTTGAAAGCGGTATTCAGTCAGTTACATACTCCCAGTTGAGAACTTTATCTTACGATGTTTACAAACGCCCGATAGCTTTATTTTTCTATCCATCTCCTCCTATTGATGATCCAGTAGAAAAAGACTTCAGATCCATTCAAGCTTCCGAAGGTGCCCTCCTTGATCGTGATACACGCTTAAAAATTAGGGAAGCCAAGTACCACCAATTGTCACTTTACGAGTTAAATCCAGACACTAGAGAATCTAAGTTCATTCTGACGGAACACTTAAAGAGAAATACAAATCTCAGAGACAATCCTACAGTCATTCGAACCTTGTTAGGTGTCAGCATTGATGAGCAGAAATCGTTTAGAAACAGTGAATTTGCATTCAAAAGGTGGCGTAGAGCACTCGAAGATATGGGGATATACGTATTCAAAGGCGCATTCAAGAATCTGAATTACTGTGGGTTCACTTTATATGATGAGATATACCCAATAATATACGTCAACAACAAGAACACCTACTCGAGGCAGATATTCACTCTGTTCCATGAGATGTATCATATCATTACAAAAAATTCTGATATTTCGTGTATCGATGAGTCATCTTACGATGCACTTTGTTTTGCACATAAGTCAATAGAGCAAAAATGTAACGCCTTTGCATCCTCAGTTCTTTTGCCTAAGGATGATTTTAATAAGGAGCTGTCTTACAGAGATGAGATAAATGATAGCAATACTGAGGATGTTGTAAATGAACTTGCTGAACTGTATTCAGTTAGCAGAGAGACAGTTCTTAGGAGACTTAAAGATATCAGCCTAGTTAGTAATGATATCTATAGCTCTCTTGCTTCAAAATGGTCTGGTCAAATGAGGCGATTCAAGAGTGACTCACAAGGGGGAAATTCGATAGCAACGATGATGACCTACTTAAGTGGTAAATACCTTTCCATAGTATCCGATCGATATAGTGCTGGTCAGATTACATCAGAACAACTTATGCAGTTTATGAAGGTAAAAAGCTTCGCCACTGCAGAGAAGATATATGATCGATACATAACAGGTAGACACTGATAATGGCATATATCTTTGATACGTGCAGTATAAGAGGATTCCAACATATTTACCCTGAGCATTTTTCATCAGTATGGCATGAGATGGAAAGTCTTGTGATACTAGGCACCGTTATTTCAGTAAGTGAAGTGCATGAAGAGTTAAAAGTACAAAGTATCCCGCAGTTTCTAAAGGATTGGATTTCTGATCATAAGTATATGTTTCTTGATCCCTCAAGTGAAGAAGCTCAATTCATGATCGACATGTTTTCACTAAAAAGGTTTAACGACATCTTGAATAAAAAGTTAGCACTTACAAGTGTCCCATTTGCCGACCCTTTTTTAATTGCAAAGGCATATTGCAGTGATGGGACTATTGTTACGGAAGAAAGAGATAAACCTAATAGTGTTAGGATTCCAACTATTTGCGATTATTATGGGGTAAACTGCATAAACCTGAAGCAATTCATGGAAATCCAGAAGTGGAGTTTTTGATAGCAATCTTTTATGTAACCTGTACCCGCCATGGTTGTTTTTGTTTTTAATCCTCAACTTACATCACCATCTGCACCAATATAGTATTTCCCATCATGCTACCGTACTCATATACTTCTCCCATCTATTATAAAACACATCAGATCGATTGATCCGATAAACCTCTGTCAATCGTTTGAAGAAATGGTGATGGTGATTTGAAGAAAGTATGATAAAAGCTTGAAGTTTTCAGTGATCAGATTTGAAGAAACGGTGATGGTATTTGAAGAAATGGTGATAAAAACAACCAGCCCCGAATACCCCTATTATGACCGGATTTCCCCAATTTGAAGTTTTGGTGATTGGATTTGAAGTTTTCAGTGAGGGTTTATACCCCATCTGTCCGCCGCTGTCAAGCTTTTTCTGCTTAAGCAAAAAAAGCCTTGACCGTATTTGGCTGTTTGGCAAAATAGGCAACAATGAACACCATTGAGGAAGAAAAATGTCTCCCACTGACGCCAAATATACCGAGATGGCCACCATCATGAAAGCCCTGGCCCATCCCACCCGGCTCTTCATCCTGGACCGGCTGAACCAGCAGGAACACTGCGTCTGCGAACTGCAGGAACTGATCTGCGCGGATATGTCCACGGTTTCCAAACACCTCTCCGTGCTCCGGAACGCCGGGATCATCAGCAGCCGCAAACACAACAACCAGGTTTTCTACAGCCTGCTTTGCCCCTGTGTGCTGAACATGTATGAATGTGTGATTGACCTGAAAAAACGGAGTTGACTGCATGAGCGAAAAACTGAAGGAACTCAGGATACTGGGGATCATGCTGGCCGTTTTCATCGCGGCCTACTTCATCCCTTTCACCGCGCCCCGCTTTTTGAACGGTTTGCACGAAGCCTTTTTCATGCTGCAGGAATATGCCAGATTGCACGTTCTGCTTTGCCTGGTCCCGGCCCTGTTCATCGCCGGAGCTGTGAGCGTGTTCATCAGCAAGGACAGCGTGATGCGCTTTCTGGGCGCCAAGGCCAAAAAATGGCTGGCTTACAGTGTGGCGGCGCTTTCCGGGGCCATCCTGGCTGTCTGTTCCTGCACCATTCTGCCCCTTTTCAGCGGGATCTACAAACGCGGCGCCGGCCTCGGACCCGCCATCGCCTTCCTCTATTCCGGGCCGGCGATCAACGTTTTGGCGATCGTGATGACCGCCCGGATCCTGGGCCTGGAAATGGGCATCGCCAGAACCGTGGGAGCCGTGGTGTTCAGCGTGGTGATCGGCTTCGTGATGCATCTGCTGTTCCGCAGGGAAGAGCAGGCCCGGCAGGATGGCCTGAACTTCGGCGAGCCGGAACAGGGCCGCCCGCTCTGGCAGACCCTGATCCATTTCGGCCTGCTGATATTGATCCTGATCGTGCTCAACTGGGCCAAGCCAAATCCCAACACCGCCTCAGCCTTCATGGACTGGATGCATGCCCACCGCTGGCTGGTGACGGCCGGGCTGGCTTTGCTGTTCGGGCTTTCCCTCTCCGCTTTTTATGGCTTCAAGCTGTGGAAAACCCTCCTCACCGCGGCTGTGGTTGCTGGCGTGGGTCTCGCGTTCCCGTCCCAACCGCTGATCGCTTTTGTGGTGGCAGTCTTCGGCTTCAGCCTCTGGCTGGTGTTTGAAAAAGGTGAGCTGAAGGACTGGCTGGATTCCACCTGGGACTTTGCCAAACTGATCATTCCCCTGCTTTTTTTGGGCGTGATGATCGCCGGCGCGCTGCTGGGCCGGCCCGGCCAGGAAGCCTGGGTGCCCTCGCGCTGGATCGAGATCGCCGTGGGCGGAAACTCGCTGTTGGCCAATTTCTTTGCCTCCATCTCCGGCGCCTTCATGTACTTTGCCACCCTCACCGAAGTGCCCATTTTGCAGGGCTTGCTCGGATCAGGAATGGGCAAGGGGCCCGCTCTGGCCCTGCTGCTGGCCGGACCGGCGCTGTCGCTGCCCTCCATGCTGGTGATAAATACAGTTCTGGGGCCCAAGAAAACCATAGCCTTCGTTGGCCTGGTGGTGATCTTCTCCACCTTCACCGGTTATTTCTTCGGAGTGCTGGTCGGATGATGCTGCAGGTCTTCAACCAGCTTAGCCAGGCCCTGGCCTCCAATCCGGTCATAGCGCTGCTGGCTGCCTTTGTGTGGGGAATTCTGAGCGTGCTGCTCAGCCCCTGCCATCTGGCCAGCATTCCCATGATAATAGGGTATCTGGATGGGCAGCCAGACCTTTCGACGAAAAACGCCTTTAGGCTCTCAGCATTCTTCACCTTGGGGATACTGGCCATGATGGCGTTGATCGGGCTGATCACTGGACTGTTGGGCAAGATGCTGGGAGACGTGGGCAACTGGACGGAACCGTTGATGGGCGTGGTTTTCATGATCATGGCATTCTTCATCGCCGATGTCTTTACCATGCCCTCCTTCCTCCGGGGTGGAGCCGGCAAAGGATCACCTCAAGGGATCCGGGGCGCGCTCAGCCTGGGATTCCTGCTCGGTATCGCCTTGGGGCCCTGCTCCTTCGCGTTCATGGCGCCCATTTTGGGGATCGTGTTCACTTCGGCCGGATCGCGCTTCATCTTTGCCTTAACCCTAGTACTGGCCTACATCATAGGCCACTGTCTGGTGATCATTATGGCTGGAACCTTCGCAGGATCAGTACAGTCTTATCTGAAGTGGAGCAGCAATTCCCTGGGCACAAAAATCGTGAAGTATGTCTGTGCCGGCCTGGTATTCCTGGCGGGCCTCTATCTCATTTCAAAAAAATTCATCCCCTGATAAGGAGTAACAAATGATCATTAAGATCCTCGGGACTGGATGTCCCAAATGCAAGAAACTGGAGGCCAACGCTCTGTTAGCCATGGAACAATCAGGTATCGAAGCCACAGTGGAAAAAGTGACCGATCTGAACGCCATCATGAACTACGGGGTGATGATGACCCCGGCCCTGGTGATCGGTGAAAAAGTGGTCTCCTCCGGCAAGGTCCTTTCCCCGGAAGAGATCAAAGCCATCATCCGCAAAGGAGTTTGAGATGTCTGAAAACGAATGCGGCTGTTCCTGCTCCTGCGGCAGTTCCGACTGCAGCGAGGGCTGCGTGTCCAACTCTGCCCCCACCAAGGTTTACGCCTGCGCCGGGGCCAGCAACGTGGGCGTGATCTCCTTTGAACTCACCAAAGCCCTGCATCTGGCCAACAAATATGAAATGGGCTGCTCCACCTGCATCGGCGCCGGCGATTGCGGCTGCGGCGGCACCGTTGCGGAGGACGGCAAAAAGGACCTGTTGATCGACGGCTGCAAGGTGGCCTGCCTAAAAAAGATGTTCGAGAACAAGGGCATCACCAACTTCAACCACGTGATCGTTACCCAGCTGGGCGTCCGCAAGGAAGGAACTTTCGGCTTTCCGCAGGAACTCATCCCCAAACTGCTGGAAAAGATCTGCAACAAAGGACTGTGACCCCATGAAAAAACTGCTCATCCTGCTTACCGCCATGATGCTGCTTTCAGCCTGCGGAGCTAAAACCGAAGGCGACGCCGCCGCGGACCAGCCCACGAACGATCCCACCGCGGAAACAGCCACCCCAGCCGCTGATTCTTTGTCTCAGACCACCAAAATCCAACCCTTGGCCACCTTCATCGAACTCGGCGCCGAATCCTGCATCCCCTGCAAGATGATGCAGCCCATTCTGACAGAGCTCCGGGACGAGTACCAGGGCTTGCTGAAAGTGGAGTTCACGGACCTGTATAAGGATCGCGCCGCCGCACAGAAATACAGTGTGCGCGTGATGCCTACCCAGGTCTTTCTGGACGCGGACGGCCGCGAGTTCTTCCGCCATGAAGGCTTCTACCCCAAGGCTGAGATCGAGAAAATGCTGTTGGAGAAAATCGGGATCAGGAAACCTGAAGACAACGTCCCTCAGACAGATACAACCCGGCCATGACCAAGGTCCTCATCCTCTGCACCGGCAATTCCTGCCGCAGCATCATGGCTGAAACCCTGATCAACCATCTGCTGGGCGACCGTTATCTGGCTTACTCGGCCGGAGTAGCGCATTCTTCGGTTAACCCATGGGCGATCAGAGTTTTGGAAGAGATAGGAATACCTACATCAGATCTGAGGTCAAAGAACGTTTCGGAGTTTCTGAACCGGGATGATCTGGACCTGGTGATCACCGTTTGCGACCACGCCAAAGAAAGCTGTCCTGTCTTCTTTAAACCCATACCCCGGGTGCATCTTGGTATAGCTGATCCCGCCCCCTTTTCCGGGCATTCTGATGCCATGGATTTCTTCCGCAGGACCAGGGATGAGATCCTGGCCAAGGTGATCACTTACCTCAAGGAGCTGTGACCAACCCATCACTGCCTGTGGATACACACTACCCACTCATCCTCACGCCCTTTACCCCTGCTTGTGCCTCTGCCACCGGGTATTGGTGGTATCAGGGTGCCCCGGGAGACCATGCAGAAAACGTCTCTGCTTTTCCTGGCGCGGCCTTCGATGGGATGGCGATCCCCCAGGGCAGCGTTATCAGCTCTTGGGGCAGGGATCATTTCCACCCAGCCCCGACACCTCTTGACAAAATCCCCCCTGCCATAAATTGGCCCGAACCCCTTGTTCGGGGCAACCACTCATATCCGGCAAAGGAAGCAACATGACAGCGGACATAGAACTCAAAATCGTGAAAGAAGCCGATCCGGCCGAGGTCTTGGCCCTCTACCGCCATCCCGGCTGGTGGCAGACGGACGAAAACCCCCAATATCTCGAAACGGTGCTCGGGATAATGGCCAACAGCTTTTGTTTCGTGACCGCGCGCCTGAATGGAAAACTGATCGGCATGGGCCGCGCCATCAGTGACGGCGTGAGCGACGCCTATATCCAGGACGTGGTGGTTTACAGCGAATTCCGCGGCCAGGGCATTGGTGCCAAAATTGTAGCAAAATTGGTCGAATTTCTCCGCTCGAATGACATCCAGTGGATCGGCCTGATCTCGGAACCCGGGCACGAGGATTTCTACGAACGCCTGGGCTTTGCCCGGATGCCGAATTACACGCCCATGCTGCTCAAGATGGACTGAAGTGGAAAACATGCTCGAACTTAAAAACCTCACCACCACGGACGTGCCCCTGCTGCGCCAGTATCTGGAACGCTGGCCCCGCCAGAACTGCGACTATTCCGTGGTCAACCTCCTCACCTGGGGCCTGATCTACGGCAACCAGTACGCCCTCTGGCGCGATCATCTGGTGCTTTTCAACCCCAAATACGCCTATGTTTTCTTCCCCGTGGGTCCGGGCCTTTCCTCAGCCGAACTGCGCGAATTGCTGGACGGCTTCCGCGCCAGCGATCCGGAGGCCGAACTCATCCTCATCCCGGAGAACTGGCCCCAAACCAATCCCGATCTGGAGGACTTTTTCACCCTCAAAGAAGAGCGCGACTGGGCGGACTACGCTTATGCCGTGGACAGGATGGTGAACCTCAGCGGCAAAAAACTCGCCAAGAAAAAGAACCTCGTCTCCCAATTCGCCAGAACCTATCCAGCCTACCACGTGCTGCCCATCACCCCGGACAAACACGAGGTGGTGCTGCGCTTCACAGAAAAGTGGAAACGCCAGCGCAGCGCAGAGGGGATCTATCTCAACACCGAATTCCAGGCCATCCAACACACCCTGGCCCTGTGGGACGAACTGCCCGTGGAGGGCATCATCATCTGCCACCAACACAAGATCTCCGCCTACTCCATCTTCTCCCCCATCAACCCGGACATGGCCACCATCCACTTCGAAAAATTCGACCCCGACATGAAGGGCAGCGCCCAGATGATCAACTGGGAAACCGCTCGCCACTTGCAGGGAAAGTACAGCTGGCTGAACCGCGAACAGGATATGGGCCTGGAAGGCCTCCGCCAGGCCAAACTAACCTACCAGCCTGACTTCCTGGTGAAATTCATCACCGGGAAGTAGGCCGGTACCTTCTTTCTGCCGCGGCACTTCCCCCTTTCCCCTCTCCCATCCGCCTCTCACTTGCCTCCCCCTAAGTTCCCCCCGAACAGGCGGGAAGTCAGGGGGAAGTTCGGAAGAGGCGGATGGGATGGGATTTAGGAGGAAACAACCCCCTTTCGGGGCAAAACCTGCACCGGGGGCTTGCGCTCCCCCGCCAGGATGCGTCATTATTCGGGCTGATCCTTCTCTGAAACCACAAAATCACCCATTCGGTTTGTAAGAGAGCATCCCACTCCGCCTGAGCCCTTCGGCCCTGTAAGGGTAAGGTTCCGGGTCACGCGGAGCGGGGGCGGAGCAGCAGGCTGAGGAGGTAGAGGAAGAATTCGAGGAGAACGATGTTGGCGCCGGTGGGCAGATTGAGCCACCAGGAGAGCGCGAAACCGCCGGCCGCGGCAAGGATGGCGATGAGGGCGCAGGCGGCCACGGCGTGGTCGAGGCGTCTCACCAGATTGAAGGCGGTGGCTGCGGGCAGGATGAGCTGAGCGCTCACCAGGATGATCCCGGCGGCGCGAAGCGTGATCACGATGTTGGCGGCCAGCAGGATCATGAAGAGGCGGTCCACGGTCCGCACCGGCAGGCGGTAAAACTCGGCCAGATCGGCATTGTAGGAAAGGTAGAAGAGTTCCTTGTAAAAGAAGCCGATGAAGCCCAGATTGATGGCCAGGAGGGCGCCCAACTGCCAGAGGTCGGCGCTTGAGGCCAGCAGCACGTTGCCGAAGAGGTAGCTGGCCAGGTCGAAGCTGTAGCCGCGGCGGAGGGAGATCAGGATTATCCCCAGGGCCATGGATACGCTGAGGAAGATGGTGATGGTGTTGGCTTCCTGCAATTGGCGCCGCCGGGCCAGCCAGGTGATGGCCAAAGCCACGGCGATCACGAAGAGCAGGGTGGTGAACTGCAGATTGAGCCCCAGCAGCAAAGCCAGGGCGATCCCGGCAAAAGCGATGTGAGAAAGCGCTTCACCCAGATAGGACACCCGGCGCAGGGTTACGAAGGGCGAAAAGAGGGCCAGACAGACCGAGGAGAGCAGCGCGGCGAGCAGGGCGTGAACCAGGAAGGAAAACATCAGTAGTCCTTTTCGATGATGCGCACGGTCTCACCGAAGGTTTTGTGGATAAGCTCAGCGTTCACCAGATCGGTCTGGGTGTGGCAGTGGAGGCGGCGGTTGAGGCAAACCAGGAAGCTGCAGTATTGGGTGAGGGTGTTGAGGTCGTGAGAGATGGTGATCACCGTTTTGCCCGCCTCGTTGAGGTCTTTCAGGAGGGAGAAGAAGCTCTGCACTCCGGGCAGGTCCACGGAGGCCTCCGGTTCGTCCAGGATGAGGTAGTCGCTCTCGGAAACTAGCGCCCGGGCCAGGTAAACACGCTGAAGTTCTCCGCCGGAAAGACTTCCGAGGGGTTTTTTCGCGAGGTCGGCGATCCGGGTTTTGGCCAGGGCCTGTCGCGCCCGGTCCTTGTGAACCGCGCTGAAACGCCGGCCAAGGCCCAATTCCCCGGCCAGGCCCAGCAGCACCAGGTCGAGGGCGGTGGCGGGGAATTTCCGGTCAAATTCCTCGTGCTGGGGCAAATAACCCAGGGGATGGGACCGCAGCCACTGCAGGTGCGGCAGGCCATCTATCTCGATGGAGCCGCTCTGCAGGGGAAGAAGCCCCAGGATCAGCTTGATCAGGGTGGATTTTCCCGCGCCGTTGGGGCCGATGATGGCCACAAATTCTCCGTCGGCCAGCTCGAGATCGATGTCCTCGAGCACGGGGTTGCCGCCGTAGTGGTGGGAAAGGCCGGAGATCTTGATCACAGATCGGTTTCAGGCTGCCAGGCCTGTTTCATCCTGTCCCAGTTCGCGCCGATGAGTTCCGGCAAGGTTCGGGCTTTGATGCTGAAGCCCAGCGGGTCCAGCTCGATCATCCGCAGATCGAATTCCCTGGCCAAAACCTCCGCCGATCTTTTGTCCATCTGGGGTTCCACACAGATCGCCTGCACGCCGTTGGCCCGGATCAGTTCTCCCAGGCGGGCCAGTTCGCGGGGGGTGGGTTCTCGGCCCGGAGAGCTTTGCACGCTGCCAAGGTCGTTGATGCCGTAGTTGGCGTTGAAATGGTGGAAACTGTCGTGAAAGCTGATCAGCGGGGTGGAGCCGAAAGCGGAGCGTTCGCGGCTGATCCTCTCATCCAGCGCGGCCAGGCGGGCCACGAGATCCAAGGCACGGTTGGCGATCTCCTCGCTGCGCTCGGGAAACATCTTTTGCAGGCGCTCGCTGAGGCGCAGGGCGAGCTTTTCCATCAGCACCGGCGAAAGCCAGACATGGGGGTTTTCAGTATTCGGAAGAGCATCCCGCAGCAGTTCCTCAGCCCGGAGATGGGTTTCGCCCAAAGCGGTGAAAGCCCTCTCCAGATCGGTTTCCAGGCCCAGGCCGTTGGAAAGCGCCAACCCGGCTTCGCGCAGGGCTTTGATGTCCTTGGGGCCTGGACTGTAGGTGTGGGGCGAGGCGTTGGCCGGGATAAGAGTGCGAACCTCGAAACCTGGCCCCAACAGTTCCCTGAGCAAGAGCTCATAGGGATGGATGGTGGCCATCACCAGCGGACGCTGTTCCTGATCGGCTGGTTTACAGCTGAAGAGAGCCAGCAGCAGAACCATCAGCAGGGCTGTTCGCTTCATTCCATCTCGCGCAGAAGCTGGGTAAGCAGGCGCACGCCGATGCCGGTGGCGCCGTAAGCGTTGATCCCGCTTTCCCTGTCTTTCAGGGCTGTTCCGGCTATGTCGATGTGCAGCCAGGGTTTGTCATCCACAAATTCGCGGATGAAGAGCCCTGCGGTGATGGCTCCGGCGAGGGGGCCGCCGCTGTTCTTGAGGTCCGCGATCTCGCTTTTGATGAGGTCCAGATAGGGATCGTGGGCAGGTAGTTGCCAGATCTTTTCGCCGGTGAAATCGGAAGCGAGCTGCAGCTTTTCCAGCAGCTGCTCGTTGTTGGTGAGCACGGCGGTTATCTGGTTGCCGAGCGCGCCAACTGCCGCGCCGGTGAGGGTGGCGATGTCGATCACCTTGCTCACGTGTTCGCGGCTGATGGCGTAGTGGATGGCGTCTGCCAGGGTGAGCCGTCCCTCCGCGTCCGTGTTGATGACCTCGATGGTCTTGCCGCTCATGCTGCGGATGATGTCGCCGGTGTGGTAGGCGGCGCCGGAGATCATGTTTTCACAGGCGGCGATCACGCCCTGCACGTTCACCTTGAGCTTGAGGGTGGCGATGGCGGCAAAGGTGCCGATCACGGCGGCAGCGCCGGCCATGTCGTTCTTCATGTTCACCATGCCCTGCGGGGTTTTGATGCAGTAGCCGCCGCTGTCGTAGGTGAGGCCTTTGCCCACAAGGCCGATGGTTTTGGCCTTGGGTTCGGGATTGCCGTGATAGGACATCAGGATCAGCCGGGGTTCTTGCTTCGAACCTTTACCCACGGCCAGAAAGGCGTCCATTTTCAGGCGTTTCAGCTTGTCCAGCCCGAAGACCTCGATGGAGAAACCGTATTGGAGGGCGGCTTTCTTGGCGGCGTCGGCCAGGGATTCGGGATGGATCACGTTGGCGGGCTCGTTCACCAGATCGCGGGCGATGTTCGTGGATTCCGCAAAGATGCGTCCTTCGAGGATGCCGCGGTTGATGTGGCGGGTGGTTTTGGGATTCACCGCCAGATGCACGGCTTCCAAGCTGTGGCTTTTACTGTCGCTGAGGTATTTGTCGAATTTATAGGCGGTGAGCAGCGCCGCTTCTGCCACGATGTGGCCGAAATTGACCTCGCCCACGGGATTGCTGAAGCCGGGGTAGAGATACACTTCGCGGGCACCGAGCTTGAGGGCGGCCCGGAAACAGAGGGCGAAGAGCTCACGCAGCCTGGAGCAGTCCAGGTCGTGCGTGTTGCCCACGCCGCAAAGAATTATGTTGCTGCGATGGCGGGCATGCACCAGGGGAAAGCTCTTCAGGCTTTTATAGCCGAAAGTGTATTCATCCTGTTTAATGATCACGCTCACGGCGTTCTTGATATGGTCGGGCAGATATTCGATGCTGTGGAAGTCACCTTTCTCACCGTGCATGATGATCACGGTGTCCATGTGTTCCGCGGGTTTGCGCAGCAGGTCGATCTTCATTGGTTCTCTCCTATGTATGGTTAATCTTAAAAATCTTCGCTGAGACTGATGTAGAAGGTGGGTTTGGAGTGGGTTTCCAAGTCCGTGAGCCAGGTGACGTCCAGGGCCAGGATCACGTAACCCAGGTCAAGGCGCGGGCCGAAGCCGTAGCCCAGCTTGAGGTCCCACAGCTTGCTGCCGTCGAAGGGCTGAAAGCTGTCAGGATCGTCAAAAACGGTGCCCAGTTCGGCGAACACGCTGCCCCGCACGTTGGGTATGGCCAGGGGCAGGGGAAAGGCCATGTTGATGTATTCGAAGAAGGGGAAGCGGAGTTCGGCGGTCAGCACGGCTTTTTTGGAGCCGCTGAGGTTGTCGCCGTAGGCCCGGATGCCGTAATATCCGCCCAGGGGAAAGCGCTGGGGATTTGGCCCGGTGCTGATCCCGGCGATGCCCCTGAGAGCGATGGAATAGCGTTTGCTGAAGAGGGTGTAGCTGCGCCAGTCCAGATAGTTGGTCACATAGTCGATCCTGCCGTCGTTGAGGGTGGTGTTCAGGTCGTAATAGAGGCGCCAGCCCAGCAGGGGCCCTGTGGAGCCGTAGAGCGCGTTGTCGTGCACCAGCCTGAGGCCGGGGGAGTAAACAAGATCAAGGTCGTTGGCCAGTTCCACTTCCAGGCTGTCGCCCAGCTGGTAGAGGTAGCTGCCGCGCTGGTAGAGCATCTGGTCGAATTCCAGCCTCAGAAAGCGGCTGAAGGGATAGCGGAGCAGAAAATAAGCCCCGGTCTGGCGTTCCCTGTAACGATACCAGATATCGTTGTTGGGGCCCGGCACGGTCTCGCTGAAATAGTATTCGTCGTTGAGGTTGAACAGGCCGATGCCGTAGTCCATTCTCTGTTTCAGATAGAGGTAGGTGAGGGCGAGGTTCGATTCCTCCAGCTTTCCGGCCACTCCGGCGTTGATGCCGATGCCGTGGTCTCCCATCATGTCGCTCATGCTCAGTTCCACATAGCCGATGGTCCCCACCGCGGGCGAGTAAGCCAGTCCGCCCCAGAGGCTGTCCAGCGAAAACCTTGCCCGGTAAGGCTGCACGGTGGGCGGGTTGTCTTTCGCCTGCGGGCGGTCGTCGTAGCTGAAATCACGCTGCAGCAGCAGGGAATCCTCGGCGGTGTATTCAAAGGCGGGAAACTCGGTCAGGAAAGGATCGCGGGTGGCGAAACCAGCGGCGGGGTTCACCCGATGGGGTCTAACGGCTGCGCGTTTGCCAAAGCGGTCCAGCTCGCCCAGGTCGATCCCGGCCAGCAGGCTGTCGTCCTTCGCCGCAGACTGGGCCGGGGGATAAGCCACGAAGTCAAGCGTGTCCAGGCTTCTGTCCTTGAAAAAGATGTCCCAGGCGCCGTCGAAATAGTTGGCCAGCAGCAGATGGCGGCCGTCGGGGGAAAGGTCCGCGGAATAGACTCCGGAGAGGACGTTGGTCACCCTTGCCTTGCCGCCCCCTTTCAGGTCCAGCGCGAAGATATTGCTCACCCCGCCGTCAGAATTAATGTAGTATAGATTGTCGCCTTTGGCGTCCACGAGGGGAAAGCTGCAGTCGCGCTGTTCAAAGGTGTGTTGGGTGAGGTTGCCGCCGGCCAGGTCCAGGCTGAAGATGTCCCGTGAGAGGTTGGCGAAAAGACCCCGGCGCTTGCTTTCGGGATCGCGGCTGCGTTCCGAGGCGAAGACCACCCTCTGGCCGTCCGGCGTGAAGCGGGGCTGGAGGTCGTTGTAGAGGTCGTCGGTGAGGCGGGTCAGGTTCTCGCTGGCCAGATCCAGCACAAAGAGGTCACAGCGCATGCCCTGCTGTCCCGCGAAAACCAGGCTTCGCCCGTCCGGCGCGACGTCAACCTCGTAGATGGCGCTCATGCCGGCGGGGGCGATGGAGCGCACGATCTTGCGCTTGTCCACGTCCAGGATGTGGATGCGGTCGCCATTGGCGGTTTTGGCGGCAAAGGCCACGCGGCGGCTGTCTGGAAACCAACTGAGGTTGGAGCGGAAATAGTAAAACTCCTCGATCTTGCCTGTGGCCTCGCCTTTCAGGATCCGGCGGGGCTCGCTGAGGCCATGCAGGGTGCCCATCCAAACGCTGTAGCGCGAATCGGCGCTGCTGAACCAAACGTAGCGGCTGCCGTCGGGCGAAAAGCGGGGCATCAGGTTGAAATAGGCTCCCTTTTTCTCGCTGTCGCTGCGCTTTTCCATGCTCTCCACGGGGATGGACTGAGCTTGCACCAGGGGAAAGAAATCTCGCTTCAGCTGGTAGCGCCAGCGGGACTGCAGGTCCTTGAACTCCAGTCCAAACACCTTTTTGGTGGCGCTGTCCAGGCCGTTCACGGAACGCAGGGTGTAGTAGAATTCCGTGACCTTGTCCTTGCCGTAGCTCTTGGCTAGATAGGCCAGAAAGCTTTCCCCCAGCCGGTAGGCGTAGTATCCGCCCAGGTTTTCCAGCGGAGGCAGGTTGTCGTTCACCACCATGTCCAGGATGAACATGTTGTTGTAGTCGCTCTCACCGCCGATGGAGAGGTATTCTGGCAAACCTTCCGAAAACCAGAAGGGAAAAGAGGTGGGCCGCATGGAGCTGAGGGCGTTCGTGACCCCGTCTTCCAAGGCATTGGTGTAGGCGTGGGTGAGCTCGTGGGCCAGCAGTTTCTCCAGGTCCGCGTAGCTGCCGTCGAAGGGTATGGCCACGCGGTTGCGCAGGCTTTCGGTGAAGCCGCCCACCCCTTCCGTGAGCAGGGGATAGATGATGTTCGTGCTCTGGAAGGAGGTCTTGCTGCTGTAGAACATCACCGGGATGCGCGAGCCGATGGGAAAGGTGAGCTGGTCTTTCAGCGTGTAGTAGGTTTCCTCCGCCATCAGCGCCACCACCCGGCCGAATTCGTCTTCGCCCCGGGGGTAGTAGATGTCGAAGTGCAGGGTTTGCAGGGTGGACCATTCCTCGGGGACCAAGTTGACCTTGTTTTGGCCGAAGTAATAGGCGGGACAGGCCCCGGCCGCCAGCAGCAGCAGGAGCAGAAGGATGTGTATTGGCTTCATCGGTATCCTTAGAAAATGCTGAATTTCAGGTATTTTTTGGGGTTGGCGCGCACGTCCGCGACCAGCGAATCCAGGCTGGCCACGGAGCCCTGCAGCTGGCGGTAGAGCTCGTCATCGCGCAGCAGCTTCCCGGCCGTGCCCTGGCCACTGTTCAAAGCGCGCATGGTGGCGTCCAGCTTTGCGGAAAGGACCTTCAGGCTGTCCAGGGCGGCGCTTGCCCGGGCCATGGCCTCCGGGGCCTGGCCGAGCGTGCTTTCCAGATCGGCGGAACTGGCCTGGACCACGGACCTCACTTCGCCGGTGAGCCTTTCGATCTGGTCCAGGGTTGCTTCCAGGTCGTTCCGGGCGCCCAGGGCCAGTTGGTCCACCGCTGCGGTGGCCGCCTGGGCGTTATCCAAAACGGCGGTGGATTTGCCGATCAGGCCGTCTTCCCCGCGCAGGCTGGCGAAAACAGTTTTGATCTCATCGAGCGCCAGAGTGGCCTGGCCGATCACGCTCATGATCCCCAAAGGTGAATCCCCGGCGAGGACCTGTTTGGTGTTCAAAAGTCCCGGGCCTTCGCCGGGAGAGATGTTCAGCAGGGTGCCGCCCATCAGGCCGCTGTCCGCGATGATGAAGCGGGAGCCCTCTTTCAGGCTGATGTCGCTGTTGATCCGCGCCGTCACCAGGATGTCCCGGTCCCGGGCCTCGATCTTTTTCACCCGGCCCACTTCCATGCCCCGGAAGGTCACCTGGTCGCCCACCTCCAGGCCCATCACCTCGCCGAAGCTGAGGCGCAGGTCGGTCTGGGCGCGGGTGGAGATGCGGCTGCTCAGCCACAGGTAGCTGATCACCAGCGCGGCCAGGATCACCACGGTGAAGAGGCCAACCTTGAGCTGGGTTTTGCGGATGTTCGGATAGAATCTTTTCACTGCCCTTCCTCAGGTTTTCAATTCCTTCTTCTCGGCGGCCGGAAAGAGGATGTTGTTCAGGATCAGCCGGTATCCGGGCGAGTTCTTATGGAGGTCCAGGATGGTTTCGGGATCGCCCACTTTGTGCTGGTAATCCTCGGGATCGTGTCCGCCGTAGAAGGTGAAAGTGCCTTTGCCGATGTTGCCGTGGATGTATTTCACCTCATTCTGGCCCGGCACCTCGGCCAGGATGATCACGCTCTTTTTCACCTTGTCCTTGAAAAACGAGGTGGTCTGCCCCAGAAAGCCGTCGATCACGTTCACGTGGCACTGGGTGAGCATGGTGGGCACGGGATCGTATTTGGCGGAAAAATCGAAGAGCTGGAAATAGTCCGCCTCGGCCCCGCGCAGCCGGGAGTAGTCGCTGGCGTCGATATCGGAAAATTCATATTCGAAGGGATTGGTCTTCAGGCTGAAATCCTCAAAGGCGAAGCAGCGGCTGAAATCCAGCTTGCTCTTGTATTGGGGGTCGATCCCGTCGCCGTCGATGAGGCCGTCAACAATGTCCGTTCCATACGCGGCCATCGCGATGTCGTAGGTGTCTGTGGCGGCGCACATGGCAAAGAGGAAACCGCCGTTCTCCACGAATTCCCGGATCTTCTGCGCCACCGCGTGCTTTAGCTGCCAAACCTTGGCGTAGCCGTGGCGGGCGGCCATTGCCCCGTTCACCTGAACGTCGTTTTGATACCAGGGCGTGTGGCGGTAGGAACCGTAAAACTTGCCAAACTGCCCCGTGAAATCCTCGTGATGCAGATGCAGCCAGTCGTAATCTACCAACTTGCCCTCCAGCACCTCGTCGTCCCAAAAGCGGTCATACTCGATCTCAGCGTATTCCAGGGCCAGGGTCACGGCGTCGTCCCAAGGCAGGGCGTTGGGCGGAATGTAGATGGCTATCTTCGGCTCTTTTTCCAGCACCACCGCCTCCATGTTCGCCTCCTGGATCTCGGCCATGATGGCGGCCACATTCGCGGAGGAAACCAGCTCAAACCGCACCCCGCGGATGTTGCAGAGCGCGGCCAGGCCTTCGGATTCCGGCAGCAAAAAACTGCCTCCCCGGTAGTTGAGCAACCACTTCACCACATACTGCTCCTTCAGCGCTTCGAAGGCGACTCCGTAGGCTTTCAGGTGGTCGCTCTGGGACCGGTCCATCGGCACCAGGATCTCCGCCCCCAACAGGGAGCACAGCGCCACCACCAGCAGCAGCATGTATCTTTTCAAGCGGTTCCTCTTTCGGGCCTGGATCCCTCTCACACAGGGATTTTCGCCCATTTCTCCAGTTTGAATATCAAAACCCTCCCATGGCCTCAAATCTGTCAAGCTAATTCTGCCGGAGGGATTTCGCCCGTCAGGACTCTGTAACTATACCCTCCAAAAGGGAAATGACTGCGCGGGAATGGAGGCAGGCACACCCAAACCCTCGTCATTCAGGAACGCAGTGACGTCGGGGTCCTCGCCGGACAACTTGTTGGCCGGTGGGGTGAATCGAATCCAGGGCTGGGCATTCATATTTCATACGGATTCACGGATTCAACTGATTTACGGATTTTCTTATCTGCGTGCCATTCTTTGATCCTGTAGATTCTGTGTCTCCCCATCTCTCTGTCCCCCTGTCCCTCTGTTTTTATGATCTTTTGTGCCTCGAGATGAATCTCGGGCACCCAACAAGCTGAAGCTTATGCTACAATTAAACCCCTCTGCTTTTCTCTGTGTTTAATCTCTGCTATTCTCTGTGTTAAAGTCCCTCTCTGCCCCTCTGTTTTTAAAACCCCTCTGTGTCTCTGTGTCTCTGTGCCTCTGTGTTTATCATTGTGCCTCGAGATGAATCTCGGGCACCCAACAAGCTGAAGCTTATGCTACAATCAACTCCTCTGCTTTTCTCTGTGTTTAATCTCTGCTATTCTCTGTGTTAAAATCCCTCTCTGTCCCTCTGTCCCTCTGTTTTCAAAAAAACCCTCTTTTTCTGACCCCATTTTCCCTTTTTCCGCGCTTTTCCGCGACGAATTAAGGAAGGGGCCGGTCTCCCAGCCCCGCTTGTCAGGTTGCTTGTTTGCGCCTCTTGCGCAGTTTGCGTTTCACGCACGCGGCGAGATTTCGACAACGTTCTTGAAACCCAGGCGGTTGAAGACCAGTTCCAGCATGAGCAGGATGATCAGTTCAAAGAACGCCTGTTCATCTTCTTCTTTGATGATGGGGATGTCCACCAGGTTGTTCACCTTGGTGGCCAGTTCCCGGGCGAGTTCTTTCAGCAGGTTCTCGTTCACTTGTCCCTCCTTCGTTTGGTTTTTTTACCTACGGATTCAACTGATTTAACGGATTCGACGGATTGGAGTGTTAATGTTCTTTCCTCCGCTTTTGCTCTGCTATTCTCTGTGTTAAAATCCATCTCTGTCCCTCTTTCCCTCTGTTTTTATCCTTGTGCCTCGAGATGAATCTCGGGCACCCAACAAGCTGAAGCTTATGGTACATAACTCTGTCCCTCTGCCCCTCTGTTTTATAAATCCCATTGATCCTGTCGATCCTGTCATCCGCGTTCCTATTAATCTCTTTTTTTCTGTCCACTTTTCCCTTTTTCCGCGCTTTTCCGCGACGAATTAAGGAAGGGGCCGGTC
>Ga0265295_1004339_pt1 | contig 19215 bp, 9 predicted proteins | sample Munlansysbiofilm_FD_192503 | JGI IMG/M metagenome (GOLD analysis project Ga0265295, IMG submission 192503) | Leachate microbial communities from a municipal landfill in Southern Ontario, Canada - Methane capture system biofilm | ecosystem: Engineered > Solid waste > Landfill > Unclassified ... | reverse complement strand
TCTCAAAAAGAGCAGGTTCCCTGCTCCTGCAGGCGGGGACGCCTGCAATCCTGTGCTGCCAATTCGAGCTCTGCAGGAACACTTGCAGGATTGGATGCGTCTCGCGTCCAGTAAGACCAAAGGTCTTAGAGAAAGTAGTTCCCTATTCTCAAAAAGAGCAGGTTCACTGCTCCTGCAGGCGGGGACGCCTGCAATCCTGTGCTGCCAATTCAAGCTCTGCAGGAACACTTGCAGGATTGGATGCGTCTCGCGTCCAGTAAGACCAAAGGTCTTAGAGAAAGTAGTTCCCTATTCTCAAAAAGAGCAGGTTCACTGCTCCTGCAGGCGGGGACGCCTGCAATCCTGTGCTGCCAATTCAAGCTCTGCAGGAACACTTGCAGGATTGGATGCGTCTCGCGTCCAGTAAGACCAAAGGTCTTAGAGAAAGTAGTTCCCTACTCTCAAAAAGAGCAGGTTCCCTGCTCCTGCAGGCGGGGACGCCTGCAATCCTGTGCTGCCAATTCCGATATCCTCGATCCGGGACGGATCGAATCCTGTTTGAAGTCTCCTGATTCTGGCTGCGCTTATATACCCAGTTTCTGACAGGCCACTTTGGCAGCTTCCTGATGTGCCGTTTTCTTGGTATTGCCCTTGCCGGTGCAGCAGATCTTGTCGCCAATGCGGATTTGCACAGTAAAAAGCTTCTGATGCTCCGGTCCCTCTTCGCCTATAGTCACGTAATTGGGAGGTTCCTGATTGTGCCCTTGCAGGTATTCCTGAAGAATGGATTTGTAATTTACCAGTTCATCCCGCATCACAGTCTGCGCATAATCCACCAGTATATGGTTTTTGACGAACCTGGTGGCCGCAGCGATGCCGCTATCGAGATAGATCGCACAGATGAGTGCTTCCACACTGTCCGAAAGAATGGAGGCCTTCTCTGCACCTCCGGAGGCGGCTTCCTCATGGCTGAGCAATAGATATTTGCCCAGCTCCAGATTGTTTGCCTTCAGGGTGAGATAGGTTTCGGAGACAATCTTGGATTTCAGCTTGGAGAGTTTCCCTTCCTGCTCATCCGGATGCCGGTTAAAAAGCTCTTTGGACACTACAAAGCCCAGAATGCTATCACCCAAAAACTCCATACGCTCAAAAGGCGAGGGCAGTTTGTGATCGTTAAAATGCCGGTGCAGATAGGATTTGTGGGTGAGGGCAGCCTTGAGCAGGGTGAGATCGTTGAAGTTGTAGTCAAAGCGTTTTTGCAGGGTGACCAGGCTTTTTTCCCATTTGGGATAAACCTCAGGTATGCGGCTGCCGTTAAAATATTCCAGGATCTGGGAGATGATTTTCTTCAATTTCTTACTCATACTTGAGTTATGAACTCCCACCACAGCATAACCGGCGATGGGAGCCAATAACAATAACCGTTTAGTCTTTGTAGCGGGTGATAATTAACGCGCTATTGTGTCCGCCAAAACCCAGCGAATTTGAGAGTGCGGCATTCACTTCATGCTGCACTGCACAACCTGCGGTATAGTCCAAATCGCAATCGGGATCGGGATTAACGAGGTTCATCGTGGGGTGGATAATGCTGGTTTCGATACTCTTGATGCAGACGATGGCTTCGATGCCCGCGGCTGCGCCCAGCATGTGCCCCACCATGGATTTGGTGGAATTTATCTTCATTTTATAGGCTCTGGAACCAAAGGCCGTTTTGATGGATTGAGTCTCACCTTTGTCGTTGAGCGGCGTAGATGTGCCATGGGCATTGATGTAATCGATATCGCTCGTTTTCAGACCGGCATCCTTGATGGCGAGCAAGATCGCCCGCGCACTGCCTTCTCCATCTTCCGTGGGAGCGGTGATGTGATAGGCATCTGCACTGGCACCATAACCAGCCACTTCGGCATAGATCTTGGCGCCTCTGGCCTTGGCATGTTCGAGCTCTTCCAGCACCAGAATTGCGGCACCTTCGCTCATCACAAAACCATCGCGTTCCTTGTCGAAAGGACGGGAAGCGGTGGCAGGATCGTCGTTGCGGGTAGAAAGAGCACGCATGGAGGAAAATCCTCCTACTGCCAGAGGGGTCACGGCAGCTTCTGTGCCGCCTGAGATCACGATGTCGGCATCTCCGTATTGGATAGCGCGCATGGCTGTGCCCAGAGCATGGTTCGCACTGGCACAGGCACTCATCACGTTAAAATTGATGCCCTTAAAATTGTGTTCGATGCTGATGTGAGCTGCAGCGATATTACCGATCATTTTGGGAATAAAAAAGGGACTGATGCGGCGAGGTCCGGCTGTGTGACACTTTATGCATTCTTCTTCAAAAGTTTGGATTCCGCCAATGCCAGCTCCGGTAATCACACCGGTGCGGTCCGGATCAAAATTTCCGGGGACGAGGCCGGCATGTTTCACGGCTTCTCGTGCCGCGATCATGGCATATTGGGTATAAAGATCCATCTTGCGGGCTTCTTTGTGGTCAAAATAGTCTTCAGCTTTGTAATTCTTTATTTCGGCGGCTATCCTCACCGGGAGATTGGTGGTGTCAAAATGGGTGATCATACCCACACCGTTTACTCCACTGATCAAGCTTTGCCAAGTCTGAGACACATTGTGTCCCACCGGGGTAATGGCGCCATAGCCGGTTATCACGACTCTTCTCTTTGTCATATATACCTCGTATTTTTGGGGTCTGCCTTTGGCAGTGCAGCCTTTTCAGCGGCGTCTGCAAGTACAGAAACAGAAAGATCTATAATGGAACCAATCCTGATAATACTTTCTATCAGGATTGATTCCGCTGTGGTTCTCGATTAACCGAGTTTTTCTTTCAGGTAATCGATGGCTTGGCCGACGGTACGAAGTTTATCCTGATCTTCATCAGGAATGGTCAGACCAAATTCATCTTCAAATGCCATTACCAGTTCTACTGTATCCAGAGAATCGGCACGCAAGTCTTCGATGAAGTTTGCTTCAGGAACGACCTGAGCTTCTTCTACGCCCAGCTTATCCATTACTATCTGTTTTACTTTTGCTTCAATATCCATTGTTCCTCCTATGTTACTGAAGAGATTTTACTCTGTTTTATTTTGGGTAAATGCTGTTTAATGCATGGTGAGGCCGCCATCTACTGCGATGGTCTGACCGGTGATATATGAGCTGTCTTCACTGGCCAAAAACAGGCAAAGCTTGGCTATTTCGTCAGGACTGCCCATTTTCCCCAAGGGGATGGCTTTGGCGTAACTGGCTCGGACGTCATCACTGAGGGCAGCGGTCATTTCGGTTTCGATAAAACCGGGGGCCACTGCGTTTACTCTTACATTGCGGCTGGCAAATTCCTTGGCACAGCTTTTGGTAAAAGCGATCATACCACCTTTGGAAGCGGCGTAATTTGCTTGACCGGCATTGCCCATCAGCCCGATCACGCTGGCAATATTGATGATGCTGCCTTGTCGGGCTTTCATCATATGTTTAAAAACTTTCTGTGTGCAAATAAAGGTGCCTTTGAGGTTGATGTCCATCACGAGCTGCCACTCTTCTTCTTTCATGCGCAGCACGAGATTGTCGCGGGTGACGCCGGCGTTGTTGATCAAAGTATCGATAGCGCCGTGTTCTGCCACGATCCGGGCAAAAAGCTCTTCGATAGCTTTGCCATCGGTCACATTGCCGATATAACCAAAGGCTTTGCCGCCCTGGGCTTTCAGGCTTTGTACCGCCTTATCCACCAGTTCAGCATTGAGGTCGATCACGATCACCGTAGCCTGGGCGGAGGCAAAACGCTGTGCAATGGCCAAGCCAATGCCTCTGGCACTCCCGGTAATCACTACTATTTGTTTTGTAAGTTCGTGCATTATATATTCCTTATTCTAATCTCTTAGGTCTGCTGTGCTGAACACCATTCAGTTAAGAACTTCTTTTAGCGCAGCAAGATCCACGATGCGGTCAATAGAATTAACCTGCACTTCTTTGTCAATATTCTTTATCATCCCGCTCAGAACTTTCTGGGGACCAAATTCTATAAAGTGAGTAACTCCTCTGCTAATCATAAAGCGGACTGATTCCACCCAACGCACCGGAGAGATGATCTGCTGGCCTAGTTTTTCGCGGGCAAGATCGCCATCCAGGCTGGGCTGAGCATCCAGATTTGAGACCACGGGGATCGTGCCCTGCAGGAAGCTGAATCTATCCATTTCGGTAATCAACCAGCCGCTGGCTTTGCCCACCAGAGGAGTATGAAAAGGACCGCCCACTATTAGTGGGATCGTCCTTTTGGCACCTTTGGCTTTGGCCAGTTCTGAGGCCAGTTTCACCCCTTCTGCTGTGCCGGAAATCACCGTCTGCACCGGGGTATTATAATTCACCGCCTGCACCAGATACTGCTCGCTGATCTCCTGGCAGACAGCCGTAACCGTCTGGGCATCCAGGCCGATTATCGCAGCCATGGCAAAGGGGATATCCCCCACGGCTTGAGTCATAAATTCACCGCGTTTGTGCACGATGTGCATGGCGTCTTCCAGCGTTAGAATACCGGAGGCCACCAAAGCTGAGAATTCTCCCAGGGAGTGTCCGGCTACAAAGTCCGGCTTTACATTGTACTGCTCTTGAAACTTGCGTAGTGCGCAAATGCTGTGAAAAAGAATCGCGGGCTGGGTGAGAGAGGTCTGTTTGAGCAGCTCTTCCGGCCCTTCAAGCATCGCTTTGTAGAGTTCTGTGCCATGTTCGCTGTCAAAATCCAACAAGGTCTGTTTGGCAGCAGGGTCCCCATCGATATAGTCCTGAGCCATGCCCAGATATTGAGCGCCCTGGCCGGGAAACACAAATGCTATCTTCATAATGCTGCCTCTAATACCGGGCTAAGACGCTGCCCCAGGTGAGTCCTGCGCCAAAAGAAGTAAGGAGCAGGATGTCGCCTCTGCGGATTTTCTTGCTGCGAATCGCTTCATCAGTAGCCAGAGGAACCGTCGCCGAGGAGGTATTGCCATATTTTTGGATATTGATGATCACCTTATTGATCGGCACTTTCATCTTGTCTGCCAGGGCTTCGATGATCCTGAGATTGGCTTGATGAGGTATCACCCAATCCACATCGGCAGAAGTGAGATTGTTGCGCCTCAGCAGTTCATCAGACGAGGCATACATGCTCTTGACTGCGCTTTTAAAAATTCGGTTGCCTTCCATATACACGGTATGCTGATTTGCATCCACAGTTTCATGGCTGGCTGGCAAGCGGGATCCACCTGCCATTTGGATCAGATAATCTCCCATACTGCCATCGGCATCGAGTTTGATATCGATGATTCTGGAAATGTCGGTGGGCTCTGCTCTGGAGATCACTGCGGCTCCGGCTGCGTCGCCAAAGAGCACACAGGTATTGCGGTCTGTCCAATTTGTGATCTTGGTGAGGATTTCCACACCCACTACCAGGACGTTGCGCGCCCCGCCATTTTCCACAAATTGTCTGGCCACCTCGCAGGCATAAATGAATCCTGTACAGCCGGCGGAGACGTCAAAAGCGGGTATGTTTTTCAGGCCAAGTTTGTGTTGTAAAAGACAGGCTGTGGAAGGGAAGGGATGGTCTCCGGAGATTGTGGCTACGATGATCAGATCTATGTCTTTATACTTCACATCGGAGGCTTCGATAGCGTTTAGTGCTGCCTGATAGGCCAGATCACTGGCTGCTTCCTCTTTACTGGCAATATGACGTTCCACCATACCGGTGCGGCTACGGATCCATTCATCGGAAGTATCCACCATCTTTTCCAGATCCTGATTAGTTAGAATCTTGGCAGGAGCAAAGCTCCCGAAGGCAGAGAATTTAGCAAAATAAAGTCCCATTACAACCTCTCAAAATAATCTCTTGTATTTTCCACAAAACCTGATTCCGCTATGCGCGCTGCAATGCGGATGGCATTTTTGATCGCCTTGGCATTGCTGCGTCCGTGCGAAACCACGGATATGCCGTTGAGTCCCACCAAAAGGGCGCCGCCATATTCGGTGTGGTCCAGTTTCTTTTTGATATAGCTGTATACCGGGTACGAGAGCATGGCTCCGAGTTTCGCTATCCAATCTTTATTGATCTGTTCTTTGAGGATTTCAAAGATCGAAAATCCCACTCCCTCAATAGTTTTGAGCATCACATTGCCCACAAAGCCGTCGCAGACTATCACATCCGTGATGCCGCTGAGCACGTCTTTGCCTTCGATATTGCCGGCAAAATGGATGTCCTTGCTCTCAGACAGTAGCTGATACACTTCTTTGGACACCGCGTTGCCCTTGGCACTTTCTTCACCGACGTTGAGCAGGCTCACTTTGGGCTGGGGCACGTTGAAAAAGAATTCATAATACTTGGAGCCCATCACGGCAAATTGCATGAGATGCTGAGCGTTACAATCCACATTGGCACCGATATCCAAGATAACCTGGTGCCCGCTCTGGGTGGGAAATACTCCCGCAATGGCAGGCCTGAGCACGTTTTTCATGCGTCCCAGAGTAATCAGGGAGGCACTCATCATGGCTCCGGTATTACCTGCAGATACTGCCACATCCGCCCTGCCTTCTTTGTGCAAGGCGATGGTGCGCATCATGGAAGAATCCCGTTTTGTGCGCACAGAAGCCGCGGCACTATCTCCCATCTCAATGCGCTGGGAAGCGTGCACGATGCTGATGCGGGCAGGATCGTAAAAGTATTTGCTGAGTTCAGCGGAGATTATCTTTTCATCTCCCACCAAAATCACTTCTCTGCACAGGTCTTCTTTGATAGCCAGCACAGCACCCTCTATCTCGGGGAGCGGTGCACTGTCACTGCCAAAGGCATCCAGCGCTACGCGCAAATTTATTCCTTTACTGCGAGGATTTGTCTGCCATTGTAGCTACCACAATTTTCACATATATGATGTGAACGGGTGGGCTCGCTGCATTTCTGGCAAGTGCTGAAGCTGGGAACCGTGAGGGCGTCATGAGTTCTGCGCTTGTCTCTTCTGGTCTTCGATGTCTTTCTTTTTGGTACAGCCATTTCTATTCTCCTTAGGCTCTGTTCTAGCTGAACCGGATTCACCTTTGCTGCGTAACGGCATTAAACACAAATCCGGACCTTAGTTTATTTTATATAATATGTCAATCAGAACATGAACTTGCACATAGGCTTTTTTGTCAATCAAAAAAGCTGAGGAGGGTGGATAAGGGGCTGAAATGATGGTAATTGGGCAGTGTGCAGCTGTCCAACCCTGCGCTTTAAATAGTTACGCGGATTGGCTGGATCGGGCGGATTTATTTGTTGGGAGGTATAGAGGGTTTAGAAAGTTGAGAGGGTTTAGAGGGTTGAGGAGGTTCATGCCGCATAGCAGCCTATATAGAACTCTCTGGGTAGCTGGTCGTTGATTGGGATAAGCGATACAATTGTGACCAGCTCAATTGTCGTGACAGTGTAACGACAATCTGTTCATAGGGAAACAGGTCGGCAAATTGAATCATCATGCTGGCTGCCCGCGGCGCTGTTTTGACTTTCATTTTTGATCGGGGCGCCCTGCTTCAGATCCACCTTTATCTTCTTTTATCCAAACAAACTACCAGTCATTCATAAACCAAAAATGAGAGTTTAAACAGTGGAATCCTATGCAGCACGGCAGTTTTGATAGTCACGCGGATTGGCTGGATCGGGCAGATTTACCGGATTTCTTTGTCAAGCCAGACCGAACGAGTGCTGTAGGCACGGCATTTCAGATAGACCAATCAACAAAATACCTTAAAGAGTGCTGTAGGCACGCTATTTCAGATAGAAAACCAACGACGAAATACCCCTGAGTCCCATCGGGACGGCATTTTAGATAGCCTGTAGGCATGGCCTATTTGATAGAAACAACGTGCTGATCATGATGGAATATCAAGCCATCTCGTCACCATTACGATGTCAAAATATCCGATCAGCGTTGCTTTTGTTTTAACTCAAAAACGACCAAGGTAATCTCAGAGCAATCAACGAAGCTAAATGATATAGGCCAAACAAAACATAGCGGCAATAGGAGGAAAGATCGTTTTAGAGTCAAAACAAAAGTGGCGCCAGGCTCAAGACAATCAAGCAAGATAAAGGGTAGAGACCAGACAGCCCGGCACACCCTCTTTCACCTGACTCGCTTCTTACGAACTTTCGACTCGAGTTGACTCAGATATTCGAGTCAACTCGAGTTAAAGACGAATCGAAATCACATTGAAGGCCGAAGAGCGCCTTGTCCAAGACTACTTGATATCCGAACTTAAAATCTGCTCTAAAAGACCATGAGACTATAGACTGGAACTTACACAAATCTATAAAACTTGATAAACATAGCCTCCATACAGCAAAAAAACTCAATCTTGGCGCTATTTTTGCATCTAATATAATCAAATAGACAAAATCCGTTTGATTCGAGGTTAAAATGAAAGCATACCCAAAATTGTTATTTACTTTCGCGCTACTATTTGCCGCGTCAATCCTGTTTTCTGCCACCTACCGCTCTGTGGATCCGTTGATCCTGCCCCAGTGGCATTCCAGCGATCCCTGGAACGCCCGCTGTCCCGGAAATTACGCAAACCGTGCCAATGCCGGCTCTCATGCTCTGGCTCTGGCCAAAACGCTGAAGTATTGGGCTTATCCCTCCCTGGGTACAGGCAGCGTTTCCTATGTGGATGACAATTATGGGACTATCACTTCAAATTTTGCCCCGGAGATAAACTGGAGTGGGATGTCAAACACGCTGGTTTTTCAGGCCACACAACGCTTTATTTTCATGTGCGGCGCCTCGGTTTATACAGATTATGAACCGCAGAATTCCAGCTCTACCCTGAGCAATGTGCGCAATTCCCTGATCAACTTTTTCAGCTATGACACCAGCCTGCAGATCCGGGACCGGCAAGAATTCACCAACTTCTATTGGAAGGCGATGATCCGCCAGGAACTGGATGCCTCGCGTCCTGTGATCTATACCGCTACCTTGCTTAGCGGACGGGAAGTGGCCTTCATAGTGGATGGCTACGATGAAGACGGCCTTTTTCACATCAATTGGAGCGACGCGAATGTCCCGGATGCCTGGGTGGAACTCAACAACCTCTCCTACCAGGGAGAGCTCATCCCAGATACAGCCCAACAAATGCTCACGGGCATCCGTCCCAGCCTGGGCCCCATCAGTATAGACGAGAACTTTGAAACTGACTTCAGCAATTACAACTGGCAATTTTCTGGCCATGCCAATTGGACCATTTCCAGCGAAGCCTTCTTTTATGGCTCGCAATCCGCCAAAAGCGGTAATATAAACGACAACCAAAGCAGTTCAATGTTTATCCAAATCAACGTAACTGAACCGGATACCATCAGTTTCTACAAAAAAGTCTCCTGCGAATCCCAGCCTAATAATCTGTATGACCATCTGGCCTTCCTGATCGATGGAGTGGAACAGCAGCGCTGGTCTGGAAACGGATCCTGGGAATATCATGAATATCCCGTGACTCCCGGAGTGCATGAATTTCGCTGGACTTATAGCAAAGACGGCGCCACCACCTATTATGGAGATTGCGCCTGGGTGGACGCTGTGGACTTTCCCGCAGGCACCACGCCCCTGAACCCACCTCGCTTTGCGGAAGCGCAGATCATTGGCGGTCATGATGTTACACTTAACTGGGCAGCTCCTGCCGGGCCGAATTTATCGCTGCTCGGCTACCGTGTCTATCGCAATGGCACCCAGATCGTGCAATACAACAATCCCGCGCAGAACTTTCACAACGACTACAACCTCCCCAATGGGGACTACACCTATCACCTGCGTGCAGTGTATGCCGAAGGGCTCTCCGGGCCCGGCAATAGCGCCAGCGTGACCATCGAAGTTCCTTATGCGCCCACCAATCTTGTGGCAGAGCTCAGCGGCGTGAATACCGGCTATTTGAGCTGGCAAGCCCCTCCCCTGCTCAGAAACCGGGCTTTGATGGGCTATAAACTCTATCGTGACGATCTGGTGATCGCCGAGATCGAAAATCCTGAAGAATTGGATTACTCTGATCTTGGTTTGGCTCAAGGCACCTATTACTATAAAGTTAGCGCCATCTATGCCAGCGGCGAATCGGTTGCCAGCAATACTGTTTTGCTTGCTGTAGGCGTGCCGGAGCCTCCTTTTGGGCTTCAGGCTGTGGTGAATGGCTCGACCGTGAACCTGAGCTGGCTTCCGATCTCTCAGACCCAATTCCTCACCGGCTTCAAGATCTTCCGCAATAGCGCTCTGATCCACTCCTCTGAGGATCCACTCCTGCTCGGCTATTCAGATCAAAACCTGCCCAATGGCAGCTATAGCTATCAGATCAAGGCTGTATATTCAGATACCGAATCCGGATTTTCGGCACCTGTCACAGTGAGCGTGGAAGTGCCTTATCCGCCCACAGGACTGACGGTAGTGGTAAATGACGATGATGTGACGCTTTCCTGGGTTAATCCACTCTCCGGCAGAGCTCTGACCCACTACTATATCTATCGCGATGGCGCTGTGATCGCGGCTGTGTTCAATCCCAATACCACCAGCTATCAGGACTTGAATCTCCCCAATGGGGAATACAGCTACCAGGTCACCGCTTTCTATTCCGGTCTGGAATCTGTACCTTCCACTGCTGTTGTGGCTTTGGTAGAAGTCCTGTATCCACCGAGTTCACTTTCTGCTACAGTAAGTCTTGCAGACGTCTTTTTGAGCTGGAATATCCCTGCCACACACGGTGGATTGAGAGGCTTTTTGGGCTATAAAGTCTATCGGAACGGAGCTGTGCTGGCTACGATCGATGGTGGCAGTAATAACCATTACAACGACAACAGCGTGCCCAATGGCGTCTATGACTATGCCGTAACTGCACTTTACACTAGCGGAGAATCCACCCAGGCTACTGTGAACGGAGTGCAGATAGAGATTTTGTATCCCGTGAATGCGCTGAACTATCAGATCAATGGCGACGATGTCAACCTCTGGTGGAACGCCCCTCCCACAGGGCCAGGCCGGCTTTCGGAGGCCAACCGCAATCTACTGAACTACAGGATCTACCGCAACTCGGCTCTACTGGCTGAGACTGCCAGCACCAGCTATGATGATCTTGATCTGGCCAATGGCGTCTATCAGTACTGGGTGACGGCCGTCTATGATTCCGGCGAAGCCCTGCCCAGTGAGACCATCCAAGTGGAGATGGAAATCCTGTATCCACCCCTGGCTCTCCAACACAGCGTAACTGCTTCCAGCGTAAGCCTGAACTGGGAAATTCCCGCCACCAGCGGTGGACGTGGACTACTGGGCTATAAAGTTTATCGTGATGATCTACTGCTTGCCCAAACGAGCAGTAATAGCTATACCGATGCTGGACTTGCCAATGGTGTCTATATCTACAAAGTAAGTGCGCTTTATGCCGGAGGAGAATCTGCTTTTACAGATGCGATTAGCGCTACCGTGCAGGTGCTTTATACACCCAATCAATTGCAGCATAGTGTATTGAACCGCAATGATGTAGTGCTCAATTGGCAAGCTCCTCAAACGGGACCTCGCGGCTTGCTAGGCTATAAACTCTACAGAAATGACGCCCTCCTCATCCAGACTACGGAGCTCAGCTACACGGATCTGGCTTTGGCCGATGGCAGCTATAGCTATAAGGTCACAGCACTTTACGAGAGCGGAGAATCCCAGCCCTCAAACAGCGTGAACCCCTTTATAGAATATCCTTGGCCACCCACAGGGCTCTTGGCCGAGGTAGCTCTGGATGCCGTAAACCTCAGTTGGGACGTTCTGCCCGGCACCCAGGTGCGCTATCTGCTGTTCCGGGATGGAGTTCAGATTGCCGATCTGGCATTGAACAGCTATCAGGACAGCAATTTGCCAAATGGCAGCTACAGCTATTATCTGCAGAGCAGCAATGCCTCTGAATCTGGCATCTCGGACCCCTGCGCTCCTGTCACAGCCAGCGTGGAACTGCTCTATCCGCCCACAAGCCTGAGCTATCAGAAAGACGATGACGATGTGATCCTCAGTTGGAACGTTCCCGCCACATTCGGTGGACTGCGCTCTCTGCTGGGTTACGACGTTGCACGGGATGGAGTGATCATCCAAAGAACCAGCGATCTCACTTACCGCGATGCCGATCTGCCTAATGGCATCTATCAATACTATATCACAGCAGTTTATGATTCCGGCAGTTCACAGCCTTCTAATACCGTGACTGTGAATCTGGAACTACCCTATCCAGCCTCTCTGCTGAGCCATATTGTGGATGGAAACAAGGTCAGTTTAAGCTGGACAGCGGCTCCGAATTCGGGGGGTCTCAGAGACTTCCTGGGCTATAATATCTACCGCGATGGCAGTCTGATCGGGTCTGTGAACGCCCTGAATTACGAAGACTTGGGACTGACCAACGGGATCTATCAATACTATGTGACAGCTTCCTACAGCAGCGGTGAATCCACTCCCACAAATACCGTAACTGCTACCGTGGAAGTGTCCTATCCACCCAGCAACCTCAGCTATCAGATACAGGACGACGATGTGATCTTGAGCTGGAACGCCGCTCCCAATCAAAGCCGCGCCTTACTGGGCTACAAGATCTACAAAGATGGCAGTATTCTGGCCACACTTGATACCCCCGGCTATATAGACGCTGATCTTGCCAACGGCAGCTATCAATACTATGTAACAGCGCTTTGGGATAGCGGAGAATCCGAGCCTTCCAATACCGTAACTGTGAACCTGGAAGTGCTCTATCCTGCTACTAATCTCACACTTACAGTCAATGGTGATGAGGTCAGCCTGAACTGGACTGCGCCTGCCAGCTCCGGAGGTCTGAGAGCTCTTTCAGGCTACAAACTGCTGCGGAATGGCAGCCAGATCGCCCTGATCAATAACACCGAATATCTGGATGCAGACCTGGCCAATGGCATCTATCAATATAGCGTGATCGCCAGCTACACCAGCGGCGACGCGGCAGCCAGCAACATAGCAACAGCTATCGTGGAAGTGCTCTACGCACCCTCCAGCCTCAGCTATCAGGTCTATGGCGATGCGGTCAGCCTGAACTGGACCCCCGCCCCCAACCAGGGCAGGGCCTTTTTGGCTTACAATATCTATCGGGATGGCAATCTTTGGGCCAGCAGCTACGATGCAACTTACCTGGATTCCGGGCTCGCCAATGGCAGCTATCAATATTATGTGACAGCCAATTACGAGAGCGGGGAATCCGCCCCTACTTCCACTGTGACGGCAAACGTGGAAGTACTCTATCCGCCCACCAACCTGAGCTATCAGAAGGATGATGACGATGTGATCCTTAGTTGGACTGCGAGTGCCAGCTCCGGTGGATTACGTTCCCTGCTGGGTTACGACGTTTTCAGAGACGGAGTGATCATCCAGAGAACCAGCGATCTCACTTACCGCGATGCCAATCTGCCTAACGGCATCTATCAATATCATATCACTGCAGTTTATGACTCAGGCAGCTCGGAGCCTTCCAATACCGTGACCGTGAACCTGGAACTGCTCTATCCAGCCTCTCTACTCAGCCATTTGGTAGATGCAGACAAGGTCAGTTTAAGCTGGACTGCGGCTCCTAATTCCGGTGGTCTCAGAGACTTCCTGGGCTACAATATCTACCGCGATGGCAGCCTGATCGGATCCGTCAATGCCTTGAACTACGAAGACATGGGACTGGCCAACGGGATCTATCAATACTATGTGACAGCTCTTTACAGCAGTGGCGAATCCACCCCTACCAATACTATCTCTGCTACCGTGGAAGTCCTATATCCACCCAGCGGACTCAGTATCAGCACCCAGGATGATGACATCAGCCTCAGTTGGAATGCTCCCACAAACGGCCCGCGCAACCTGCTGGGCTACAAGATCTACCGCAACGGCGCTTTCCTTGCAGAGAGCCCCCTTAATCTCTATAATGACCAGAATCTGAGCAACGGCCATTACAGCTATCAAGTCTCAGCTTTTTACGACAGTGGCGAATCGATACTGATCGGACCCGTGAGCGCAGAGATCGAGGTCCCTTATCCTGTCACAGCCCTGTCCGCCACAGTTGTTGAGGATACAGTCACCCTATCCTGGACTCTACCCGCCACCTCGATGCCCAGGGCCTTCCAGGCTTACTTCATCTATCGCGATGGGGCGCTGCATCAGGTTTTATCTGATCCCAGCCTCAGCACTTGGACCGATACCGGCCTGGCCAATGGAGACTACAGCTACTATCTGCTCGCTGTCTATGATGCAGCCTTATCGATCCCCTCCAATACCGTGTTTGTGAACATCAACGTGATGCCGGATCTCCCTGCCCCCAGCTCTCTCAGCCTTGTTATGACAGGCACCAGAGACCTGAGGCTAGCCTGGCTGGCTCCCGCAGCTAACGTGATTAGCTATCAGCTCTACCGCAATGACGCCTTGCTCGCCACCACCACGGAACTTTTCTACCTGGAGACAGACCTGCCAAACGGCTCTTATCAATACCATGTAAAAGCTCTTTATGCCGGGGGATTGTCCTCCGCGTCGAACTCCGTGACGGCGAATATCATGATCGCCGATCCCGTAACCGGATCTGGTGAAATCAGCCTCATCGGCAATAGCGCCAGCTTCAGTTGGAACGCTCCGGGACAGGGTGAGATCGGCTATCTCATTTACCGAAATTCGGCCCAGATCGCCTATATCTCCGATCCCCTGAACACTAGTTATGTAGATAACAACCTGCCTAATGGAGACTACATCTACCAGGTGGCGGCAGTCTATCCCAGCTTGATCTCCGCACTTTACACCGCGGGAAGCGTCCGCGTCCTGATCGCCTACGCCCCCAATGCCTTGATTCTGAATGGCGAAGGAAACGGCATCAGCCTCAATTGGACTGCTCCGACAGATCCCGGCTTCTTCACTAACTATAAGATCTACCGCAATGGCAGCTTTCTGGCTCAAAGCGTTCAAAACAGCTACTCCGAAAGCGGGCTGACCAATGGAACTTACAGCTATTACGTCACTTCCCAATATCAAGAGCTGGAATCCTCTGCCACAAATACCCAGAGCTACACAGTGGGCATTGCCAATCCTCCTAGCGCTCTGAGCGCCACCGTGATCCTTGATAATGTGAGCCTTGCCTGGACCGGCGTTAGTGACTTCAGCGGCTTTACCCAATACCAAATCTATAGAAACGGCAGCCTTATCAGCAACACCTCCAGCACCTCCTGGCAGGATAGCGGCCTGGCAAATGGCAGCTACAGCTACCAGGTCAGCGCTCTCTACGGCTTTGGAGAATCCCTGCCCTCAAACACTGTGCAGGTAGATATCGAAGTGCTCTACCCCGCCACCAACCTCAGCTACCAGCTTAGCGGCAGCGACGTTCAGCTTGCCTGGAGCCCTGCTGCCAATAGTGGCGGACTCAGGAGCTTCCTGGGCTATAAGATCTATCGGGATGGTGCTTTCCTCTCCCAAACTGTCGCGCCCTCCTACACCGATCAGGCTCTGGATAACGGCAGCTATCTCTACCACGTTGTCGCTTCCTACTCCAGCGGCGATTCGGCCCCCACTTCGGAGCTGAGTGTGCAGGTGGAATTGCTCTACGCACCCAGCGAACTCAGCCTCAGCGTGAGTCAGGATCTGGTTTCCCTAAGCTGGACACCTGTTCCTGCCGCTGCTCTAAACTTCATCTCCTACAGAATTTACCGTGATGCTGAACCCATCACCACTACTTCCAGTGCTTCCTATGAGGATTCCGGCCTGGCCAATGGCAGCTACGTCTATATGGTCCGCGCCGTCTATCCCAATGGAGAATCGGCCGCCAGTAACAGCATGACAGCCCTAGTGGAAGTAGCCTACGCCCCGCAAAACCTCAGTTATCAGCTTGAACAAGGCGATGTCACCCTCAATTGGCAAGCGCCTGCAGTTTCAAACCGTGACCTGCTGGGCTATCAGATCTTCCGCAATGATGTGCAGATCGCCTTCAGCTCCGGCCTCAGCTATCTGGATGCAGGTTTGTCCAACGGCAATTACAGCTACCATCTCATCGCCGAATACTCCAGCGGACTTTCGGCTCCGGGAAACAGCATCGCAGTGCCTGTTTTCGTGCCCTACACACCTTTGGGCCTCACTGTCAGCGGAGAAGGGAATTCACGCCTGATCACCTGGAGCCGGCCCAACCAAGGTGAACTGGGCTATCGCGTGTACCGAAACGGCAGCTTGCTGACAAGCATCGCGAATCCTCTGACCACCAGCTATAGCGACAGCAATATCCCCAATGGAAACTACAGCTATCAAGTGGCCGCCCTCTATCCCTTGGACCAGGTTTCTGCGCTTTCGGATGCCGTACAGAGCACGGTCTTGATCGCAAATCCGCCTGCCGCTGTGACTGTTCCTTCTGGCAACACCACAAACACAGTCACGGTGAATTGGGTTAGCCCCAGCGATCCTGGCTTCCTGATTGGCTACCGGGTGCGCCTGCACCAGGACAATGTGCTGATGAGCACCATCACTGTGCCCCATCCGGATTCCAGCACTTGCGTCTTTACCGGGCTTTTCAATGGCTATTATCAGGTTTATGCGGAGGCCCTTTATGGCACTTTGGCAGATCCCGTAATCTCGACTTTCGTGGGCCCCATAACTGCCCGAGTGAGAGTGCTATACCCTCCCACCGGAGTTACCGCCACTATAGTGGGGCGCGATATCCAGGTGAACTGGAATGCTCCTGCCGATAGCGGCTTGCTGATGCACTACACCCTTTATCATAATTTCAACGCAGAGCCCCAGCCCTCCCTTGAACTGCCGGTTTCGTCCACATCTTATCTCATGCAGAATCTTCCGAACGGGATTTATCTACTGGCGCTATCTGCCAAATATGGAACCGATTCCGATTGGGCCTTATCAGACTACAGCAACATGGTCACCCTGTCTCTGGAAGCTCCATATCCTCCCAGCGAGCTCATGGCCCAGGTGGAGGACAACGATGTCAGCCTGAACTGGACAGCCCCCGCCACCATGTATGGCTTCCAGCATTACGATGTTTTCCGCAATGATCTATTGCTGGCTACCTGCGCCACTAATAGCTACCAGGACAATGATCTGCCCAACGGCCAATACAGCTACAGTGTCGTGGCCGTATTTGGAGGAGGTACTTCGACTCCCTCAAACGAAGCCTCAGTAAATATCATGCAGGTTTTTCAGCCCCAGAGTGCTGAGTTGACTATCTCCGGAAACAATGTGCAGATCACTTGGACCCCGCCTACAGACACCGAATTTCTCAGCGGTTATCAGGTCTTCAGGGATCATCAAGTCCTGGCGGATTTAGGATTACAACTGAACCATACGGATGCGGATTTGCCCAATGGCGACTACTCCTACGGGGTGAAGGCAAACTATGCTGGCAACTATTCAGAGATCACCAGCGCCGGCACAGCCCACGTGGAACTTGCCTATCCGCCTTTCGGACTGGAGGCTTCTGCCACTGGAAGCTCCATCAACATCAGTTGGAATCCACCCTCGGATCTTGGCTATTTCCAGCACTATCGGCTGTATCTGAATGACGATCTCATTACCGAGCCCTCCACTACAAATTATACCTTTGAAGGTCTGCCCAATGGAGATTACGTGGTGGGCCTGGAGTCTGTGTATGAAAGCACTACATCCATCCGGATCAGTGCCCCGTCTTTGACGATAACTCAGGCCTATCCTGCCCAAAACTTCGGCCTCACTGTCTTAAACAACAATGTGACTCTGACTTGGGATCCGCCCCAGGACAGCACCGGGCTGATAGGATATGAAATCTGGCGAGATAACAGCCTTCTGGCAGCTCAGGAGCTTACCGGTTACCAGGATCGGGAAGTAAACAACGGCGAACACGTCTATTACGTGAAGGCTGTATATGCCAATGGCCAAAGCGCCGACACAGACCACTTCTATACCAAGGTCATGCTAGCCTATCCTCCCTCAAATCTGAGCTATCAGATCAGCGGGAATATCGTCCAGCTACTCTGGCAGAAGCCCAGCGACAGCTATGGTCTGGAAGGCTACAAGGTCTATCGCAATGGGCAATACTTGAATGATCAATATGGACCGGGCTTTACGGACGGGCCTCTGCCCAATGGGCTTTACAGCTATTGGGTGACGGCTGTCTTTACAGATTCTCTGGAATCCAGCCCTACCGCGACGATCTCGTTCAGCATCCAACTGGCGTATCCAGCCGTAGAGGCTCAGGCCTTGGTTAGCGAAGCGGGATATCTGATCTCCTGGCAGGCTCCGGAAAGCGGAAACATCCCGGATACCTACAAGTTATGGTTCCTCACAGACGGCCAGCAAAGCGATCCCGCAAGCTGGGTATTTGTAGATCAGACAGATGCGCAAAGCCTTGTGGACAGCGTCCATGGCGGCCTCAGCCACGGAGAATTCCTCTGGGCTGTGGTGGCTGTTTTTGGTGAACTGGAAGCTACGCCCTGCTTCACAAACATCCTCAGCGTGGGCTTCACTCCGCCCCTTCCAGAAGTCACCAAACTGCTGAGCAACTACCCCAATCCCTTCAATCCCAGCACCAACATCCTCTTCTGGCTCAAACAGGATGCCCGCGTGAGACTGGAGATTTTCAACTCCCGCGGCCAAAGAGTGCGGACTCTGGTGAATACTTCCATGCCAGCCGGCCGTCACACCGTGCCTTGGGATGGACTGGATGAATCAGGGAAACGCCTCGCCTCCGGAGTGTATCTATATAGACTGGAAGCAGATGGCTACAGCAAATACTATAAGATGACCATGATGAAATAGTGTCATTAAAGATGGAATGTTTTCGATCGGGTCGTGATAGGCCCGCTCGAAAACACCATCTGACACCCCATAACAGCCGCAGCAATGGACTTGCTTCTGACTTGTGTTCGACTCGAGATGACTTAGAATTTCGAGTCATCTCGAGTCGAACACTAATCGGAAGCGAACCGAAGGCACAAGTGCCGGTGCTTGAAGACATGGCCTGCAGTCAATCCCCGGAGAAACAATTAAACCTTCTAAACTCTCTAGACTTTCTAAACACCCAATCAAATATCCCCCCATTCCAGCTCACCCCCCCAATTATCCATTCTCAATTCTCAATTCTTTATTAATTCAGTATTATGACTCTGTGGCAAAAACTCAAGAACTGGACAAGAAGTATATCTATATAATTGGTAAAGAAAGTACTTGACAGATATAATCTCCCTATCATTATGGCACACATGACGATAGTGAAGGATATACGATG